>Ga0180433_10008313_pt1 | contig 12952 bp, 6 predicted proteins | sample SS_ome_8_FD_132980 | JGI IMG/M metagenome (GOLD analysis project Ga0180433, IMG submission 132980) | Hypersaline lake sediment archaeal communities from the Salton Sea, California, USA - SS_1_D_1 metaG | ecosystem: Environmental > Aquatic > Non-marine Saline and Alkaline > Hypersaline > Sediment... | reverse complement strand
TCTACGTAGGTGACGAGGCGCTTCGGAACGATGAGCATGTACCCCGACAGCGGATTCGGTGCCGTGGGAGTGTACACCAGAAGGCACTCCTCACCGGCGAGGTCCTGGAGCTTGCCGAGCTCCTCGTTGGTCACGAGCCCGAGGACGTTCACGCCCTCCTTCGGGAACTCGAACATCACGACCTTCTTGAAGGACGCCGCATCGGATCGGTTCAGGAGTGCCGTCGAGAATTGCTTGAACGTGCCGTAAAGCTTCCGGATGCCCGGAACGACGAAGAAGATCCTCTCGAAGTAGTAGTGCAGCGTACGCCCGAAGACGTTCCGCATGATCACGCCGATCACGAGGATAATCACCAGGGTCACAATGAGACCCAGTCCCGGGATCCACCGTCCGAGCGCACGCTCGATCGTCATCCCGAAGGGGGCGTTCTTCCCGACGATCCGGTCGACGAGCTGGAAGAGCCAGAGCACGACGAAGACGGTCAGGCCGACGGGCAGAATCGCCAGCAATCCACTGACGAATGTCGTTCTCAACCAGACGAGAAAGCGCCGCATCGCCGGTCACACACCTCGGGTTCGATTCGTTCGGTACACGATTCCGGCATTATAGGTCACCGAGGTATCATACACCCATGGCATCGGGCTCACGTTCACGCCGCATCGCGATCTGGACACTCGGCGGGATCCTCGCCCTGTACGTGTGCCTCATCGGAGTGAAGGTCCTGTGGCCGCTCCGATTCGAGGACGAAGCCCGGACTGCGGCGGCCGTCCAGCAGCTCGATCTCGATCTGGTGCTCGCAGTGATCTTCGCGGAGAGCCGATTCGATCCGGAGGCCGTCTCTCCGGTTGGTGCGGCCGGCCTCATGCAGATCATGCCGGAGTCCGGTCGCTGGATCGCCGAGCAGATTCCCCTCGCACAACCTGAAGCGATCGACCTGTTCGACCCCGTCCTCAACGTCCGCCTCGGCACCTGGTATCTCCGGTACCTCCTCGATCGGTTCGGCGACGTCGAAGCGGCCCTTGCCGCCTACAACGCCGGACCGACACGTGTGGATCGCTGGCTCGCCGAGGATCAGGCGCCGTTCGCGGAGACCGCCGCCTTCGTCCGACGCGTCCTGGCAGCACGTCGCGTTTATCGCGTCTACATGAGCCTTTCCGGTCTCCTTCGCTACGTCCCTTCTCTCACCTTCTAGCATTGCAGCGCCCGAACCGGTGAGCTAGACTTGCCGGCGATTTCGACAGAGAGCAACCACAGGAGGTCGAGCACGTGTCGGATGCGACGCAATGGGTGAAGAAGGATCCGGATCAGGAGAACGTCTTCTGGCCGACGGAAGAGATGAAGGCGAGGACGTGGGTCTCCGACGAATCGATCTATGAGACGGCAGCGGCCGACCCAGTGGCCTTCTGGGCCGAGAGAGCGGAGGACCTGCACTGGTTCAGGAAGTGGGACACCGCCTACGAGTACGCACCGCATGCCTATCAATGGTTCACCGGCGGGAAGCTCAACCTCTCCTACAACTCGCTCGATCGCCACATCGAAGCGGGTCGAGGGGACAATGTCGCGCTGATTTGGGAGCCTGAGCCGCTCGAACATGAGGCGGTCAAGCTCACGTACCGAGAGCTCCACGAGCAAGTCTGCAAGTTCGCGAACGTCCTGAAGGGCCTCGGCGTTTCGAAGGGCGATCGCGTCGGGATCTACCTACCGATGATCCCGGAGGCCGTCGTGGCGATGCAGGCGTGTGCCCGCATCGGCGCGCCGCACTCGGTCGTCTTCTCCGCGTTCAGCCCGGACTCCCTCCGAGACCGGATGGTCGACGCCGGAGCGAAGGTCCTGATCACCGCCGACGGCTACTACCGCCGCGGGAAGGCGATCAACCTGAAGAAGAACGCCGATCTCGGCGTGGAGAACTCGCCGGTCGAGACAGTCGTCGTCGTCCGCCGCGTCGGCAGCGAAGTCGACATGACGCCAGGCCGGGACGTCGTCTACCAGGACCTGATGGCCGACGCCTCCGCGAACTGCCCCGCAGAAGAGATGGACGCCGAAGACCTATCCTTCCTCCTCTACACATCCGGGACGACGGGGAAGCCGAAGGGGATCATGCATACCACCGGCGGATATGCCGTCCAGGGCTACACGACCGCGCGGTGGAACTTCGACATGCACGAGGGGGACGTCTTCTGGTGCACCGCCGACGTCGGCTGGATCACCGGGCACACGTACATCAACTACGGTCCGCTGATGAATGGCGTCGCCACGCTCGTCTACGAGGGATCGCCGGACGCTCCGGACTTCGGACGCTTCTGGGCGATCATCGAGAAGCACAAGGTGACACAGCTCTACACCGCGCCGACCGCCATCCGGATGTTCATCAAGTGGGGCGACGAGTGGCCGAACAAGTACGACCTCTCGAGCCTCAGAATCCTCGGAAGCGTAGGCGAACCGATCAACGTCGACGCCTGGATGTGGTACTTCGAAACGATCGGCGGCGGCCGCTGCCCGATCATCGACACCTGGTGGCAGACCGAGACCGGAGCCAACATGGTGAACAGCCTTCCGGGAATCGGTCCGTTCGTTCCGACGATCGCCGGCCGGCCGTTCCCCGGCATCATCGGCGACATCCTCGACTCCGGAGGACAGGGACTCGGACCGGAGGAGGGTGGATACCTCTCCATCTTCAGTCCGTTCCCGCCCGCCCTCGTACGGGGGATCTACGGCGATCCGGACCGGTTCAAGGCTCAGTACTTCGCCGAGTACGGGCCGGAGCGCTACTTCACCAGCGACGGCGCCCGCAAGGACGCGATGGGGAACGTCCGCATCACCGGCCGTGTCGATGACGTCATGAACGTCGCCGGGCACCGGCTTGCGACCGCAGAGGTCGAGAGCGCGCTGGCCCAGAACGAGAAGGTCAGCGAAGTCGCGGTCGTCTCGCGCCCCCATGATCTGAAGGGCGAGGTTCCGATCGCATTCGTTCTGTTGCGCAAGGGCGTCGAGCCGTCCGAGGAGATCGCCAAAGAACTGATGTCGACGGTCAACCAGGTGATCGGTCCGACCGGACGACCCGATCGAATCATCTTCGCGCCCGACGTGCCGAAGACACGAAGCGGGAAGATCATGCGGCGCGTCCTCAAGGCGCTCGTCCGGCACGAGCCGGTCGGAGACCTTACGACGCTTCAGAACCCCGAAAGCGTCGACGAGCTGAAGCGGCTCGTCGAGGCAGGCGAGTAGCGCAGCGAGGCAATCGCTGCACGCGAGTTCACCGTAGAACGACAAACTCTGAGCCAACGCACGAATCAAGAAGCGGGGCGACCCCTAGGGCCGCCCCGCCGACTCTTCTCGGAAGTCCGATCCAGTTTGCGAGAACCCGCCCGCGTCCGCGTCAGCGAAGGCCGATCGGCGCGTGGCGGCTTGTCGCGTAGGTTCTAGGACTTGTTCTCTTCTCGCTTGAGGTACTGCATGATCGCCTCTACCACGAGGTAGTTGACCGATCGATCGCGCTCATCCCCAAGCCTCATCAGCCGCTCGACAGGATTCTGATCCATCTTGCTCTGAGGAATGTAGATGCTCAGTTTGTCTGTCGGCTTCTTGGCCACGTTCCCACCTCCCTCTGTGCTTCTTGAAGATGCTAGTCTCTTTCTCTTGCCCCTAATGATACTACCTAGAGAGAGAGGTTTCCGGACAAACCTCGACCCGAACCCGCTTTCCGGATGGTCGGATTCCTTCCGAATCCATCGAGTGCACTCGAACTAAGAGAAGGGGGATACGCGAAAAGGGAGGCACCGCGTATCCCCTCAGAGAGGCGTCCCACGGAGGTGGTGCGGGACAGGTTCAGCCTATTCCCCCGAAGTGATCTTCGGATGGCGCTCACGTGGAGAGATCGCGAACCGCCTGTCGGGATTCCGTGAGGACCTTCACGCCGGCAACGACGGCCACTGCACCAAACGCGGCGTCCGCTTGCCACATTGCACTCCAACGACCTGCAACGACGCGCGGAGAACTCGTGTGGATCTCGTGAGGCGCGCATGTCCGCGTTCCCGCCACCTCAAGGTTCCCCTCGGTGGGCCAGCCTCGAGTCGCCGAGTTGTGGCATAATGGATTCGTGGTGGTGGGTGCCCCTCGTACGGAGCCAAGGGCGACGGCGAGCGTTCTCTACGCCTCTCACGCGAAGCACGTTGCCCGCACCACCACGTTCTCTTTGGCGGACTTCTGTACCAAACCTCAGAAGCGAACGCTGAGCTCCTATGAGTTCGGCGGCCTCGATCGACGCCGTCCCGCTGCAAGTCGAGCAGTACCCCATCACGGGAACTGCACCCCAGGCCCGCCCGCGGTGCGATCCACATCGAACTCACCGCGGGTTCGCTACTCATCGAAGACGTCGACTCTGGGAACGGCTCGGATGACGTCCCATTCGAAGTAGATCCTGAGGCTCAGCCCTCACCTACCGAGGTGGATCCGCCTCAGTGGAGAGGTGGGCGTCAGCAAGCAGCCATAGAACCAGGTCGCATCGACAGGCCATGCAATCGCCACCAACATGAGCCATTTCGAGGACCGACGCTAATCCGGCGGCGAGAGCTGGACCTCCACCCTGCGCTCCTGCAGGGCCTCGATATTCGCCATGTCGTCCGAGCCTGGAGAGAGATCGAGAGGGTTTCCGTAGAGGCGCACGACATCTCCATCGCCCAGCCCAGCGTTGTCGACAAGGATCTGGATGTCGTCGACTTCGATGTTCTGTAGGGCCAGGAGTTCCAGGTTCACGAGATCCGCGGTGGGGCCGATGTCGGAGAGCGGATTCGTGCCCACCGAAAGCCGCGTCAGGCCGACTAGGTTCGATACCGGACTGATGTCGGTGATCTGGTTGTCGTAGAGATAGAGCCAATCGAGGCCTGGCATGCTGGCGACGGCGCGGATGTCGACGATCTCGTTGCCCCCCAGGCTGAGGTAGGTGAGGTTCGTGAGGCCGGTGAGAGCACTAATGTCGGCAATCTGGTTCTGGTCCATGTTGAGTCCCTCGAGGCTCATCAGGCCCGACAATGCGCCAACGTTGGTGATCTGATTGGAGCTCAGATTGAGATCCCTAAGCGCAGTCAGGCCAGACAACGGCCCGATGTCGACAATCCGGTTGTAGCCTACCCAGAGAAGTGACGCACTGGTCAAGCCCGACAACGCACTCACATCGACGATCTCGTTGTCATAGAGTCGCAGCTCAGTGAGATTGACCAGACCGGCAATGGGTGTGAGATCTGCAATCCGATTGCTGTGGAGATCGAGTTCCTTCAGGTGAGCCAAGCCGGAAATCGCCCCGATGTCGGCGATCTGGTTGCCCTGCAGCTCGAGCACGGAGAGATTCGTCAGGCTGGACAGCGCGCTGATATCAGCGATCTGGTTGCTGAACGCACGTAGCGTTGCGAGCTGGGTCAGGTTCGATAGCGCGCTGACATCGGTGATTCGGTTGTCCGGAAACCAGAGCGTGGTGAGGTTCGTCAGGTTCGACAGCGCACTGATGTCGGTGATCCGGTTCAGGTGCAGGGCGAGCAGCCAGAGATTCGTCAGGTTCGCAAGCGGTGCGATGTCGGTGATCTGGTTGTCGCCGAGACTCAGCCACTCGAGGTTCACCAACCCCGCCAACGGCCCAACGTCTCGGATCCCGTTCGAGCTCAGCTCCAAGAACCACAGATTCGCCAACTCCGCCAGAGGGGTGATGTCGGCGGCTTGATTGCCCCAGAGATGGAGTTCCGCAAGATGCGCTAGGCTCCCGAGCGGTGTGATGTCGGCAATCCTGTTCCGATCCAGATCGAGCTTCGCGAGGTTCTTGCAGTACTGGATCCCCTCGAGATCCGCGATCCCTCGATCCTTCGCGTCGAGGGCCGTGAGGTCGAGTAGCTGCGAAGCGAGCAGGTCTCCCTCTGGTCTCTCCATCGCATCACGTAGCGCCGTCTCCAGACCAACGTCGGGAATGCTGACGACGACTTCCTTGTCCGTATAGACCCACGTGAGGTTCCGCAGGTTGGACAGAGCGCTGAAGTCGGAGACACGGTTGTCCTCCAGATTGAGCCATCTCAGGTTCACCAGGCTGGATAGGGCTTCGATGTTGCCAATCTCATTGCCCATCAGATTGACCCACGTAACGTTGATCAGGTGGGACAGGGGGCCGATGTCGCTGATTCGGTTGCTCTCAAGGTCGAGAGTGACGAGGGCGGTGCAGTGCTGGATTCCCTCGAGTTCCGAAATGCTCCGCGCGTTGGCAGTGAGGTTCGTGAGTTCGTCCAAGTCGGACGCCAGGATGTCCCCGGTGGGCTTCCCTAGTGCGTCGCGAATGGCCATCTCTAAGCCCGCATCGGGGATGCCGACTGCGCTCGTATCGCCGCCCACAGACAGCTCCGCCTGCATGAGCATCGAAGAGGACGATGCGCAGTGGCCCTCGCTAGCTACAGTCTCACAGTACTCGACGACGAGTGTGTATCTGCCCCGAGGTACGAGCCCGAGCTCGATCGTCTCCTCCCAAGGACTCATCACTGTCGCACAGACCGCATCGTCGGGCGTGCCGCGCAGCAGGACGCGAATCTCACCCGGCTGGACGGACCAGTCTTTCTCGTAGGTCGGCACGCAGGAGTCGTGCCACTCCCCGCCCACTCGCAGGGTGATCGGAGTTGTCACGCTCGGTTCTGAAGGCACGATCTCGATGTATTCGATCCCTTGCGCCACCCCGGTATGCGCCGTCGCAAGGGCGCACATCATGAGAGAGGCTGTGAGCATCAAGATATTCTCGCGAATCGTAGCCACAGGTCCTTGTTGCCGGAGATTGACGCCGTACTCCAACTCCCCACCATCCCGAATCATCGATTCAAGCACACTGTACCTCCGCTCACCCTATGGAGTTAGGACCCCACGGCGATCCAGTCTATGTCCCCATGATCCTCCTGGCAAAAGGACATCCACGAGAACCGTTGCTCGGCTCTCGGAAGGAATCCTTGGCGCATGGGCCGATGATGCGTGGACACCGAGTGACTCCAGCAGTTCCCGTTCGTTTTGCCTGAGGAATCCCCTTCCCCCTACACTTCGCCTTCGGGAGGCGGTCGGAATGCGGAAGTGGCAATGGGCTGTCGTTCTGTCGTGCGCTCTGTGTGTTGCAGTCTCCATGACAAGCGGGCCAAGCAGTCTCTCGATTCGGTTCTCCGGTTCTGTGACAGCAGGCGCGGGAACGTGCGAACAGCTCTCCGATCAGGAGATCCGCTGCCGGATGGCCGCCGGGGAGACAGGCGTCATCGAGCTGAGAGCGGCGGTTTCTATCGAGGAGTACTCAGTGTCGATCACGGGAGTCGACTTGCCCCACTGGGTGGAACTCGAGTCCGTGGACGGCTTCGGCGAGGTCGTCACGGAGGCAATCATCTCTGCTCCCGCATCCGCCGCCGGGCAGACGTTCATACTGGAACTCGTAGGTTCCACAGACTTCGATCTGCAAGCGGAGCTGTGGGTGATTCTCGAGGTTCTCGATGCCGGATCCTCAACCGGGAATGGCTCCTCCGCCAAGGACGTGCGTGGCGGTCAGGAGACCAACCAGGGGATCGAGTTCCCGCTGGACTTCCTCCCAGATGTCTCGGCCTTCGTCCTTGGGAACGTGATGGACTGCACCACAGGCGAGCCGATCGCACCCTCGAGCCTGACGACGCAGTTCACCTTCTCGCCCGATGCGACGCAGCCTTACGAGTTCACAGATCTGAGAACGGTCATCGTGCGAGCCCCGGGGTACGAGGATGAAGTCCTCACGCAGTTCCGGCAGTACACGATCCCGCTCTTCCTCTTCCAGGTCACGTTCGTGACGCCCACGCAGCCAGACATCTGCCTCGTCCCCATCGAGCCACCTTCATGCAGTTTCTCCTGGAGTCCCCAAACACCACTCGCCGGAACGTGGGTCGGATTCGACGCAGCGGGCTCGGAAGGAATCATCGAAGACTACGCATGGAGCTTCGGTGATGGCACCGGCGGGAAGAGCCGAGTCGTCTGGCATCAGTACGACGCCCCGGGAACCTACTCCGTGAAGCTGACCCTGACCGACGGCTTCGGCAACCTCTCAAGCTGCGATCAGACCATCACCGTGGTTCCTCCTCCCAACGAACCTCCGGTGTGCGGCTTCACCTGGTCGCCGGAAACACCCGAGGTGGGGGAGGGCATTGCCTTCACGAGCACGTCGATCGACGCCGATGGGGTGATCGTTGGGGGCACATGGGACTTCGGCAATGGCGAGGTCGTCGAGGCGGAACCGTCCTCCAGCTCGACCCGCTATCGATACGACGCCCGGGGGAACCATGTCGTCACCCTGACGGTCACTGACGACGATGGTGCAACGTCAAGCTGTTCCGAAACCATCACGGTGCTGGCGTCTCCCAACGTCCCCCCGATCTGCAGCTTCACTTGGGAGCCCATCTCGACGAAGGCGCAGGAACTCATCAGCTTCCACAACGCAGCTACTGATCCCGACGGTCGGATCATCTGGGCCGAGTGGGATTTCGGGGATGACACGGGTCCCCAATCCGCCGAAGGCCCCCATTTCGACGGCCACCACACCTACGCCGGTCCCGGCACATACACCGTGCAGCTCAGAGTCATGGACGACGCGAAAACGATCCGAAATTGCCCTGAGACCATCACGATTCTTCCCCCTGCCTGCGATTTCACGTGGTCGGAAGACCCAATCGAAGCGAAGCGGCCCGTGACCTTCCGCAACGAGGCTGGAGGTCCCGCAGGCGAAGGAGACTCCCGCCACTTGGTCCGTTGGGATTTCGGAGATGGAAGCCGTTCGGAGTCCAACACTGACTTCAACAGCAGCCACGTGTACGAGAGTGCGGGTTCATACACAGTGACGATGACCACCCAATACGATGATGAGACGACGTGGAGCTGCTCCAAGGTCATCTCCGTACGGGAGCCGCGTCTTTCGATTCGGCTTCTGAACCCACTCCCTGGCGAGGGGTTGCGTGCACCAACCGAAGAGCCGTTCTGCTGGGAGGCGCTGGGGGATCCCGGGCTGAAGTATGAGGTCACGACGCACAAGACGGAGTGCGACCCGGAAGTCATCAGTAGCCCGCATCCGTTTGCTCAAGCCTTCTACGTCGACCCTGCCCTCTCCGCACGGAAAGTGGCTCTGGGAGCCGAGAAACGCGCACTCGATGAGAAATTCGAGCGTCTTCAGGCGAGCTGCGGCAAGCGCTTCCCGGAGCTCTTCGACAGGGTCGAGGACCGGCTCTCCAAGGTTCGATCGATGCTCAGCGAACTGCGAAAGTGGAAGGCTGATGCAGAACGTGCCCAGGCTCCCAAGGACGGGAAGGCGTTCGCACTGGCGTTGCCCGAGAGCTGCCCGAGGACTGTCGCCGAGACTCTCGCTCCTGTCGAAGGCTCCTTCGATGACATCGACATCTGTGGAGATGATGCGTGTCGAGAGCTAGTGGATCGGGTGAACAGCGCCTATGTGAAGCTCGGATCGATAGGTGACGACAGCGACACAGAGTTCGGGAGAGCCACGTTCCTCCTTGACCGGTGGGTCAAAGGGGCGGATCACAGAGGCGTCTTCGAGGTGTACGACGCCATGATGAAGTGGCTCGAGAAGGCGGCCAAGGATGTCGCCTTCGTCATTAGCTTCATCGGGAAACCTGCCTTCGACGTTGCCCTGGAGAAGCTGATACGCAAGATCATTGACTCTGCGCTAACGGAGTATGCCTGCCATCAAGCACCCGAATGGTGTGCGGAGATCCGCGCGGCGCCGAGCGTCACCAAGATGGTCAAGATCATCTGGCAGACACTCGACGCTGCCAGCAAGGGCAGTGGCGGACCTGCTGCTGGCTTCGCGCTGCTTATGGTCGAGGCGTTGGCGGGAGCAGCGGGGAAAGCGACGAGCGCAGCCGTGACGGGGTGGACAAGATGGGCCGCTGAGATGGGTGAGGCTCTCTGGAGTACGTACTCGAGCCTCCTTTGCGAGGAGGCGGCGCTGGAGTGGCTCCTCCTCCAGTGGGAAGCCCGCGTGCGCAGTGTCGACCGGCACATCGACATCCCCGGACCGATTCTGAGGGCCTGCACGGACTGCGAACGATGTCTGACAGATGCGATTGCGAAGGTGGAAGAGGAGCTTCAGGAGATCGCCGAAGAGGAGGAAGCAGCAAGAGCTGCCCGCGTATCCTTCTGGGAAGCGCAGAGCGCTGCGATCCAAACGGAGTCTTTGAGAGCCATCGCCACCTTGGATGACGCTTGGTTCGCCGCATGTTGTTCAGAGAAGGTCCAGACGATCAGCGTCCCCGGCGAGAGCTGGTGCGCCCAGGAACTCGAGGAAGCACTCAAGAGCGAGCTTGGGGACAAGGCATGCTTCCTCAGGTTTGCTGTCGGAGTAAGCTGTGTGCAGACTCCGGCCACTGCGACCACAGAGGCTCGCACCCTAGCGGACATCCATGTCGACTTCGAATACCTAGAGAAGCGTCGGGTGGGCTGCTGCGTTCCGTCGGAGCGAAGCCCAAGCTCACAGGGCACCCAGTCTGACCCCGGGCATCCGGGCGAGTCTGTTTGCCTCCCGCGAGAGGACAACTCGTCGGAACCGGATCCCGATGGGTGGGGTGTCGAGGCTCGCAATGAAGACGGCGAGCTCATCGGAGCCAGTCCGATCCGAATGCTTGGCGACGGTGAAACGGATGATGGAGTACTCCCGGATCCAAGAGTGGTTTCGGTCAGAAGCTGCGACTGCTCCGTCGAAGCTAGATTGGATGGCGTCGCGGTGCCACCTGGCAGCTTCGGTATGGCGGCGCAGCTGGGCGGTCCGACCGCCATTGAGGCTTCAGGCAATTGCGGCCCGGACTGCAACTCGGGAGCTCAGTTGATCATCATCCACACGCCGGCCATGGCCGACGCGCGGCGCGCCAATCCTTTCGCGCTTGCCCCTCTACCCATCGTCGTGATCGCACCCACCTTCGTGTATGACTTCCCGACTGAGGGCGTCTACGAAGTCAGCGTGGCGCAGTACTGCGAAGACGGGCAGTTGTGCTCATCCACGTTCGACGTTCAGGTGGCAGATCTGGCAGGCCCGATACCGGTGGTGCCCATCATCGAGAACGGGCAAGCCACTGTGCATACCTGCCCTGCATGCGGAAGCGACGAGTGTCTCGTGTTGTGGTACCAGCGTCACGGCGAGGTACCGCGACTACCGCTTCAGGGTCACTGGCTGACGTTGTCAGCGCCAGGCATCGTGGATCTCGAAGTGTCGAGCTTCTGTCAATCGGACTGCCCGGGAGAGCGGCACGTTGCGTGGGAGTTCTGCACGCCTAGTGGCGAGAGGATTGTCTTCTCGGACACGAACCTCTACCGCATTGCCTACCCGTTCGAGGACACCGGGCAATACTCACTCTGTGTGGTCGAGACCGTCTCGTGCCCGGAGGGCGATCTGCGGTTCGAGAACTGGTGGGAGTTCCGGGTGCAAGTGCAAAGCGAGGATGGAGACTCCGTCGGACCGGACCCGATTCTCGTTCTCGATGATGGCGCAGACAGCACTTCGACGCCTCAGGTCATGAGCGTCGATTCGGGCGCTGACTGCCCTTGCTCTCTTTCGGCGACCGTCAACGGCATCTTGGTGATGCCAGGAGGCTTCGTCCTCACCGCGGAGCAAGGGATCCAGACAGACATCGTCGCAAGGTGGGATTGCGAGTCGAGCTGCGAGCCGGAGCAAGCGTCGATCAGCATTCAACCCCCAGCCTCTACTCACGATCCTACGTGGCGAGCCAGCCCGGCTGCTCCGCTACCGCCACCGATCACCGTCGATGGATCGACCACGGCTTACGACTTCCCTGTTGAGGGGATCTACGAGATCTCTATGCAGCACTCCTGCGAAGCTGAGAATGAGTGCGTGTACACGTTCGATGTTCACGTGGAGAGCCCGGCCCCGCGAATCCCTGCCGAGTTCTGCACCGGCGGAGCGGCCACCGCAAGGGGCTGCCCTTCGTGTGCGAGTGATGAGTGCATTGAGCTAGCGTACGCGCGCGCAGGAGATCCGCGCCGATCTCCGATACCGGGGAAGCGCGCGAACCTCGGTCCTCCGGGTGTCGTGAACCTGGAGGCGTTGAGCTTCTGTCGATTGGATTGCACGGAAGATCGCCATGTCGCCTGGGAACTCTGCACGCCCCGCGGGGAGAGGATTGTCTTCCAGGATGTCGATCTCTACCGCATCTCCTATCACTTCAAAGACGTGGGCGATTACTCACTCTGCGTCGTTGAGAGCGTTCCGTGTCTGGAGGGCGACCAGCGCTTCGAGAATTGGTGGATCCTCGAGGTGGGAGATCCCTAGGGAGGTCGGCCTCGACCCGAGGCGTACGGTGGACTAGCTGCCAGAAGGCGTCTGGCCGGGGATGTTGAGGTTCTCGAAGGAGCGAAGCTCCGGATCGAACTCACGGATCGTCTCTTCCTCGATCCGCAGAACCGAGACGAGATCATAGAGCCGAGAGACCTTGAGGATTCCGCACTCGATGAGTCCCTCGATCGCTTCAACGCACGTTCTGCGATAGACGGCGCAGAGCGGCTCGAAGTACCCACGGACGATCGGAACGACCACATCGGCTTCGCCGGACCGTTCGACCAGGTGCTCCGCCAAGGACGAGGCGACGTAGGGCATGTCACAGGCGACGACGAAGCAGCGGTCCGTTCGCGAGGCGAAGAGCCCGGCGTGGATACCGACCAACGGGCTCCGAATCCCGTACGCATCCCTCACACAGCGCACAGCGCTTCCGTCAACGGCCTCATCCCGTCCGACAACGATCGTCTCGGCGAACAGCTGCCCCAGTTGCCGATGAAGGTGGGTCAGAACGTCGACGCCGTCGATCAGAAGTGTGTGCTTCGGGAACCCCATCCGCCTCGACTCCCCGCCGGCGAGGATGACCAGGGTGGCCGGCTCGTGCGTCACAGTCCGATCCTCCACCCGTGGGAATAGACG
>Ga0180433_10008312_pt1 | contig 12954 bp, 6 predicted proteins | sample SS_ome_8_FD_132980 | JGI IMG/M metagenome (GOLD analysis project Ga0180433, IMG submission 132980) | Hypersaline lake sediment archaeal communities from the Salton Sea, California, USA - SS_1_D_1 metaG | ecosystem: Environmental > Aquatic > Non-marine Saline and Alkaline > Hypersaline > Sediment... | reverse complement strand
CACGTCCGCCCCCGCTTCGCGCATCGCCCGACACACCGGCAGCACGAACAAACGCAACGGGCCGGGCTGGTTGGCGATCTGCAAGACTCGAAGGGGTCCGGACATCGACTCTCTCCATTAGCCATCTAGTGCAACAATCGCGAAAACAACTCAGCTGCTCTTGCCGACACCGCCTGCCAGCTGTACCGCTGCTGGACCATTTGATGAACGGCCATTCGTTGGGCGTAAGACTGTCTGGCGATTGGAATCAGCGCCACCAGAGCATCGGCCAGGCTCTCCGGGCAGTTAGGGTCGAATACGCCCGGGAGTCCCAATTCCGCCAAGACATCTTCCACTTCCAACCCTTGAGCGACAATCACCGGCAGGCCAACGCTGATGCTGTCCCAGAATTTCAGCGGCGAGCAAAGCCCCAGCTTGCACGCGTGGTGAATCGGAATCACGCAAGCATCGCAGGCGTTGAGGAACTCCGCCACGCGTTCCTGTGTCGCCATGGGCAAGAACTGAATAAGGTTTTCCACTCCTTGAACTCGGGCCTGCTCCCGAATCGCGTCTTCTACCTCCCCCCGTCCCATCAGAAGCACCAGCGCCTTCCCACGCAACTGCTGCTGGGCTATCGCTATCGCCTCGACCAGGAAATCCAGGCCCTGCCACGGCGTGAACGAGCCGGCGAAGCCGATCAAAATCCGATCTTCAGGCAAGCCGAGATTCTCCCGCGAAGTCGCGCGGTCTGCGGGCCTCATGATATCCGTCATGGCCCCATTATGCAGCGTCCAGGCCGTTTCCGATCGGGCGCCACGGCAGATCATCTCACGCCGCAGTCCTTCGGACACGCACACCAGTCCGCTGGAAAGACGATTATTCACCCGGTCCAATCCTCGCACGAGCGACGCCATCCAGTGTGGTTGACCCCGCGCCAGAATCTCCTGATCGACCAAGCCGTCCACTTCTCCGACTAGAGGCACGCCGAAGATGCGGCTGATGACGGCCATCACCCCCTGAAAGAAGCAGGTGCGGACATAAATCACTTCGGGCCGGTAGCGAATGGTCCACCACGCCGTGCGGAAAACGACCATGAATTGCAGAAACAGGAAACTCCACAGGCTCTTTCGCGGCAGACGAAGAGGCCGAACAGGCATTCCGCGCCTTGTCCACTCCTGGTCGGCATAGTGTGGGGCAAGGACCGTCACGTCATGTCCAAGGCTCTGCAGTCCTCGCACCAAACCCAGGCAATGGGTCGTCCCCGCGCCAGGCTTCGTAATACTCTCAGCCCAGATGATCAGGATTCTCATCCCACGGGTCTCCCAGCCATCAGAACGACCATTCCAGGTCTGCGGCGTGCGCCATCCGGCGCTACGTCAATTGTCAATTGATGGATAGAGCCTACGCAGCTCTATCCTTGCATACGCCGTGATGAACTGCCCGTTCACGTTCACGGCGGCCGCGTCGCGTCTCGTTCCCGACATACTGGCCTTGCGGCGAAGGTTGTGGACGTTCTCGATACGTCTGGCCCGGCACTGTAGGCTCAGACCCAGTCCGACATCGGCCACGTCCAGCCAACTGCCTTGTCCCGCTTTCTGCTTGGCCATCTGTGGTTTCTCGGTGGGGCCTAGGGGTAGTTATCGGCAAAATATGGCTTCTGAGACAGTCACTTGGCGCCGCCCGACGGGCCGCCGTTGATGACATCAAGATCACTACGCCCAGCCGCAAGATAGCTTTTCGCATTTCGAGGTCGCATTTTCTCAGAAATGCGGCTTTTCACCGATGCGCCACGAGGGGCTCAAACCGTTGTGTCCCGAGAAACAGAAGGTTCCCTTCTTGACATGTCGCCAGACCGCGACCAGCGATCGCCGGCGGGTAGTGTCCTCGCAGGGCCCACTTCCGTTGGCCCGAAGGGTCGCATTGCAGGTATTCTGTCGATCGTGGTCAACCTGTCTGCCGGGCAGGACAGTGTTGCCACCTGGCGAGTTGCCCGATTGCGGCACGCCCGACGGCTGGTCCCTCGGGGCCGGCCCGCCTGCCATTGCGTTCACCAGCGGGGCTGATGTCAATGCACACAAGCTGGCCTGCGTGGTACATCGGTATCCATCTTGCTGACAACGGGGCTCCGTCCTCTGTGTTGCCGGCAATCGCACACAAGAAAGCCTCAAGGCAGGGGACCTCTGTATCCGAAGCGTACAATGAATCAGAAAAACCCGCGGCCCCCCATAGACGGGACAATTCGCAGCAAAATACCGTGGGCACAGCGGGTAACCTCGGGTGCCCCTCTGCGCCCGAGTTTTTTTCTCAGAGCACGCCGGTCAGCACTTCCTTGCCCAGCAGGTCCAGCGCAAACGGCTCGCGACTGAGGCCCTCACGGCGGCGCAACTGCCAGAGCTGGGCGGCGATCTCATCAGCCATAGCCGCCGCGGACGGCGTGCGGGTCTTGACGATGGGCTCTCGACGGGCTGGCTCAGGGAGATGGCCTTTGGCTGGGTCGGAGAAAAACTCGTCGCCATCTGATGCCGAGGTCCGGCTGGGGGTGGGTGAGTCGTCGTGCAGCTTGACCTTCACCTTCGGCTCGCCCGGGCCAGTGTAAACGATCCGATCTGCGGTGCCGTCGGTGTCCCACCATTCGTTCGCCTTGATCATCTTGATCGGCCCGGCAAAGAGCATACTCGTGTCCGTTACGGTGTCGATCTTCAAACCGGCCGGTCTGCCCACCTGCCCCGTGGAGATCACCGCGTCGGTTGCGCTGCCCAGCGAGATGCGGCAGAGGAAGCCTGTGGCGGTAAGGTTGCCGATAAGGTCCACACAGCTCGCGGCCAGGCTCTTGAGTGAGCCGAGAATATCCACATCGGTGATGCTAGTCCGGCCATCGTCGCCGCCTGCTTGGACCTTCAGGGACGATTTGCCGCCGGTTCCCTCAAGCACGATTCTGCCCACGTCACATGCCCCCGTGTCGGCGAAGTAAAGCGAGCCCGCGCTCCCCTTAAGGGCTATCTGGACCCAATCACCGCTTGCGTCGAGAAAGCCCGCCCGTCCCTTGGCGTCAAGGTCCACGCGTCGCCCGACTGTCACGTACACCGTGGCGGCGGGGCTGGTGGCGGCATTGTCTTCGGCGCCGGCGGGGTCGCCGTCGTCGGTTATGGTATAGGCGAATCGGTCAGGGCCGACGTAGTTCGCGTATGGTTGGTACCGGAACATCCCGCCGCCGATGTCTGTCAGCGTGCCGTGATCCGGGGCGTCAGTGATAGTCACGGCCAAGTCCTCGGCGGCCGTCTCGACGTCGGTCTGCTCGTCCACCAGCGCGACATCGACGGCTTCGCCCACATCGGTCTGCACAGCTTGGTCGGGTGGAATGGGGGCGTCATTGACGGGACTGACCAGGATTGTCACCGTGGCTGTGTCGCTGCCGGCGCTGTCTGCGATGGTGTAGGCAAAGCTGTCCGTGCCGTTGAAGTCCGCGTCCGGCTGGTAGCTTATCGCCGTGCCGCCCGCGACAATCGTTACCGTCCCGTGAGTCGGCGCTGATACGTCGGTCACCGTCGCCTGGTGCGGAAGCAGGTCGTTGGTCATCACGTTGATTTGCGTGGTAGGGGCGTCTTCGGCAATGCCGACTGCGTCATCGATCGCGTTGATTTCGCTGCCCACGGTGTGTGGGGCGATGTCGAGGGCTACGTCTGTCCAGTCGACGTCGCTACCTTCGAATTCAGTGAAGGGCGCCCCGCCGGGCTGGAGGACAAATGTAGCATCGCCGGCACCTGTGCTGGCGATCTGCACCCAGCCCATGCGAACCCAGCCGGCCGCGCCTTGTCCGGCTAGGTCCGTCGCGCCGCCGAAGTTGTCCACCAGACCGTTGCCGTCGTCGATCGTCCCGCCGGTCGAAAGGGTGTAGACCGTGCCATGGCCCAGCGCCACGGCGTTGGCAGGCGTAGTGGTGTAGACAAGGTTCACGCTGCCGCCGGCGATGCCCGACGTAGCCAGCCCGGTGTCTCGCAGCCAGAGCTCCGCGTAGTAGGTGCTACCTAGGGGTGCACCGGTTATGGAGGCGTAGGTATCGAAGGCTGCGTCGCTCATTTGATCCGAGCCGTACAGGTCGGTTACCACGCGTAACTGGACGTTGATTTCCGCCTGGTCGCCGACGAAGTGATTGCCGAAGTCGATGCCCTCAACGATCTGGTTCGGCTGGAGCTCCACCGTGTGGACGCCGCCGGCGCCGACAGATGGCGCAGTCTGCTCCCAGCCTACCCGGGGAATCTCGGCGATCGTGTAGGTGCTGGCCTGCAGGTCAGTAAAGACAAACGCGCCCTCGTCATCGGTTGTCACGTACGCTTCGCCCAGGTCGTACTGGGCGTTGTCGTTGGTGTCGATATACATCGTCCATCCGGCCAGCCCCGATTCGCCGGCGTTGCGGGTGCCATTGCCGTTGAGGTCGTTGTACTTGCAGCCTTGGATTTGGCCGCCGGACGGTTCAACTGCGGCAATGCGAGTGCTTCGTCCGTCGCCCACGAAGCAGTTGGGACCGGCATTGATCGACACCTGCAGCATGTTCTGTCCGACGGATTGGGTGCCGGCGTCCTTGATGCCCACCGAGGCCGAGGCGCCCTGGCCGTGCAGAGCGGAGGTGCCCAGGCTCTCATAGTTGAACTGGATGGAGCTGTCCGAGGCGTCCAGGACAGCCTGGAAGATTATGACATCACTGCCGGTGATGTAGCTGGCGGATTCCCACTGGACGACCAGCCGCTGCTGGTCGCCGGTACCGAGCACTTCCCAAAGGACGCCGGCATACCAGTTGCCCATGTACAGATCGTCCCAGAGCGGGGCGATGGCGGCCTGGGACGGCGAGGCGGTGAGGTTCGTATTGTTGTAGGCGTCGTTGGCTGAGCCGAAGGTGATCAAGCCGTTGCTACTGACGTACAGTTCACCGTACGTCGTGCCGTAGAAGTCGAATTCGAATCCGTCCAGGTCCTTCGCGTTCAGGTGGAAGGTATCGTCGTCGGCGAAGGGCAGCTCTTCCGTGCCGGTCATGAGGATATCTTCGAACTCGTACTCCACCGCCCAGGCCATGTAACCGAAGGCGTCGGGGCCGGTGTGGTCCTGGACGCTGTCGTCCAGGACTCTGACAAGCAGGTCGTAGTTGCCCCGGCTGCCGGCAATTCCGCTGAGCTCGACGTTGGGGTCGTAATTGCCGTTGTCGTAGCCGCTTACTGCGATGTAGTAGGTGCCGGCTGTCTGGAACGTGTAATGCAGATACGAATCGTAGGTGTATTGCCCGGTGTCGGGGTCATTGGCGTCGTCGTTCTTGGCCAGTTGTATCCCGGCCGAGTCGAAGAGCCGCAGTATCGAATCGAGATTCGATCCGGACTCCCTTGCATCAACGTCGAACCCGAGACGCTGGCCCGCGGTGACGCTCACTGCGTAGAAGTCCACGTCAAGCCGGTCGGCTGGCTCGTCGCCGATCGCTCCAGCCAGCGTGGCCGGGACAACGCTGACGACTTGGGCAGTTGCGATGGTGCCATTGACGTCATTGCCGGTGCCCAGGTGGCGGATGTGCAGTTCGTAATCGCCTTGGCTGCCGCTGACGCCGGACGCTTCGACCATCGGCAGGTAGGCCGAGTTCGGTGCGCCGCTGACGGCGATATAGCATGTGCCTCCGGACTGGAAAGTGTACTCGATATACGGGTCGAGGCCCACGAATCCCGTATCGCCATCGGCGTCGGCGTTGGAAATTGCCAACTGGTTGCCTGCTGTGTCGAACAGGCGAAGGGTCGAGTCGAGCCCCCAGCCCAACTCGTCGGAATCGATGTCGAAGCTGACCGTCTCGCCCGCAGCCACGGTGACGGCGTAGATGTCAACGTCGAGCGCGCCGACGGGCTCATCGCCGATCGAGGCCAGCATGTCGGCAGGGGGGGCGCCGACATCGTTGGCCCGCTGGATCACGCCGTCGAAGTCCAGGTGGACCGAATACCCAACAACGTTGATCGTGTACGTGCCGATCGATCCGGAGACGGCGCTGTCCAGCGCGAATGGGTCGTAGGCTATGTTCGGCTTGCCCGAAACGGCTACGTAGTAAACGCCCGCGCCGGTTTCGGAGGAGTCGTAGTCGATCTGCCCGTCGCCGTCGTCACCATCGGTGGCAAGGAGCGTTCCATCGGCGGCGAAAAGCTTGAGATCGGCGTCCAGGTCGCTGCCGGGCGTGGACAGCGTGACGGTGAGGCCTTGGTTGCTCTCCACGTCGATGGCGTAAAAGTCCACGTCCTTGTCGCCGACAGGTTCGTCGCCGATTTGGGCGTGAAAATTGGCAGGTGCGCTGCCCAACGCCGTGGCGGTGGGGATCGTGCCGTTGACGTCGGTGGCTGAGCTGCCCACGTTGCGGATCAGCAGCGTATAAGCCCCCGTGGCCCCCGCCGACCCGCTGCCGGTAGTATGTGGATCGTAGCTTGCATTGGCGTAGCCGCTCACGGCGACGTAAACCGTCTCGCTCTTGGTAAACGTCTGCTCGATGTACGGGTCGAACGATTGAATGTTGCTGTCGGGATCGTAGGCATCGTCGTTCATCGCCAACTGAGTGCCCGAGCTGTCGAACAGGCGAATGACGGCATCGAGCGAGCTGCCGTTCTCCTTGGCGTCAACATCGAAGCCAATCTCCTGTCCGGCGGCTACCGATAGGGCGAAGAAGTCCACGTCCTTTCCGCCAACGTCTTCACCGCCGTCGAGTCCGACCTGTCCGGTGAGGGTAGCCGGCAGGACGCCCACGTCATTGGCGTCCCCCATCGAGCCGTCCAGGTCGGTTCCCGTGCTGTCACTTATGACGAACGAATCCAGGAAATCATCCCATCGGGTTTCTGCCAGCAGGTCGAATGCGTCAGCTGTGTAAGATCGTGATATCTCGCCGCCCTGAGCGGGCAGATAGACGCTCAGGCCCGTTGCCGCCTCGGCGCTGGAGCTATGGTTGGCCAGCACGGTGGCGTTGTATTGTGCCGCCAGGGACGTGGCTGCGGAGATGATATTGGCGTTCGTGGCATAGCTGGCCACCGCATCGACAAACGTCCCCAGGTCGCGGAAGTCCGGGTCGCTGTAATAGTTGGCCTCCGTGCGGGCGGCGCTGATGGCGCCCCAGTCGGTGTCCTCGGCAATCACCGTGGCAGCGAAGTTGTCCAGCTCGGCTGCGAGAAGCTTGACCTGAGCGAGGCCCACGGCGCTCTGCGTCTCAGCCCCATGGTAGGACTCGCCATAGGTGGTCACGATCGACTCGGCCAGTTCCTCGGGCGACTGCGACGGTTGATCGACCAGGTCGGACAGGAAGGCGTCGTAACTCCAGCCGTCCCACGGCTCGGTTTGCTCCGAGGCGACCACTATGTCACCATACCCAGCCACCTCGTAGGCCGTTTCGATCATCCCCATCAGGCACGCGTCGAACCCGACGATGTCCATGTGAACCCCGGACGCAGCCAGGGCATCGCCGACCTCGGCTACCGACAGGTGGTCGTTGCTGGTGTCGTCCCAGCAAACACCCGTCGTCCCGCCGCCGTGATCCCACAGTATGATCGCGTAGTGATCGGCTGCATAGTTGGTTGCGCCCCACTGGATGAACTGGGTGAGTGTGTTGGGATGACCCATGTTGAGCTCGCCGACGCTCGCAAACGGCGTGGTGATGGTGGAGGTGCTGGAATCCCTGATGATCCGGCCGCGGCGAGTGTCCTTCCAGTTGCCGTTGGAGCTGTCATGGCCCTCGGTCCGGTCGAACTGGACGAGAATGTTGACGTCGTCCGTAGAGCCGACGGCTTCCATCTCGTTGACGTCTTCGATGCCGGCGCCTTCCAGATCGCAGTCGCCGTCGAGATAGACCATCAAGGTCCAATCGGCAGCCAACAGCAGGCGGGGTTCGAGCATCTCGAACGCGACCACGGCGTCACTACGGCGCCGGTGACATTTCACGAGGGGTCCTCCGAAAACCGATCCCGTGGGGCAAACTCCTCCTGCTATTATACCCCCATCCGCGCAGGTGCCTACCCCCAAAGACGGGCCTCTGTGCCCCTGGGCGGGAGGATCATTCCAGCGGCTTGAGCACCATACCGGTGGCGAGCTTCGGGTAGAAGTACGTGCTCTTATGGGGCATGGACGCTCCGGCCTTTGCGATGGCCTCCACGGCTGCCAAGGGGGTGCCCTGCAGCAGCGCCCCCAAGTTGGCTCGGCCCGAATTGCACGCAGCCAGCACGGCCCGTCCGTCCGGGGTGTAGTCGATCGTCAGCTCGTCGGTACGCCATGGGTCCAGATGGCGGTCGATGATGAGTTTGTGAAGGATCGCCACATCCAGCTTTTGCCATTCAGGCAGTTCCTCCGGGGCCACCTCAGCCATGGCGCTCGGTGTGTCCAGGCGGGCTATCCATATCTCGGCTGGGTTGGCATCCATGAACGCCATAGCGCCGGGCCCGTAGCGGTGCAGGAAGGCGTCGGCATCGCTGAGGTCGGCATCGGTAACGCTGCACCTCTGCCAGTCAAACTCCGAAGCCGCCTTGCGGAGCTTAGCCACCGAGAACCCTTCAGCCAGGCCGTGCACGATGCGATGGGTGGGCAGAACCAACAACCCCGGATCGTCCTGGGCGACCAGCGCGAACAGGACGAAATTGGCTTCGTGATTCTCGTCGATCTGCCCCGAGGCCCGCAGGGCGTCGGCATAGTTCATTGCGGTGGTGTACCGGTGATGGCCGTCCGCGATGAACGCCGGCGTCTGAGCCAGTGTTGTGGTAATGTCGGCGATGATGGCGGCGTCGCTGACGACCCAGAGCTTCTCCTCCACGGGGCCGAGTTGGCCGTGCGATACGGGCGTCCCCGGTGAGGACCAGAGGGCCTCGGTCACATTGCCGCTGGGATCATCGTAGAAGCCGAAGATCGGCGAGAGCTGCGTGTGCGTGTACTCGGTGAGTTTCAGGCGGTCGGCCTTAGGACCGGCGAAGGTGTGCTCGTGGGGGATTACGTCCTGGCCCAACGGCGTCGCTCGCACGCCACACAGCAGCGCCCGCCGGCTGTAGGTCTTACCGGCCCATGTATACGTCTGTTCATAGGCGTAAAGACAGGGCACCTCGTCCTGGATCAGCACGCCCGAGGTCTGCCAGTGGTTCAGCGTATCGGCGGCCTGGCGATAGCAATCGTCCGGGCCGGCTTCCTTGGGCGGCACGTACGGCAGGTCCACAGCGACGATATTCGTCTCGCTGCCGGCTAGCAGTTCGTCCTTATCCGCTTGGGACAGGATGTCGTACGGCGGGGCGATGTTGTGGCTGACGTCTCCCTGCTCCCCGCGAAATCGCCATCCCTTAAACGCTCGTATCTGCATGAATCTCTCTCCAAAGGTCCAGTCAAGGCCAACACACTACACGCTTGGGCTTGACCATGCAATCTCTCTGGAGCGACAGGCGGGACTCGGCGCTGTATCGAGAAAGCGAGTTGTTTGCTTCGAAGGTGGCGGAGGGACCTCGCAGGTTCTCGGGGCGACTTCAACGTCTCTTGCAGAGCCAGCACGGCGTAGCACGTGACCAGAACGGGGCTTGCCTCTTCCCAGCGACTCTCGGGGTTCACCCACGAGCCGTCGGGCCGTACTTGCTCCCCCAAGGCGTCGATGAGTTCCTGCCGCCAGTTGTGCTTGACGCCGCCGGTGTCTGTGATGACCGGCTCGGACCATGCCCGCAGCGCCTTGGCGAAGGCGTGGTAATAGTAGTAGAGCCCCTGGAGCGATTGCGTTTGCGGCATGTTGGGGTTGGAGTCCAGCCGCCAGTAGGTGCGAATCCAGCCATACGCGGCCCGCACGCGCGGATCGTCGCGGTCCAGGCCCGCGTGAAGCAGCGTCTTGAACCCCAAGTACGTCAGCGAGCCATAGCTTCGCAGCCCCCGGCCGCCGGGGCCTGGGCCTGCCTTGGACTCACCCGACGACAGGTCATCCCGCAGCGCCGGTGCGTAGACGAACCCGCCATCGTTGGGCCCTTCTGCCGCCCATGCCAGCGGATTGGACTCGCTGCGGTTCTGGAGACGCAGGAAGAAGCCCAGCACGTTCTGCATTGCTGGGTCGTCGGCGCCGACGCCGGCTTCGTGCAGTGCTTCGGCGAACATGCCTGCGTTCGAGCCGTCGGGCCGGCCGTGCTTGCCGTAGCTGACGCCGCCGACAAACGGATGATCCTCGTCGATGTCCTGGCCTTCGGGCGTTTTGGTGCCCGGCACGATCTGAATGCCTTTGAGATACGACACGGCGTCGCGCATGGCCTCGTTGAACCGAGAGTCCTGCGCAGCCGCTATTGCCATTACCGCCAGCGACGTGGTGTAATTTTCGTATCCGCCCCGCGGCTCATAGAAGCCGCCATTGGGCTGGCGGTAGCTCATCAGCACGTCAAAGCCCTGCCTGACGACGGTGCTGTCGGTGTTGAAGTCTCTGTGCTGCAAGAGCGCCTTGAGGACCATCGCGGTGGTTGCCGGTTTGACCGCTCCGCCGCCGAGGCTCCAGCCGCCGTCTTCCTCGCGAGCTGCGAGAAGGAAACGCACGCCGTTGTCGATGAGTTGCTGCGCCCTGGCCATGTGGTCTGCGTCGATGTGCTCATAGACAGCTGGTTGTGTTGCGGGTGGCTCGGTGACTGACGATTCGGCTGGACGGCTGGCCGGGGCCGGGGCATCGGGTGCGTCCTCGCGCTTCGAGCAGCCGGCTGGGGCGGCTGCGATCGCAGTCGCCATGATTACGCCAAGAAGGATCTCGCTGCGGCATGTCATCTGAAGTCTCCCGTTGCAGCTCGGGTCGTGCCCCGTCAGCCATCATACTAAACACGCAGCCGGCTCACTTGGTCCGATGCATGACGAAAAAGCTCAACGCCATCATCTGCAGCGCCACCGACACCGTCGCCCACAACTGGGCCAACGCGATCTGGTCTCGCAGCATCTGTATGAGCGTTATCAGCAGCGTCAGCAGCGTAAGCACCTGCACTATGCCGGCGACCAGCTTGGTAAAGCTGAACTCCTCAACATGCCCGGCCCGGACTAGCTGGCGAACGTGCCGCAGGATCTCGCGGCGGATCTCGGAGTCCCCCATGAGGTCCACTTGCGCTTCGTCCGTAGCGGCAGCTTCGTGCGGAGGCTGTTCCGGCTGGGCGGGCGTTGCAGCCAGCGACGCGGCGCCAACCTCTGCTGCGGGTCTGGCCGGTTCCTGCGGCGGAGCGTCCGATTCACTACGGAGGATCACCCTGGCGGCATCGACCAAGTTGCGCACGGTGAAGTCAGCTTGGACGTCCTCGTCTTCGACGCCGCCGATGCCCGCGGACGGTCGCGTGCGCAGGCGGATCGTTCTGCACCCGGCACGATAGCCGGCCTCGATGTCCCGCGGACTGTCGCCGACCATCCAGCTCTGCGAGAGGTCGATGCCGAATTCCTGGGCGCCCCGGAGCAACATTCCCGGGTGCGGCTTGCGAAGCTCGGAATCCTCCGCGTAGCCCTCCACCGTACCCTCGGGGTGATACGGGCAGTAGTAGATGGCATCCAAGTGGGCGCCCTTTTCCGAAAGCTGGCGTCGCATCTCGGTGTGGATCTTCTCCAATGCATCTTCCGTCAGAAGCCCCCGCGCGACGCCCGATTGATTGGTCACCACGATCAGTTTATAGCCGACTTGGGCGAGAGACTTCATCGCCAGTTCCACGCCCGGCAGAAGTTTTACGGAGGATGGGTCGCTGATGTACCCGGGGTCCTCAATGAGCGTGTGATCCCGATCCAGAAAGACGGCTTTGTTGGCCATGTCTGTCGGTTCTCCAGGCTTAGGTCAGTTCGTCTCGATAGGCCCTTAGTGGTTGTTGTGCGTTTCAAGGATACGGCTGATGATTCTGCTGGTGCTCATTCCCTCGACGACTTCCAGCTTGATGGCCTGGCCGCCGCGTCCCTCGACGACTTCCCTGCCGACCAGCTCGGACGTGCCGCCCTTGGTCATGATGTCGGGTTGGAGCAGCTTCAGCAGAGGGATAGGCGTATCCTCTTCGAAGATGGTGACGTAATCCACGCATTCCAGCGAGGCCAGCATCTCCGCACGCTCATCCTGGCCGATGATAGGCCGGGTGGGGCCCTTGAGCCGTCGCACGCTTGCATCGGAGTTGACGCCGACGATCATGCACGAGCCAAGTTCGCGTGTCTGCTGAAGGTAGCGCACGTGGCCCATGTGCAGCAGGTCGAAACACCCGTTGGTGAATACGATCGTCTCGCCGTGGGCCCGGCGGCTGGCAACTTCCTTGGCCAGACGCTTGCGGTCGATGATCTTGCCGCTGCGGGGGCCTATCATGCGTCGCAATTCGTCGAGCATCTCCTGGCGAGTGACCGGCTCGAAGCCCGATCGCTCCACTTCCAGACCGCCGGCAACGTTGGCCAGTTCGGCTGCCTGTTCGTGATCGCACCCCTCAGCGAGCGCCACGGCCAGGACCGCGAGCGTTTCGTCCCCCGCACCCGTTACGTCGTAGACTGACCGCGGCCTGGGGTGGGGCACGCGGTGGGCTGAACCGTTGCTGTGCTGCACGTATGTTCCGTCGCGGTCCATGGTGATTACGATCGTCTCGGCACCGACGATTTCGAGGAGTTTGGCCGCCGCAGATGCCAGCGTTGATTCGTCAATGATCTCGATTCCGCTGGCCAGAGAGGCCTCGTAGCGATTGGGTTTGAGCACGCTCGCGCCACGGTAGCGGCGGTAGTCGGCGATGCACGCCGGGTCCACCACGACGACTTTGCCGGCCTGGTTCGCATCAGCGATGATCTGTGGCGTCAACTCATCGTTGAACACGCCCTTGTTGTAGTCTTCCAGCACCACGATATCGGCTTTGGCGAATTCCCCGCGTGCGGCGGAGCGAATTGAAACCTGCACATCGGCCGGCAGCGCTTCGGCGGTCTCATGATCCACCCGGAGCATCTGCTGCGGGTTACGATGCTGTGCCAGCCCGACGTAACGTGTCTTGACGGACGTAGGCT
>Ga0180433_10008310_pt1 | contig 12957 bp, 29 predicted proteins | sample SS_ome_8_FD_132980 | JGI IMG/M metagenome (GOLD analysis project Ga0180433, IMG submission 132980) | Hypersaline lake sediment archaeal communities from the Salton Sea, California, USA - SS_1_D_1 metaG | ecosystem: Environmental > Aquatic > Non-marine Saline and Alkaline > Hypersaline >... | reverse complement strand
GAGTTCTTCGTTTTATTGATTTTTCACAATTAAAATAAATTGCATCCGTAGTAATATTATCTGTTGTATAATACGCCTTATAATACATTCTCTTGTTGCAGTATTTTAGTTTGCTTGATTCACTTTCAAATGAATTATAAATTATAGGGTGTACAGCGTCACCGCCAGCTACAAGGAGTTCATAGGTGGATTTTGTTTTGTCATCTCCGACAAACGTAGAGGCGTAAGAAGTAGAGGTGTAAGAAGAGGTGGTGCAATCCCATGAAGGTAGCCCCCGTATTTCGTCCCAATCTTGAATCCAATCTATCATTTTAATTAACCCCCTGCTTAATTAACCCCCTGCCACCATTGCGATTGGAAGAAATAGGACTTCTTCTGCCAGAGGGTCAAATTCCTTCATAACTTGATCTGTAGCTTTTCCATCTATCCCTACATTGTACGGAACTAAACCCTTTTTTACAAGATCAATAAACATATTTTTAGCATCACGAATTTGCTGTAAAGCTCTACTGTCCCATACTATGCGTTTATCGCCATCATTTGCTGTTAAAATACGCCATACCCTATCTCCACTATCTTTCGAAAGAGAATCAGGAATTTCAACATTAATAGTAGCACCTAATTCATTTGATCTAATAATTGGCACAACTAAAGTAGTCATGTTTAATCCTTAAAAAAGTGGTTTACATAAACAAATTCTCTAAATTGAGGCGGGATGGGTTTGAACGTTCATTGTTTGAAAAATTGAATTATTGCTGCATCTCTTTCTGAACCTCGTCCATTTTTGGCAATGGATTCATCAGAAACAGCAGACTCAGGCGGGCAGATTTCTTCGACGGGCTTATTGTCAAATCTTCCAGCTTCTTTTATAACGCCGTTTTGAATAGTGCGTTGATGCTTATGACCGCAATTGGGACAAATAATCTCTACTGTGCGGTTAATTGCCATGTTTAATCGAATTAAAATATATTTACCACACCCCCCTCCACTTTTAGTGCAGTAAAATTCTTGGTAAACTCTATCTGCCATTGAAATTTAATTGTTTTTAAAATGGATAAACAGCGGATAGGATTGTTTACCTATTGTCGTAGTATGTAGTGAACCAAAGGCGAAACTTAGACTTCGGTTTCGTAAACACGGTCAAGCCACCGTGGCATGACACGAACATGCCGCCGTTGTTTATCCTAATGTGAATTTTTCAAGTTCCTTGAAGGTATTCCCGGTGTGAATTTGAGTGATTTCAACATGGGCATCTAAAGTGCCTGAAACGATACCTGATTTAACCGTTAACAATGTTTCTCGTTGTTTGTCTACAAAAGACCATTCCCTGCCTGGGAATTTAGCTAAATTTTCCCAAGCGTTAAACCACTCTCCTGAAGGTACCGCAACTTTTAGTTTTTCAGCGTCAACATGAAAATGGACTTCACCTTGATTTTCATGAAATCTAACTTGTTGTTTCATTTCTGGTATTGTTTTATATGTATTTGGTGCAGGGCCAATTACGCCAGGTTTAGCAGTAACAGTAGCAGGACCGACTTGTGATTGTCTATCACCACCCATTGATTTCTCCTTTAATTTAAAAATAATTGCGGACTATCGTTAGGGGCAAAACCTTTCATTTTAACGATTGTCTCTGAGCTTATACCGGATTTAAATCTATTACACAAAGTTTGGCCGTCTTTCCCATAAACGAAAAGAAAATCATATTCTGGGGTTTCTATGATAATTTCCTGTCCTAATTTTAATTTTTCTAATTGTTTATCATTGAAGATAAAACAAAATCTTATGTTTGGATTAGAATATATTGCATTTTTATTTGCCTTCCAATCAGGTCCATCATAGCAAATTGCAATAGTTCTGGGATCTTTGAATCCTGCAACACAGAGCCCAACTTCAGAAGCTTTAAAAGCAATGGGTTGTTCTTCCTTGAGTTTTTCTATATTGCCTTCTTCAAGACCTAATATTACTAAATCTTTGGCATCTTTACGTTTGACTAAAATTTTGAGCATGAAATTCTTGTTTTTTAATTGGAATTGGCTCTACCGCTCAAAGGATTTAAGTTTTCCGACGTTGGTTTTTCTGTTGGTTTGTCTTTTGGGATTTCCGGTGCCGGAGCATCCCATTTGGTGCTCAATATTTGACCAGGACCAGTGTATACACAGTATTCTATGCCTCGAAAATATACATAATGCCAATTTCCAGGTTGAAGAATTTTATCATCTATAGACTGAGTATCATTAATTAATTGTTGTGCAATTTTTTTTTCAACCAATTCATTTAATTGGGACTCAGTAATGGTAATAGTTTTTTCGGTTGCATTGGGCTTTGAATTTTCTTGTCCATATATATTCCACGTCCAAAATGTGTCTACGCAAATGGCGATGACTATAATAAGCCCCGGAATTATGCCAAAACAAATTGCAGTAAAAAAAGTTTTCTTAAACATCTTCTTCTCCTTGGAAATGATTAGTTAATACAGACATTCATAGAATCCTTAATCTCGCAAGCCAACTTCTGTTTTTATGTTGTCATTGAGCCGCTCACCCTCTCGGACTGTTTGCGTTGCTGCCTCTATGAACCAATCCTTGCAAAGCACATAGATTTCCCCTGTCTCTTCCTGGACTGTGGGCGAGTTGACGATGGTCGGCACGGCGTAAATAACTGCCGCTTGTTTAGTGGTGGGGATAAGTACATAAAGCACAGTAGCGATGATTGGAATAAACCACGCAGGGACAAGATATTTGCGGACTTTGTTGACGATGGCAAGAAGATTTTTATCTTTATCAGTAATTGCGATGATTGCACCTATAATCACCAAAGCAGTAGTGAGGCTGCAAATAGTGTATCCCGTGGTTTGCAATACATTACACAGCCCGTGTATCGCATCCAGGCGCAAAATCCAGTATAATGTCCAGGGTGAAATCAGTTCGTTTTCCATGAGTTCTCCAGAGCCGTTAATTCGCAAAAGCCAAAAAGCCAAGCACGGCGTGCTACATCATCTGGCATGTCTTCAACTTTCAATCCCTGCTTTTTCATTTTTGCAAGTATTTTTAAATATTTGCAGCGGTTATAATTTTTCATTTGGATATGGCTTGGGGGCTTCCAATACATTATCGAAATTGCAATTTAGGACTACTTTCTGATTTCCTGGTTTATTTCCTTAACTTCATCTTCTATACCTGAGATTCCCTTCTTGAATTCAGAGATTCCCTGACCCAAGCCTTTCATGGCTGAGGGAAGCCTTTTGCCAAAAAGTAAAACTCCTATCACCCCGATGATGATTAGTTCAATTGGACCCGGCATGCCTACAAATGCGAACATAATAACCTCTTACCATTGTATCATAGAATTGCGGAATGTTAACTTTAGTCAATATTTACAGGTATAGTTGTTACAATCAACAAATTATTAGATTCCATGCGTTTTGCGATTTTGCTACCCCCTGTTGTCCACTTCACATCTGCCCAGCTTCCATCTTTCGCAACTCTTTTCACATAACCCACAGGTTTGCACCCTTTTTCAATTACCCAATCGCCTTTTTTTATCTTCATGTATTTTACCTTTGGAATGCCACCCTGTAAATCAAGGTATCGTGATTTGCGATGTATTTACAGTAATATTGTGACCAAATTCCAAAGTAGGATTTGGCAACTTTACTGAATATAAATCCTTTTGTTCTCCAATAGGCTCTACTTTCATTTTGCCTTTCTTTCCTTTAATTCGCTCTACAAGATTTGAAAAAACAATAAGCTTAGTGGCAGTTTTATCTTGTAAGTTAACCTGCACTTCCATCTTATTGGCAAATTCTCGTATAATTTCACATTCCAACCACACAAATTGCTCATATACACTCATTTTTAACCTCCAGCGGAAGGCACGGGACTTGAACCCGCAACCGCTTAACGCGGCAGGTGATTTCCAATCACCCCGCTATCCAATTCGCTTACCTTCCCAATACCTGATATAAATTAGTGAAACTTTATTAATTATTGCCAAGGATCAATTTCTTCTTCTTCTTCTTCTTCTTCATCTTTGTCTATATCTACAATTTCTATATGATCGTTTTCATCTACTGTAATGAATGAAAAATTATCGGGGCGATCACCCGCTGCAATTTTACATAACATCGATTCAGCTTGAGATAAAATATTTATGGTGTCTTGTGGATTCATGTTTGCCACATGACACTCCAATGTATCATTCATGTCCGCATTTGCAATGCCCGAACCTACATCAAACAACATTATAAAAGATTTGTTCCTTTTATTTAATTCTCTTAAAATTTGATTTGTTGTAGCTAATTCCAAATCAATCATTTTTATCTCCTTTGCTTTTCCTTGCATTTTTTAATGCAATAAACCGTGGCTTCTTACGGGAAGCATACTTGCAAGTTGTTGTTTTTTTTACATTGCTCACTTTTTTGCAAAAAGGTTTTTTTAATTTGGGTAAGTTCATTTCAATTTTATAGTCAAGATAAGGAGCATCAAAATTTAATTTTATTCTTTGACATTGTTCTGCTTCTTTTTTAGAATGATATATTTTTGTTGAAACGTGTTCTTTGGGAAGAGGGAAAAGTCCGCCGTCACCTGGTTTTAAAAACCAACCAAGAGTTTTCTTTCCGTATTTAAGATTACTGCTTGGATTTCCTGATGCTGTGTTTTTTTCCCAAGCGTCCCACCCGCCAAAACTTTTTAAAGCCTGATAGTCTCCATCACTATTAAAAGACATTTGAAAAATTTTTCAATAGCATTGTCTATGTTAGAACCGCAAGCACCACAAATTTGCCACCCTTTACGTTTCCAACCGTAGGTTGATACACAACACTCTTCAATGATTTCATTTTATTTTTAGCAAATGCTACAAATAAGTTGCTTCTTCTAAAATAAAATAAAGTTATAGGGAATTCCACATAATGCATCTCCTCATCATTCACAAAAACTATACGTTTTGCAGGCTCATATTCTCTGAGAACGTCCTTTTTATTTGCAATTCCTTTAGTTGTTGCAAGAACTCGATATGCCAATTTTATTTTCCTTTTAAATAGGCAACATATTCATTCCCAAAAACTGTAGCAATTAAATTCCATTCTCGCTCATCATCTGCTGGTTCACGAACAGAAGGGAAACCAAATAATTTTTCCAAAAACCGTTTTCGTTCTGTAATTTCTGCCTCTGTTGGAGGTGGCTCATTACCACAATCTTGCTTGCGGCATTCTTCATAAAATTTAGGATTGATTTTTTCTGCCATCCTACCCGGTAGGTGGCTTAAATCATGATTAAATCCACAAGTGCAAGGAGCATATCCATACAATTCTACGAGGCGGAAAACCCCATATGAAGCAAAATGGTTAAGAACGCCTTCATTCCGAACGATCACAGGTCTAAAATACCTATCTTTTAGACGCTCAAGAATTTTTATGATTTGTTCTTCTTCATTTATGCTGTGTTCATACCGTCTCTTGTTTGTACTCTACCATAGATAAAGACAAAGTAAAATCATGGGGCGAGAAAAAATTTAGTACCGAAGAGAGGATTCGAACCTCCACGTCCTTTGGACATCAGATCCTAAATCTGAGGCGTCTACCAATTCCGCCACTTCGGCTAATTGCCATATTAGAGGATATTCGATAAAGCATGCCATCCTTACACTCAGTCAGAGGCATTGTCACGTTAGCCATCGTCTAATTTGATTTTCTAATTGGTCTAAATTATAAACTATTTCAATATCAGGGCGGGCCAACTCAACTTGAACCTCTACATCAAATTTACGTTCATAATTAGGATGCATACCCACGAATATGGTATATTTCTTATCTATCATCCTACCCAATTCATAGAGTGTAATTGGTTGAGTGGTCTCTGGAGCAAACCAAAAACTTACTGCCTCGGTATTATTCAACCAAAAGTATTCCCATTTGATTTGCCTTCTCGCTTCATTTTCCTCTTTTCCCCACTTTTTTCGTCTTGGATTTACCACGAAAAGATTAGTGTCTTCAAATCTTTTAGCAAAATCAAATTGCCAAGGCTCACACCCGAAAATGCCTCCAGCCAAAAAGATACTTTGCATATCAACAAATTCAGATACATTGCAATTGTTTGGTGATTCCAAATACTTCATCTAAATTCTCCTACTCCAACTTGCTTTGTTGTTGCCCATTATCACATTTGTTACAAATTACAGAACCGCCTTCTGGGACAAACCAAATTCCACACTCTTGACATTTAATTGTATCATTTATCTTACAAATCATTTGCATAAGTATTTTATCCATTTAAATTTACCTTTGCTTATCGCCAAATTTTCCAAATTAAGAGTAGCCGAGGCGGGACTCGAACCCGCACGGGCGTTATGCCCACGGGATTTTAAATCCCGAGCGTCTGCCATTCCGCCACTCGGCTGCGATACGATCCCGGTATCAATTAGTTTGAACGCCTTACTATTGCAACTTATCATATTCAATTTAGCCCTTTTTCTATTTTATTTTTTCCCAGTGGTTTTCTAGAGCGTCTTCCATTAGCAATCTGCTCATTTCCAGTAACATCTTCTATTACACCTTCCACTATACTTTTCAATTTCTCTTTCGTTCCCATTAATTTATATGCTATCCTAAGTACAGGAGTAAAAGAACATATATACGGAGTGTGAAAATCTGTTAAGAGGTAATCAAATTCAGGCATTTTTCACCAATTAAACAAATCTTTGAACCTGTATTAACCTATTCACAAGGGCAATTCTTGGAAAACCCAACATTCAGAACACAAATCACAAAGAGCATCAAAACCATTTGCATTTCTTGATTCATAACTTTCCGGCATGCCAAACCACACTTCATTTAATAAAGATATCATATCTTCGTGATTGGTTTCTTTAAAATAATTTTCAAATCTGCGTTGTGGATCATTCTGTTCCAATTCCCTAATACTCTCCCGCACCCCTTTTGCTACTTTTTCCGCAAGTAAAGCTGTAATTTTGTGGTTATGTTGGTGATTGTAATATGGGTGATAGGTAGCCAGCAAATCTAATAGACTATTTTTGTTAGTTTCTAAATAAGCCCACCATTGTTCGGGTGTTTCAATGTTCATAATTTATCTCTTGTTTATAGACATCATTTTTTTATGGCAATCATACCGACATGGGGTTTTATTTCCTGATGCTTTAGCACATTCTTTTGGAGTTTTCCCAGGAGCGGCACAATAACATATTGTTTGTTTAACTTCATTATTTACAATTCGTTTTACTTCTGCCCAAAATTCATTTGATAAAAAGTAGTCATTATCCTTTATCCTTCTAATTCTAATTTTTCAATTAAATCTTTGATATGCATTACAAGCGTGATCCAAGGATCAACATTTTCTCGCAATTCTTCATCACTTAAACGTTGAAGGTTTTCCGGTAACATAAGTCGTTCTAATTTTGTAAGTGGTCTGTCCTTAGAAATTTTCAAGAGTGACAAAGCATGTTCTACATCTTTTAGATGTCTTGCCAAAGCGTATTTAATTACACAGCAATCATCAAAATTTAAAACTATGTTTTTACGTCTTTTAGTTTGTTCGCAAGATGGCCTTTTGTTCATAATCTAAGCTCCTTTACTTGATTCATTATATAATTCAATTGCATTTTCGACTCTTTTTAATGTAAGTATACCATAAATTTGATTATTGGAACAACTCATCAGCTTGACGATCTTAATTATAATTCGTATCCTCGGTATTTTCCATAGCCAGGGGAGCATTGAGGGTTTTTCTTTGCCTTACGTCTTTCCACACGATGTTTTTGTTTTTTGATGAAACGATGATAATTGCTCCCACTGCCATCAGCTTGTTCGCAAGATGGTCCATCTCTTTTGCTCATAATTTAAGTTCCTTTCATTGACTGGTTTTTCTTTAGTAGCACAGGAGGGATTCGAACCCTCATCCACATGCTTTTGAAACATGTCGCTCTGCCTTTGGCGTACCGTGCCTTAAAGCGGAAGAGGAGGAAGTCGAATCCCCAAGGCCCTATTCAGGCTCGACCGGGTTCAAGCCGGTTGCAGTCGCCAATCTGCTTGCTCTTCCAAATCTTGCTCTTCCAAATATAGCGGAAGCGTTGGGCGTTGAACCCAAAAGCCGCCACATAGGACGACTACGAGATTAGCAATCTCGCCGGAATAGCCACTTTCCATCACTTCCATTATCTTGGTGCGCCGGAGAGGAATCGAACCTCTACAGCCGAAGGCGTGTGATTTACAATCACAGGGGCTCACCACCTGCCCAACCGACGCATTTGTTTTATTTAGTTACCTGCGGGATGTAATTTACACCGACCCAAACGGTTTTACCCGCACCTGTCAAGCCGGATTACTTCTATTAAATTGTCAAAGATCAAACTATTGCTGCTTCAAGTACAATTTCAATTCTTCTGTTTCTTCTAGAGTCATGGATGCAATTTTGTCTCCAATAGCCCTAATCCAATCATCAGGATTTGTTGTACCAACCACCGGAGGTTTCCGAGGCGGTATCAAATTAGGGTTTGTTTTCAATTCATCTGAAAATCTTTCCAAACCCTCAATGATCTTGTCAGTTATAGTTTTCATCAACTACTTTCATGGATCAACTACCATTCTTTCAACGTGTACGCCCTCTAAACTCTCAAAGTAACCAACCCAAGGGGTATATCCTAATCCGCTTTTGTATTCCCCTTCCTCTATCTTTTTTTTAATTTCATTTGCTTCATCTATGGTTTCATAGGCACTTTCAACATGCCATTCACCATAAGTTGTGCCAAATGAATCTCCCGTTGTGTATCTTACGACTACAACCCAAACCACACCCGCCTCTTTTGGATCGAAATTCACTTCAAGAGGAATTCATGACCAAGGCAATTTTTTTTCATCTAAATCCTGCCGGGTTCTGATGACTCGTTCCTTTACTCTCGATTTAGGACAACCATAGAATGACAATTTTTCATTCAAACAAAACCTATTCCTGTAAGTGGGCCGGGCAGGCATCGCACCTGCGTCTGGACGTTTTCAGCGTCCCACCAATCTACCTCAGCTACCGACCCTTATTTGCAATCTAATTCTAAAATGACTTCTGTAACATTTAATCCAATAAAAAAAGCCTTTTTCCGGCACGCCGGAAAAAGGCTTTATCGTTGAATCCTCTTAGCCTTAGGCGCACCGCCACCGATTACTGCTGAAATACAGTAATGAAAACAAAAAATTAAGACCCGAGGAGAAAATACCCATTTTACCTGACCTTTTTTACTTGCTGTGACCTGCCCACAAGGCAAAGCCAAGTCCCACAGTAGTTTGTAGTTCCACTGCAATTGTAACCTATCTATTGTAGTCCACTTAGGAAAAATTTTCAATACTTTTTTTAAGAATAAAAACAACCGCTCCACATCCATTTCGCTCTTCAGTACAATTCCTTTTTTCTTAAATCCCTTAATTTTGTGACCTTTGCGAAGAACCACCGCTTTCGTTCGAGCATTCGCTCCAAGTCGGCAAGCTGTTCCTTTCGCCCGTAGAATTTCCAGTCGGTCATGCTCTTCCCCTGCCAATACGCTCACATCGACCTTGAAGTAGTCGGCCAACTTGCGGATCATCTGCCGACTGAATGGCTTCTTACCCGCCAGCACTTTAGCAACCCTTGACTGCCCCATAACGTACAATTTTAATATCAAAATTTCACACTCTTGCTCTCAATGATCTTCATATTTTATCATACCATACAAATTTGTAATGTAAAACTACTACTTTAGAGAAAATAGGAGAATTTTATGAAAATCAAAGGCGGCTATGTGCCTAAAATAACGATAAACAACCAGTTTGGGGATATATTTGAAACCTCCAGAAAAAAGATTACACCGGAAGAAAAAATTGAAAAAATTAAAAAACCCGCTTCCCCTCCTGTTGTTGAAATCCCTATTTCTGTTGTGCCTAAAAATATTTTATTTCTTTGCCCACTGATAGATGAAGACAATAGGCTAAATTTATATTTCACCCACTTGTTTGACCGCGAAGACGTGGGTATTGCGAGAACATTCCAAGAAGTTGCTGACCAAATGAGTGCATACGATGTTTTGCATATTCAATATGATGAAGAATTGTATAATGATAAAGAGTTAATTCAATTCATAGAGACTCTTAAAAATAAATACAACATAAATATTTTTATTACCATCAATACTTTGATTAGTAAAAAGACGCAATTTTATCAATACTTATCACGAATTTGTCATGTGGTTGTTAACAATTCTATTCCAGCAAGATTTAATCAAAATATAAATTTCATAGAACCAGGATGTATAAAATTGAATGTTCCTTTTCAATCTAAAAGAAATGATAGGATTGCTACATTTGGTTTTTCAACTTCTATTAAAAATACAGAGTCTTTGGGAATGATTGCTAATGAATTAGATGTAGAAATTGATGTTTATAGTCCTAATGAACATGCCAAAAGTTATTCGAGGGTAAACATAATTAATGATTATATCTCAACGGAAGAATTACTTGAAAAAATCTCTCAATATCGCCTCTTATTATTTCTTCGCAGAAATTCTTCTTATTTAAGTGCCAGTCACAGTGTTCGTTTGGCTTTTAATTGCAGGGTGCCAATTGTCTGTCAATCATCTCCTTATTTTGGCGATTTAGCCCAAGTTGTAAAAGTGGCAAGTTATGAAGACATTCCTAAAATTGTCAACGACTTGTTTCTCGATGAATCTCAATATCATGAAACAATTGCAAAACAAGAGGATTTCTTAGAACAGCATACTGTAGATGAGGCATTCAAACAGCACTTGCTTTTATATGAGAGAGTGTTAAGGCAATGACACTTTTAAAAGATTGTATTTTTTGAAATGCCTACGATCTTCACCATAGATCGGTTCTGTGGCAATTGCGGTAATTTGGTTGCCAATATCTACCTCATAAAAAGGTTTATATTTAATCCCTAAAGAACTCAAATAAGAAGTTTGCTTTTTTAATTTCTCCTCATTACTAACTTCACATATAATTACATGAGGATGTTCAATTTGAGGAGGAATTAAATGGCGGGTGGCTTCAATTGCCGCATGGGTAGATTGAACAGCTTGCTGCTCAATAGAAATATCTTTTCGCACAATGATATAAACGTAAGGGGCTTTCTATAACATAAGTCTCTCTCTTAAAAATAGGTGAACTCAACAAATACTTTTGGTAATTTCGTTTTTCTAGCTGCACATAGGCGGTGACAACCATCTCTCACTCTCATGCCATCTGGATGCACGTCTATTTGCATGGGATGACGTTTATCGTAGCCTACTGTTTTGAATGCTATGAGTAAACTTTTAAAGCTCTTTTCTCGTCTTATTGATACATTTAGATGCTTTAAGCTAGAAACTGTTACCCATTTTCTCTCTTTTTTCTTAATTGGATGAGTGGCCAAGTATTGTAGTATTATTCTAACTTCTTTACAACGGGCCTTACTTCTCATACCGTATGTAGCAACGGCATCCCTTATTACAATGTTTTTCACGAATAATGGATTGGGGCAATCGCAAAATGCAATCAATTTTATCGCAAATGGCGGCTTTTAATTCATTTAATTCAGGACACCACACTCTTTCCACTACCACTTGTGGAGTATAAACCGTTCTCGGCTGATATACAACTCTTTTTTGAGGAACATAAAATGTTTGTTGTGATGGTTCCCAAATGATCTGAGGTTGATAAATAACCCTTTTTTGATAAGCTGGGCCAAATGCCATTGCGGAAGACGAAAGAGCCATTAGCAAAACGCTACACAGAATCCATTTCATTACATTTCTCCTAATTTGTCCCAAAATTGTTACCCCCCACATTACAATTATACCATACTTATTATGAATGTAAAATCAAATTCACGCAAAACACTACAAACGGACGACAAAGGCAGACATTTTTGCTTACATTTCGCCCTTTAATTCATCAGTAATTTTTTTTAATTCATCGGATACCGATTCAGTACAATCCAACATTGTACCTTCTTGATCGGAATAAAAATTAACAGCCGAAGGCACAACACCGGCTGAACGCGAAGTGAAATATGCATGATGTCTGCTGCGAGTTTTACGATATCCAGCATCTAAATCTTTTGCATTAGTATCCCTAAGAACAGCACAATTTGTAATAGGAATTGAGAAGTCTCTAGATACTTGTTCAACATCCTTTGTAGATGTCCCTATCCAAGAAACTGTCCATTGTTGAGATCCAGCAGCATTTTTAACTTCTTGGATAGTTTTAGACATTTCATTGATAGCAGTCAAACCCGCATTGCCTCTATATTTACTTGAGGAATTTTCTTCGCCATCTGTCATTATAATAATTACCCCTGCATCATTTTCTCCGAGATTAATTGTTTCTTTAGCCTTCTTTAAAACATACGCTACTGCATCATTCAAAGCAGTGCCACCAGTTGGCTGATATGTGTCGTTAGTTAGTTCTACTAGCCCATCAGCCGATTCGCACCATAAATGTTCGTCAGCATGATGATTAAATGTGATAAAACTAACTATAATTTCCTGCTTTTCCTCCGCATGAACATCCTTATACATTTGAACCTTTTCATTAAAGTCCGAAATGGTCTTGCTTTTTTTTTCAGGATAATCAGACATTGAGCCTGATTTATCCAAAACTAAAATTACATAAGTTTTAGGTTTCATTTTGAAATTCCTTAAATGGTTTAAATTGATTATTTATTGCCAACTGTAACACTGTTTAGAAAACCATCTTTGGCTTCTTCACGCTTTCCACCATTGATAATTTGTCGGCAAATTTCCGGGTTGATATAATTTACATAAATCATACCAGCCGGTTCTGTTTCCCAGAAATCAATATCTTCAGGATCAATACCGATTTCTTGATCGATTTTAGCACCAGCACCAATTTCTAATTTCCTGGCGGTTGCCTTTTTATCAGGTCTCATAGAGTAGTAGATATCAAGGTCTGTCTCACCACTT
>Ga0180433_10008308_pt1 | contig 12959 bp, 13 predicted proteins | sample SS_ome_8_FD_132980 | JGI IMG/M metagenome (GOLD analysis project Ga0180433, IMG submission 132980) | Hypersaline lake sediment archaeal communities from the Salton Sea, California, USA - SS_1_D_1 metaG | ecosystem: Environmental > Aquatic > Non-marine Saline and Alkaline > Hypersaline >... | reverse complement strand
GATTTTTCATTTTAGAAAAGTATTTTTTGAATCTAAAATTTTCAAAATCAATATTTTAAATAAGACGTTATAATATTATGCCCTTCTTCAAAAACCAAGAGGGATACAATCTATATTACGAAGATATAAACGGGGAAACAAAACATAAAACCGAAGGAACTATTATACTCCTTCATGGTTTTGCCTCTTCAGCTTCTTTTTTCAAAGGGCAAATAAAAGTCTTAAGAAAACTTTATAGAATCATCGCTTTTGATGCGCTTGGGCATGGAAAAAGCGATCATTCGAAAAAATTAAACTTATCCAAAAATTTGCGTCATGATATTATTCGGGATTTAGAAGATCTTCTCCTTTATTTAGGAGTGACTGAAAAGTATGGTATTATTGGTCATTCACTAGTAGGAGGGATGATAGCTCAACTTTTTTGTTCAAAACATCCAGAAGATATTAAATATCTCATCCTCCTCAATTCGGGATATATCATGATTGATAACGTTATCCGAAACATCTTTTACAACTTACTTCCATACTTTATTCGTATGAACTTTTTAGAGGTAGTTGCAAATTCTGTTGAGGATATCTTGGATAAAGTTATACCTTATATTCTAACTTCAATAGCAGAATCTATGAATGGGATGAAATTAAGTAAAGACGAAATGTTAATGCTAATCGAGGATCAGATTTTTGGCATGATCAACGAAATTAAAGAATATGATCCGTCGTCAATTCAATGTCCTACGTTAATTATTGGAGGGAGATTAGATAATTTCGCCCCAGAACAAATGTCAGAAGAATTAAATAAAAAAATTCCTAATTCACAGTTAGAAATAATTGATATGGCAGGACATTTCGCTCCCGCACAACGCCAAGATGAAATCAACCGTTTAATATGTGAATTTATTAATAATCTTTAGTAAGTTAATATTACTATTTTAGGATAAAAATATCAATTGAAGTGAGTCTTATTTTAAACGACAAACAAACCACTCTTTCATTTTTCAAGGATGAAATAGCTGAATTTGTTCGAAAACGGGAATGGACTAGATTCCATACCCCAAAAAGCTTAATTCAAGCACTACAAATTGAAGCTGCAGAATTATCAGAAATATTTTTATTTAAGGATTATTCAATCGAACAGATCCTCAATAATCAAGAAATATTAGAAGATGTTTCAGACGAAATTGCAGATATTTTTATCTATCTCGTTAGTTTTATAAATGTGTGTGGAATCGATTTGACAGAAGCTTTTAATAATAAAATGAAAAAAAATTGCGCTAAATATCCTATAAAAGAATTTAATAACGGCATTTATTATAAAAAATAGAGGTTATCTTATTACTCCCTTTTTATTATATCACTTGTTCAATAAATTATAAATGAAGCATTTTAATGAAATTAAACCTAAAGATCTATCATGGATAAGAATAATATTGAAACTAGTATTAAACAACAATTAGCGAACACTTTAGATGATACAAATTTTACCTCCTTGGGTAAGTTGTATAAGGGAAAAGTACGGGATAATTATATCAAAAAAGATATTCGTATAATCATCGCCACTGATCGTCTCTCTGCCTTTGATCGCGTGATTACTACTATTCCTTTTAAAGGGGAATTATTGAATCGCGTCTCTTCTTTCTGGTTTGAAAAAACAAAAGACATTGTTAAGAATCATATTATTGAGGTTCCAGATCCCAATGTCGCCGTGGTCCATCAATGTGAAATGATTCCTATTGAAATGATTGTTCGAGCATACATTACTGGTTCCGCATGGCGTAATTATAAGAAAGGAGAGCCAACATCAGGAATAGAATTACCAAAAAGTTTAAAGAAAAATCAAAAGTTAGATGAAATCTTGTTAACTCCTTCAACAAAAGCAGAGTCGGGCCATGATATTTATATCTCTCGAGAGAAAATTCTGAAAGAAGGAATAGTTAAAAAGGAAATTTATGAACAAATAGAAGAATCCGCTAGAAAATTATTTGAATTCGGTCAAGCGTATTGTAAAAGACATGGTTTGATATTAGTGGATACGAAATATGAGTTTGGAATGAAAAATGATGAGCTAATGGTAATTGATGAAATTCATACCCAAGATTCCTCACGCTTTTGGATGCTTGATTCTTACGAGAATAGATTTAAGAATGGTGATGAGCCCGAAATATTAGATAAAGAAATATTCCGAGGATGGTTAATGGAAACCTATCCCGAGATTTTTCCAAACATAAAACCAGACCAAGAGATCCCACCAATCACCGAAGATATTAAGATAGAATTAGCAAAACGATATATAAAAAGTTATGAAAAAATCACAGGATTAGAATTTAGTCCTACTGTTTCAAACGTTCAGCAGAGAATTTATGATAATTTAAAGAAAGCAAACTATATGTAGAATTTAAGATAAAATATATAAGAATAAAAATCGTATTTTTTTTTATGATCAATTTTATTTTTTTATGTGGAACCCTGACATTATTTATCCTTAGTTTTGTCTTATTAGCAAAGGATCTATTGTTAAAGAATAAACTCCAAAGTCGACCTTCAGAGGGAAAATTAACTAAATTTAGTGGATATGGTCTAGGATTTTCGTTATTATCACTAATTCTTATGGTTTTTGTCAGTTTTAGTTATATTGATTAATGTAAAATCATTATTCACTTTAAACCAAGAATATATTTCAAAGAAACAAGTTTTTGTCGCATTTCTTGAATCTAAATTATTTATTAATTAATAAGAATTAATAAAATTATAACACACTTTTTTTGTTTAACGATGGATGAATCAGAATTTATAATTGAAGTCTCACTTGAGAATAAACCTGCTGCTCGCGATCCGGTAGCTGAAACCATAAAAAGAGATTTGATTGCTAAAAAAGGTTATGATATGATCTCAAATGTACGATCGGGACAATATTTAAGGATAAATTTATTAGCTAAGAGTGAAAATGAAGCAAAAGAGATTGTAACGAATATGTGCAACGATCTCCGGATTTTTAATCCAGTAACTCAGAATTTAACTGTGCTTAATGTGAAAAAATTATGAAGGTAAGAATCGCAGTTCTTATGTTCCCCGGGAGTAATTGTGATTTAGACACAGTTCACGTTCTTAAAGAGGTAATGAAAGTTAAAACCGATTTAGTATGGCACAATCATTTTAAAGAAAGAGATTATGATGGGGTTATTCTACCGGGAGGATTTGCTTTTGGAGATTATTTACGGGCGGGAATTATTGCTGCTCATAGTCCAGCGATTGATGAAGCGAGAATAATGCTAAAAGATGGCCGTCCCGTAATTGGAATTTGCAATGGATTCCAAATCTTAACTGAAGCCCAATTTCTTCCAGGGGCATTACTCCAGAATGATTCGCTCAAATTTATATGCAAATGGGTAAATCTTGTGGTAGAAAACAATAAAACCGTTCTTTCAAATAAAATGAAGAAAGGAGAGGTAATAGATATTCCTATTGCTCATGGTGAAGGACGTTTTTTTACGGATGATATAAAAGAATTAGAAGAAAATAATCAGATTGTTTTTCGTTATGCAGATGAGGAAGGAAATGTAACAGATGCTTCCAATCCAAATGGTTCTTTAGGGAATATTGCGGGAGTATGTAATTTGGAGCAAAACTGTATTGGGTTAATGCCACATCCTGAACGTGCATCAGAGGCTATAATTAGTCCTAAAGGTACAACGCATGGGAGATTATTTTTTGAATCAGTGATAGAATACATAACTAAGAGGTTATAATAATGACTAAAATTGATCTAAATGGAGAAGAAGTAAACATAGAGATGTCAAGAGAAGAATATGAAAAAGTGAAGGATTTATTAAATAGAGAACCAACTATCACAGAACTCGGCGCATTCGATGTTATGTGGAGCGAACATTGTTCATACAAATCTTCCCGTCCTAAACTGAAACTATTTGAAGACGCAGAAGGAAATTATGATTATGTTCTTGCAGGACCAGGACAAGATGCGGGAGTAATCGATATAGGGGATGGTTATGCATTAGCTTTTAGAATTGAATCACATAATCATCCCTCAGCGATTGAACCATATCACGGTGCTGCAACTGGAATTGGAGGTATTATTCGAGATATTCTTTGTATGGGAGTTCGCCCTATTGCATTATTAGATCCCTTGAGATTTGGTAGATTAAAAAATAATCCTCATTCCCAGTGGTTGTTTAAATATGTGGTGAAGGGTATCGCGGATTATGGTAATTGCACGGGGATTCCAACGATTGGGGGAGAAGTAGAATTTGATGAAAGTTTTGAAAGTAATTGTTTAGTAAATGTAGCATGTATCGGTTTAGGTACCATCGAGGATTTCAAACATGCCCCAAGTAGAGCGTATAACCCAGGTGATTATGTGATATTGATGGGAGGATCAACGGGACGAGATGGGATTCATGGAGTAACTTTTGCTTCCCGAACTTTGACGGAAATGTCTGAGGCAGATAGACCTGCAGTACAAATTGGCGATCCATTCACCAAAAAAATGATTATTGAAGCGACAATTGAGGCAGTTAAAACCGGGCATGTTCGAGGTTTAAAAGACCTTGGTGGCGGGGGATTAACATGTGCTACAAGTGAGTTAACAGGGGATGGAAATACAGGGGCTAAAATTGATTTGAAAACAGTGTTTACTAGAGAACCAGGTATGAATTCCTATGAACTAATGCTCTCTGAATCTCAAGAAAGAATGGCCTTTATCGTAAAACCAGAGGGCTTAGAAGAAATACTTGAGATCTTTCGAAAGTATGAAATGAATTTTGCAGTGATTGGCAGAACTGATGATTCAAAAGTATTAGAAGTATATTTTGGAGAACAACTTGTTGTAAGTTTACCCGCAAAGGCGCTTTCCGAATCACCCACTTTCAAACGTGAGGAAAAACGACCCTCTTATTTAGACAGTTTATTAAAACAAAAAACCCCAGAACCAACATTTGCTTTAGATGAAATTATATACAAATTAATAGCATCAGAGAATATTTGTAGTAAAGAATGGGTATATCGTCAATATGATCACGAAGTGGGTATTCGATCTGTTGTAAAATGCGGAGAGGGAGATTCAGGTGTTTTACGGATACTCGGGACGAGTAAGTTTATCGCTGCAAGCGTTGGTGTGAACTCAAAGCATTGTTATCTAGACCCCTATGAAGGAGCAAAAGGAGGATTGGTTGAGGTCTGCGGTAATGTGATTGCGAATGGTGCGAAACCAATGGCTATGGTGAATTGTTGCAATTTTGGAAATCCTGAAATTCCTGAATCGTATTGGTATTTTTCCCGTGCGGTTGAGGGGATGAATGATTTCTGTAGAACGCTTAAGATCCCTATTGTTGGTGGAAATGTCTCCTTTTATAATGAAGATGAGGTTAAAAAAACTGCGATTAAGGCAACTCCAATGATAATGATAGTGGGATTAATTGAAGGAGAAAATAATATAGTAACTCTTCCTTTCAAAAGTCCAGAAAATGATATTCTTCTCATTGGAAATACTAAAAGTGAGTTAGGAGGGTCGGAATATCATTCTGTGATCTATAATATGGAAGGAGGAGCCCCTCCTAAGGTTGATGAATCACAAATTAGAGCAGTTTGGAATTTCCTATCGGAATTATATAAGTTAAAATTTATTAAAGCCAATCATGACGTAAATAAAGGTGGATTTGTCATAACTATTATAGAGATGTGCTTTAAGAACAAGTTAGGAGCAAAACTTGATTTAAAACAAATAAATGAAAGTAATTTACGAGATGATGAACTTTTATTTAGCGAATCGGTGGGAAGATTTATTATTGAAATAGAACCTAAAAATTATGACACTATCGCGGAAATTGCCAATAAATATGGGGTGTCTGCTAGGAAAATTGGAAAAGTGGATAAAAACCCATTCATTGAAATTAGAGGTTTGAAATCTGATAAATTAGAGCTTGATATTTATAAATTGAAAGAGCTTTATGATTCTACAATTCCGAAGTTGATGGAAATTTAATTTTATTTTTTTAGATTTTTTTATTGCGTACGCATAACGCGAACTATTAAAAAATAATATGAAATTTGAAATATTTTACATTTTTATTCTACATAGTAGTTATTGGTATAAGGTGTATGAATTATTAGGGTTCGAGCTTGTATAAAATGTAAAGAATATATTGTCATTCACCCCAATAATCCCATAAATCAAAACGAAATCGCTATCTTTGAACAGCATCATCGACAACATACGCTTATTACCGTCAATCTTGAAGAAGTAAAAGATTCATATCGATCTTACAAAAATAATGGGTCTCCAGCTAAATCTGAAAATCATAACCAAGACAATGAACTCAAATATAGTTCAGAATCATTGAAAAATTCTCAATAATTAGATCTGGAGTAATTTTTGTATTTGAATTTTTAAATGTGCTCCCTTTTCCTGTTTTAACTAAAATTGTTTTCAAACCCATACTTAATGCACCTATTATATCCGAATATGGATCATCTCCTATTACAATTACTTCCTCTTCTTTTAAAGCAATTTTTCTTAATGCTTGATCAAAAAATTGTTTTGCTGGTTTTCCAAAGATTTCTGCTGATGAATTAGATGCATTTGAAATCATATTAACGAAAGATCCAGTATCAAGAACCGGTTCACCATTTCGATCGAGATAATATATATTTCCTTGGCTTCCAATTAGTTTAGCTCCATTAAGAACGTATTTAAATGCTTGATTAAGACGGTTTATGTCCCAATTATCATGAAAATCACATACTATAACAAAATCGGGGATTTCAGAACCTTGGACTTGTGGAAATTCTTGGAATTCCTTTTCAACTTCTTCAGTTGCGACAATAAATGATTTCTTATCTAAATTCTCGCCTAAAAATTCCTTTAAAGCGATAATCGGGGTATAAATTTCTTCAAATTCTACCTCAAAACCATATTCATTTAACATTTTTAAAACTGACTGTGGAGACTTACTATCTGTATTAGTAAAAAATAGGAGTTTTAAGCCTTTTTCTCGAATTTTTGAAACTGAAGAAATAGCATCTGGAGTTGGGCTACCTTTAAAAAATAATGTGCCATCAATATCAGTCAATATTCCCTTAAGGTTCTTAAACATTTAAGCTCACTTCTTTTTATAGCTATCGGAAAACATTCTTATAGATGATAATTCAAACTTCTATAAAATCATGATTACTAGTTGATAATCATAAGCAAGGAAAAAAAGAAGGGGAATAATTTATTTATATTTCATTATAAAAGGGGGAATTTTAAACCGATATAAAGAACGATGTTTTTTTCATTATCACCTTTATTTTTTCATATCGTGGGAATATTCTCCCATAAAAATAATATTAAAAGCTACTTATAAATCTATCTAATTTTCAATATTCTCTTTTCAAATTAAACAAAAAATAGAAAAGGTAAATTAAAATGAACAAAGAAGAAATAGAGTTATGGTACATATTCTATTATTTAAATTTCGTTTAAAATCTATGGAATATTTCATAAATAGAATAAAAGTTAAGAAATTTACACCACAATCTAAAGGATTCAAATGAAAGTAGCGATAGATATTGATGGAGTATTGCTTGATATCATGGTCACATACTGCAAGATTTTCAATAATAGATATCATACTCAATATGTTAAAAAGGATGTAATTGATTGGGAATTCTTTAAATACTGGGAGATTTCTGAAAAGGAAGCATTTGAAATTTTCTATGATATTTATAATAATTCTATGGGTGTCCCTTTTATTGATGCGAATGCTCCGGATATTATGAAGAAATTGAGAAATTGTCATAATGTTTTTATAGTGACAGCTAGGAATCCCGAATATGAAGCACCGATAGTAAAAAAATTGAACTATCATAATATTAAAAAGGGCATTCATTATGAAGATTTAATCCTACTCCATCATAAACCATATGATATAAAGCTAAGCCTCGATTTTGATCTTTACGTTGATGATAATCCGAATTTAGTGCAATCGATAAAAAAAATGCCTAAAAAAAAGCTTCTTCTCTATGATCAACCATGGAATCGCGATCTTGTACTACCTGAGAATGTAAAAAGAGTTTTCAATTGGAGAGAGATTGAAATTGAATTAGTCTGTGAGGAAGACTAATATATAAAATATAAAAAAATTGTAATTGTTAGAAAATTGATAATATCATGGTTCCTATGGTAATTAAGGTAGTAAGTAATAAGGAAAAAGCAGATATTTTTAAGTAGAGTTCATCAAGTTTGAAACTGTAAAGAATTAACAAGATGTTAAAAACTACAAGAAAAATCAAAGATATTATATTTGCTATACCCATGATTAAGAGAGAAACTCCATTTGGATAAGAGCCTAATGATAAAGAACTGTATAAAAGAAAAGTTACTAAAAAGCCAAAGATCGTATGTGTGATTGAGGAAATTCCCGCGAATAGCAATAATCTTCCATCTCGTTCCTCATTGTTAGATGCTATTAGAATTAAAAATGCTCCAAAAGTTAAAAGTTCCACAATAAACGTGGGAAGATATATAACATAAAGCATATACGTATATAATTCTTCTAAATCTAAAGACAAGAAAGATATAAAATCAGTAAGCCAGAACTGGATTGTATTCCATAATATATTAATTGCTCCTATTAATATGAAGTATTGTGAAACGTTTATTTGATCTCTTTTTTCAAGGTATTTCTCACCAACTAACAAGAAAAAGATGTTTGCGATAATAAAAAAAATTGTACTAATAAAAGCAAAACCAGTTGTTGCAAAAATAATAGTAGATATTTGAAATAACATAAGTTCTCATCTCTTTTTTAGAATTTCTTATTGATCATAATTAATGAGGCTATTTTAATTTTTTAATCAATTGCTATTTCGTTATGTTCGATCTCCGATATATTTAAATAGTCTCATTTTCTTATTTATATCAATATTCGATTTTAGATATATGTTGAGTTACGATATATATCTTATTTCGAAAAATTAGTGAGAAATGATGTTTTTTGGTAAACGATTTAGTAGTTATCATTCGGGCTCAATTTCTGGTTTAGAATTGTTAGTACTCTCAATTATTAAAAATAGGAGCGGTATTTCAGGTTATGATATCATTCAAGAGATTGACAAGAAATTTAAAGGCATGTGGAATGCTTCGGCGGGTACTATATATCCTCTATTGAGTAGACTTTCTGAGAAAGGATATTTGACAATTGAGCAAGTAGTTGAAAATAATCGGTTAAAAAAACTATATCATATGACAGATAAGGGCATAAAAGAGCTACAAAATACTTTGAATTCGAATTTTCGAAGAAGTATCGACTCCCTTGGGGATTATATTCAGACAATTATTAAAGCGATTCCACGTTTTGAAAAAAATGTAGATACTATGTTTTGTGGTTTTCCTTTTCATGCCTGTACACCAAAAGAGGAAATTAATCCGTCAGATCTTTCTCAGCAAAATATAGTACGAATTAAAAAAACCTTATCAGAGTTAAAATTAACACGTAAAAAATTGTTAAAGCGAGTGGAAATAATAGAAGATCAAATTAAGAAGCAAAAAGATATATTACAAAAAATCGAACAAGAACGAGAAAAAACTAAAAAAGAGATCCAAATTGAAGATGATTAAAGTTTACCAAATTCTTAAATAAATTAACCTATAACAAGAGGTATAAAATATGTGTAATGAAAATACGCATGGTTCAAGATTTTTCGAAGGGAAGTGTAATTTTAGTCACCAAGATATTGCAAAGATGAAACACATGGCCGGGCATTTTATGAAGAATTTCATGGGGCATTTCGGAAATTATATCCCCCATAATATCGAAGATCTAGGTGAAATGTATTTGATTACCGTTCCTTTGCCGGGTAGAACAAAAGAGGAAGTAAAGGTTTCAATAATAAACAAAATAATCAATATTACAGCAAGTAAACCTAGCATTCCCGAGCATGAGGGCGTTCATGGAAAACCGAAAGAGAAGCCGCAATCTTTTCCAGGCATGGGTTTTAGATTTATTGATGTTAATATAGACATCCCCTTACCGGCGGAGGCTGATGAGGACTCCATCTCATCAAAAATGGCCAATGGTTTACTAAGAATTACAGTAAACAAGAAACCTGCGAAAAATATTGATATCAACGATGAAAAAAACAATTAACTCAAAAAAGAGAGGAGCACTTTAGAAATTAATTAATTTCATTTCAACGAGGGTTTAAAGAGAATTATTAACTCTAAAGCACTCCACTTATTAATATCTTTTTTTTCCTTTTTAACTTATTCCTACAAGATTATTGTTTATGATTAAATATAACTAGTACTATAATAATTATAATTAAAATAATTATAATTTGCTTTAAAATGACTAGACAGAAACGTAAAAAGGACGAAACCCATCCCATTAATTTTATTTTACTTGCAATTTCGCTCTTGATCTTTGGAATCCTCGGGTTGGCGTTCATTACTCAAATGGAGTTAATTCCGGGGTGGATATGGGGAACCACAGAGGAGAATTCACCGATTCATTATAGGATCCAAAAAATTGACGATCTTACCGGAGATGGCGCGCCAGATATCGTTGCTCGAGCTGATATGTTATACTGTCACGAGCAAGGATGCGAAACATCTCCTCATTTTGGAGGAGTTTATTTAATTGATGGATTATCGGGCGCTTTAATTAATAAAACGGAATTCGATAATCCGGTAAGAAATTTATTCCAAATTACAGACGTTAATGGGAACGGTGTAAATGATTATCTGATAAATATCGCGAAAGTTAAAGATGAATGGATACAGAGCGAGGGTGACTCCGACAGTAAGCGTTCTGAGACCATTCCGAATAATTATTCTAACTTCATAATAGACGGTAGGAATTTAGATATAATTAATATAGAAACTGGTGATTTCGTTAACTTTACCAATAATTATGTAGACAATGTTATTAGCTTCGACGATTTAACGGATGATGTGCCAGACTTCGTTTTTTTGGAAGCGTATTACGCATATTCTCCTATTGATAATTACCTGGTAAATCTCACTTCTTATTATGTAAATGGAACTAAGGTGCATGCTTCTTTTGTAGACTATTTCAATCCCGATCAATACTCAGAATTCAATACTCCCTCACTAGACCTTTTTGATTATAATGGGACACAACAAATACTATTTATAACTCATGGTTATGTTAGTGTATTAAATACCAGTTCGGAAGCATTTTTGAACCCTATATACACCCAAACCGTACTTAGTGGAGCTGTTAGGTATGGTATAATCGAAGACATTGATAACGACGGTATCTCTGAAATAGTTACTAGTAGTTGGAATGGAAACGTGAGTGTTTTAAGCGGTGCGAATGGGAGCCTGATACACTATTTTCAAGAGGATTTCGAGGATGGATATGTCGAACTCAAGGTTATCCCCAGTGATAACGATGGTGAAGCTTACATTGTCCTCTCAAAAGACAACCACCATTTAAAGGATTTCAAAGCACTTGTCTATAGTATAAGAGAAACTGAAGTTAATGAGGTGTGGTTTTACAACGAAGTGTATTACGATAATTCTCCGAGAATATTTATATTAGAGGAGGATTTTGATAGTGATGAAATCAGCGAGATTTTACTTTGGAACGAATATATTCCACATCTATCAAATAATTCTGTTCAACGCTATCACATCATCAGCTTCTCTACTAACACTGAGCTCGCTCTGTTAAACATTGATTATCATAGTAACAATGTCGTCACTATAAACGATTTTAATGGAGACGGATTAAAAGATTACGTTGTGGATGGCGACAGGATTGTCGCCTTATCGTCAACCACGCCAACGGGAATTTGGTTGTCATCCTCATTTCCGCTGGGAATTCCCCTTTTCATTGCCCTTTGCATCTGTGTAATAATTGGTGTGGGGATTATAGCTAGAAATATGCGAAGGATCAAGATTAGCAAGGAGAGACTGAAAAAGACACGATTAGCGGTCATCGTGAACGCGGTCGTTATTGCATTGATGACTCTAAGCATTATCATGTTTTTGATGCAATTAAATATATTTAATCGTACTCTTATTACAGGAGAGGATATGACTAGCATTACGGTCATCTACATTTCCATAACGATAATATGGTATGGGTTATTGCCGTTAACTGCGGCAGTTTACAACGGTTTTTCCCCACAATTTGCTTACTTTTTCATAAAATTGCGCGAGGTTTTCTTTAAAATATCCAAAAGTTACGACCACGATATTCTTGTTGAAGATATGAGCGACAGGGAAGATCTTAGCACCATTATACGACTTAAGAGGATTGTTTTACCATTATTACTCTCTATTGCCGTCGCGTTCTATTCTTATAATACATTAGCGCCCATACTAGGATATCCCCAAGGCTTTAATACATTCGGTTCAAGCCAATTTTTTGATTTTATCGTCGGCTATAATTTACTTTGCCTTCTTCCGATGATACTGACATTCCTTATCTTCTCGTTTTTCATATCCGGCAATTTTTTACTAGACGATGCGGGCATTATATATTATCTAAAGCCAAAAAGCCATAGACGCCCCGGTGATATTGAACCGATTAGTATTTGGGCACAGTCAATAATAAAAGGGATTGCGGGAATTTCTGCCTTAGCAACTTTTGGGAGCTTCCTAAGTACCGTTGATTTTTCCGGATTCTTTAACACAAGTGGAGAGGGAGGCATAGCTAGCGCAATTTTTGGATTCTTTATGGTTGTTGTAATGTTTTGGGGAACTCCCTTTTTAACTGCATTTGCTTATACATTATTTTCCATGGAAGCAATGGATTTTTCATTAGAATTCAACAAACAAAAACTATATTATTTCATGGAAGAAGCAGGGTATGACACAACTCCACGCGATTTAACTAATATTTATCCCGATAAACAAAAACCTCTAAAATTGAATTTAGATTAACTACTAATCTAATTTTTTTATTATAGTTGGAAAAATAGAATAAAAATTTTTT
>Ga0180433_10008307_pt1 | contig 12962 bp, 8 predicted proteins | sample SS_ome_8_FD_132980 | JGI IMG/M metagenome (GOLD analysis project Ga0180433, IMG submission 132980) | Hypersaline lake sediment archaeal communities from the Salton Sea, California, USA - SS_1_D_1 metaG | ecosystem: Environmental > Aquatic > Non-marine Saline and Alkaline > Hypersaline > Sediment... | reverse complement strand
ATAATGAGATCGGTCGTTCCAACAGGATCGGAGAGCATGATTTTCTGTTGCCGTGAGGCGGATGGGGCAAGGGGCAAGGGTCATTAGATGGGAGACAAGAGAACGAGAGGGAAATTGCACATTCCGCCTTGTAAAGGATAACACATAGCACTATTCTAACGTTAGAATAGTGCCTGGTGTGTGTTTCAACTGTGGAGGGCCACGCTTCGTCGTGGCCGTTATGCATGGATCATTCGGACGTGCGGAAGCCCGTCCCTCCAGCGTATATACGTGTTCATTTGCGTCCTGGAGGGTCACGCTTCGTCGTGGCCGTTATGCATGGATCATTCGGACGTGCGGAAGCCCGTCCCTCCAGCGTATATACGTGTTCATTTGCGTCCTGGAGGGCAACGCTTCGTCGTGGCCGCTATGCATGGATTATTCGGACGTGCGGAAGCCCGTCCCTCCAGCGTATATACGTGTTCATTTGCGTCCTGGAGGGCCACGCTTCGTCGTGGCCGTTATGCATGGATTATTCGGACGTGCGGAAGCCCGTCCCTCCAGCGTATATACGTGTTCATTTGCGTCCTGGAGGGCAATGCTTCGTCGTGGCCGGATGTTGGAGCGGCGTGAGCCGCGACACGATGGTGTCTTGCACTCGTGTGGACGTCAGTGCGATTTCCAGGCTCCGCCGTGGTTTCGCCACCTTCACGGGAAGCCCGAAGGCTTGGGTATGGTAGGCTCCACTGTTGACTTAGACTCTATTCTTCATAGATAGAAATTTCCATGACATCAGGCAGGGATTTCCTTTCAACCGTGAGGGCTGCCATGAGAGAACAGGATAGCGCACTCGTGGAGGCGGTGGAGTGCGTTTTATACGAGAATGATTTTCGACGGGTCATTATTCAGATCATGAAATCCGCACAACGACTTCTCAAGGCCGAAGCCGCCTCGTTGTTCCTTGTAAACCGCCGGACGAGGCATCTGGAAATGGCGGCATCAACGAACCTTCCAAGAAGAATGGAACGTCTCATCAAGTTTCCCATCGGGATAGGTGTTGCGGGATGGGTGGCGGAACACGGGCAGTCGGTGAATGTGGAAAATATAGTTCACGATCGACGGCATTACGAAGGTGTCACAAAACTCACCGGATATCAGACTAAGGGGTACCTCAGTGTACCATTGAAAGTCGGATCTCAAATCCTCGGAACGATCCAGGTTCTGAATCAAACTCAAGGTGGCAAGTTCACGGAAGAAGACCAGGCCCTGTTGGAAGGATTTTCAGTTATTGCGGCCCTTGCGCTGCGAAAAAACCAGATGCATGCCGTAGCTCTGGAGAAAAAACGAATACAGGGTGAACTGGCTGTGGCCAATGCATTCCAGCAGAAGATGCTTCCCAGTGTATTTGATCCGCCGGAAACCATTCGTATTGATGGTTACAACCGACCTGCACGGCAGATGGGGGGCGATATATACGATGCGTTTGCATTCTCCACCGGATACTGTTTTCTGGTGGGAGACGTAAGCGGAAAGGGGCCGGGCGCAGCCCTCTGGATGGCCAGCCTCTCGAATCTTCTTCATTTTCTTGCTCATCAGGGAAAGAATCCCATGACTGAGATTCACGTTATCGACCAACACCTGGCGAACACCATGCCGAGTGGGCTCTTCATAACCCTTTTTATATGTACAATTGAAGGTGGAATGCTCCGTTATACGGGGGCCGGTCATAATCCCGCTCTTCATATCAGTAAGAATGGAACCCTGTCGGAGTTGCAATCCTCAGGCCTTCCTCTCGCACTCATGCCTGATCTCCCACGTGAAATACACGAAATCGAATTGAAACCAGGAGACCGACTGGTGCTTTACAGCGACGGCGTGGTTGAAGCGGAGAATCAATCTGGTGATATGTACGAACTGTCTCGTCTGCAGAGTATATGTATGCGATCGAGGAAAGAATCACCAACCGAAATGATTACAAAAATTCGGAGATCAGTCGGTCGATTCACTGGAGGGGCGGAACAATCAGACGATATCACCCTCCTTATCGTGGCGGCGAATGAGGAGAGAGAGAAGAATTTATGAATGCTGATCCCACTTCGCCCTCGCTACGCTCTTGGCTTCGAGGGACAAGTTTGGAGATGGGACGAAGACGTCCCGTTTGAAGGTTGAAAGTTCAAAGTTAAAGGTTTAGGGATTAAGGAAGTCAATTCTGAATCTGAAACCGATAACTACATACCGACAACCGAAAACCATTCACGATTGATGATCCCACTTCGCTCTCGCTGCGCTCTTAGCTTCGGGGGACAAGTTTGGGAGAATCGTAGTTCGTAATTCGTGCTTCTTGAATGAGAAAATGAGGATGGATGGGAAATTCAATCTGATTCCGAAACTGTAAACCGAAGACCGAGAACTGAAGACCATTCAGGAGTGATGATTTTCAAACGGGGAAGAAGATGGCCCTCGGGTAGGTCGATTCAATGGTCATGCGACGTGACAGGTTCAAGTCCCGAAAGAGAACAACCACGAATCAACAATGTGGTCGAGGTTGAACAAACCTGTTCGGTTTCGGGCGACTTTAGAGATACCATCAACTCGCAATACAAATAATCCGTGAAAAATCCAGATATTCTTCTGAGCGATAGGTAGAATGAATAACCTCTGTATGAGGATGAAAATACTTGTTTTTTGTGTGATTACCCAAGAGAGGATTGAACCTGCTGTCGCTGGTTTCGAAACGGTGGCACAGCGTTTGCTGCAATACTCCGGAAACGTCATTATTCTGATCATTCGTACCACATGAATGGAGCGATCATGAAACCCGTTTATGCACTCACCTTTACACTCGTTCTTCTTTCGACGGCGATCACTCACGCGGAGTTCCCCCGTGATGTACTCCTTGAAACCCTACCGAATGGACTTCAGGTCGCGGTTAAGGAGTACCATAATGCGCCGGTGGTATCCCTGAAGTTCTATGTAAAGGTCGGAGCCGTATACGAGGAAGAGTATCTCGGATGCGGCATGAGTCACTATCTCGAGCACCTCGTCATGGAAGGAACAACCCCGACGCGGACGGAGGCGGAGTCACGGCAGATACTCAACAGTATCGGTGCCCAGGAAAATGCATACACGACGAAAGATCACACCTGCTATCATATAGACTGTCTTTCCAGCGAATGGGAAAACGCTGTGGAACTCCTCTCTGACTGGGTAATGAACTGCGCGCTTGATTCGAATGAAGTCGCTCGTGAACACGGCGTCATTACCAGGGAGATCAACATGGGGGAGGACGAACCGGGACGTGTCGTGTACAAGCTTCTCATGAATACTGTATTTCCTGAAGCTCCTATCGGCATACCAACCATCGGCTATAGAGAGAATTATGCGCGTATGACGCATGAAGATGTGACGCGGTTTCACGAGAAGTATTACGTACCGAATAATACGATTGTTTCCATAGTGGGCGATGTAGACCGTGATGAAGTCATGGCGAAAGTGAAGCAGCTCATGGGTGGCTGGGAGCGCGAACCGTTGTACACGGCGAGTTTGCCCACAGAACCCGAACAGGTTGCTCCGCGTATGGCTTACAAGGAGTGGCCGGGGGAGGTTGCCTATCTCCGGATAGCGTGGCCCACGATACATCTCTCTCATCCCGATTTGTACCCACTGGATCTTCTTGCGGGTGTTCTGGGAAACGGGGAGAGCTCTCTTCTATCTCGTGTAATCAAAGATGAGCTTGGTCTGGCATATGATATAGGCGCATACTCGTTTACGCCCCACTACTCAAAGGGAGTCTTTGTTGTCAATGCGGTGGTACCCGGGGATCAGGTGGAGGATGCCGTCAATGCGGTAAAAGCAGAGATCGAAAAACTACGGACTGCACCGCTTGACGAGGATGAAATTCAGCGTGCGAAACAGAAGATCATTGCCGACTACACGTTTGGACTTCAATCCGCCGATGCACTGGCCGCATCGATCGGTCGAGATCTGGTGGGAACGAATGATCCCTATTTTTCTTTCCGGTATGCGGAACGGATCGCGGATGTGGAAACCAGTGAACTTCTTACCATGGCGCGACGGTATCTCCTGCCCGAACGAATAAATATCATCTGTTTGGGACCGGAACCCCCGAATCTCGATTCAGATATTGAAGCGAAACATGCGGCCGTCTCGGATGTTTCCCGTCACACACTTCCCAATGGTCTTCGAATTCTAACCAGGGAAAACGCCAATGTGGGTGTAGTTTCTATTTATGCAGCTTTCCTCGGCGGTAATAGATACGAAACCAGGGAGACAAACGGCCTTTTTTCACTCATGGTGCGGTCAATCCTCAGGGGAACAAAGAAACATGACGGAGAAGAGATTCATTCCATGGTAGAGTCTCGAGGGGGAACCATAGAAGCCGGAAGCACAAAGGACAAATTCTGGTTGCGGATCGATCTTCTTGCCGAGGATGTTGACTTCGGCCTCGATCTTATGGGCGAACTGCTGACTCAGGCGACATTTCCCGAGGAGGAGGTGGAGAAGGAACGTAGAGAACTCCTTGCTGATTGGAAACAACAGGATGACAACTGGCAATACGAAGCAACGAAATTCTTTCTTGCTTCATACTTCGGTGATCATCCGTACGGTTTCGATCAGCTCGGTTCACCGGATGTCATTGAAAAACTGAGTGTCGATGATTTGAAGAACGCGTATGAATCGTTCATCAGAACGAAATCCGGCGTTGTCTCGGTATTTGGAAACATAGTCGCCGAAGAGATTGTTGATCGTGCTCGATCTGCCTTCGAATCCGTGACCACGGGTTCAGCGCCGCTACCGGAGGATGTTGAGATCCCCGTGCATACCGAATTTCACTCCGTGTCGAAGACAAATGAAAAGGGGCAGGTCACCGTGTGTCTCGGATATCCCGCTCCGGCTCTTGGCTCGGAAGACGAATGTCCGATTCGAATAATGGATGCTATTTCGTCCGGTATCGGTCTTCCGCATGGATGGTTCCATGAAGCGCTACGAGGTCGGAACGATCTTGTTTACTTTGTTCATCTCATACCCTGGTACATGAAGGATGCCGGGGCGATGTATGTTATGACACAATGTCAGCCGGATCTTGTTGATAGCGTATTGGGATTGATCAAACACGAGTATGCCCGGGCGCTGGCCGGAGAATTTTCAGAAGAGGCCGTTGCATCAGCGAAAATCGAGAATGCGGCCGCACGAAATCTTTACACACAGGATATGGCAGAACAGGCAAATCTCTACGCAAGTTACGAACTCTACGATCTCGGGTTCGAGATGGCAGGCGCCCTGGAAGAGCGTATGAAGAATATAGCCGTCCCGGATGTCCAGGCCGCAGCCCAAAGGTATCTGTCTTCGAATGCCGTACTTACCCTTATCGGACCGCTGGAAGAAGAGGACAATATCTCTGAACGTTAATACTCCAAAGCATTTTGTAGCTATCAGCCTCTCGATCTCTTCGGCTCTGCTCAGGGACTTTGTCGGTCAGCTATCAGCTTTCAGTTCAAGATAGTTCTTTTTCAGATAGCATGCGGATACTATGGCGATAATTCGGGCTCAATTTCCAGCACTATTCTAACGTTAGAATAGTGCCTGATCCAACGTATTTACGAAGCAGTCGTCATGATTCGTGGACGAAACACCCGGAGAAGATGAAAATAGGAACGTGTTCACTTCAGGCGATGGAGGGACGCGAGCAAGCTCCACCCTCTTTGTGCCGCCCTCATATACAAGAATCATCAATCCTCAACCAGCAATTCTCTCTCCAGTCGTCTCAAATACACGGCATGAAGGTTGCTGTATGAACAGATAAGGATAATCAGCACCATGCTGATAACAAGAAATGAATAGAATTTTGATGATATGCTCGATTGCACATATGGTGCTCATAACAAACGGAACCCGCCAAGCCGAAATCGGGCCTGATGAAGCCAGATATATCATGGATTGGACGAATACGGAGCAGAAAATAATGAAACAAAATACCACACGCGCAGAAAGGAACAGACTGGGGGAGGAAAAGAGTCCGTATTTGCTTCAACATGCAGATAATCCCGTCCACTGGTATCCATGGGGAAAAGAGGCGTTTGACGCGGCGAAGGAAGAAGATAAACCGATTTTTCTTTCCATCGGTTATTCAACATGCCACTGGTGCCATGTGATGGCTCATGAATCTTTCGAAGATCCGGAAGTCGCCAGACTTATGAATGAAACCTTTATCTCCATCAAGGTGGACAGGGAGGAACGACCCGATATCGATCATATATATATGTCCGTATGCCAGATGCTAACAGGAAGCGGCGGGTGGCCACTAACCGTTATCATGACACCGGAGCAGAAGCCGTTCTTTGCGGGAACATATTTTCCCAGGGAAAGCCTGTACGGTCGATTGGGAATGCTCGATCTCATTCCGCGTATTGGAGAGCTGTGGTCAGCGGAACGTCAGAAGATCATTAAGTCAACTGATCAGATAATGCAGCGGCTTCGAATCGATGAATCACCGGTTCATGGCACAATTCCAGACGAGCGTATTCTGGAAAACGCGTTCAGAGAGCTCGATAGAAGATTCGACGAAGTATACGGGGGATTCGGATCACAACCAAAATTCCCCGTACCACACACTCTCAGGTTCCTTCTCAGGTATTGGAAGCGAACAGGTTCGGAACGAGCCCTGTATATGGTAGAGCGAACATTGAGAGCCATGCATCGTGGGGGTATGTATGATCATGTGGGATATGGATTTCACCGGTATTCCACAGACAATCGCTGGCTTGTTCCACATTTCGAAAAAATGCTGTATGATCAGGCATTGCTGGGATTCACATTTGTAGAGGCATATCAGGCTACTGCTTTTGATGAATATAAACGGACGGCACAGGAGATCTTTGCCTATGTCATGCGTGAAATGCAGTCTTCGCATGGAGGATTCTATTCGGCGGAAGATGCCGACAGCGAAGGTGTTGAAGGAAAATTCTATACGTGGAGTCACGAGGAAATAAAGGCCGCGTTGGGTGACGATATCCGACTCGGTGTATCGTATTATGGAGTGGAACCAACGGGTAATTTTCAGGATGATGTCACCGGTCGGTGGACTGGAGTGAATATCCTGAATTTAACGAAATCCCCTGAGGAAGCTGCTCGCTTACATGGCATTTCGGTTGAGGAATTTGCCAAGCGTATTAATTCCATACGCCAGAAATTGTTTACGACCAGAGAACGACGAATTCATCCACATAAGGATGATAAGATACTCACGGATTGGAACGGCCTTATGATTGCCTCCATGGCATTTGGTGGCCGCGTACTGGGAGATCAAAACGTCATCGTATCCGCGGAACGAGCCGCTCGATTCATACTTGATTCAATGGTGACGAGCGAGGGAGATCTGTTACATCGGTATCGCGACGGAGATGCTTCAATTCCAGGAACACTCGACGATTATATCTTCTTTTCATGGGCTCTGCTGGAGTTATTCGAAGCAACGTTTAATGAGGAATACCTTGCGCATGCAATACATCTCTCTGAGAAGATTATTCTTCATTTCGGCAACGATGAAGGTGGAGCTTTGTATCTGACCTCGAAAAATGCTGAATCGCTCCTTATTCGGCCCAGGGAGTTTCATGATGGTTCGATTCCTTCGGGAAACTCCATTGCGGTATCAGTATTTCTCAGGTTGGGACACATTACCGGAAATATTTCATATCTCGATATGGCAGCAGGTATCCTAAGAGATGCCGCTCATCATCTTCACCATTCGCCATCATCATTCACCATGCTGCTCTGTTCTCTTGATTACTGGTTGGGACCCCGTTCGGAGATCGTGATAACAGGCGGAGAAGCAGAGAACGGCGTATCACAACTCTATGATGCCACCAAGGGGTTTCTACTCCCGTCCACGGTTATCCTGGTTTCCGATGAGTCATCATCTAAAGATGGTGGTGTTGTTATCAAAATGGTCGAAGGGAGAGGGACGGTTAATGGACGTGCAACGGCGTATGTGTGCGAAAATGAGACGTGTTCCCTCCCGATCACCGATCCGGAGAATCTGAAACAGAAAGCCGGTTCTCTATAGTCTGATTTACCGTATCGTTCTATTCTCATCTGCTCGTCGAAACATAGACATCAAGATCAGTATACAGGCGACGTTCACACTATCTCAATCTTGTATAATTGTCGGTATAAACCACATGAGAAAGATCGGGAATCTGCGGTGAAACGCGATATCACGGGCTTGAAACAGTGGTTTTATTTTTTTCGGGATCTTGGACTTGCATTTTGGGTATGTTACTATTACATTAGCTAAGCTTGTTTAGCAATCTATATAAAAGACTGCTAATCAAGCATGATCGAAAACGAGGCCGGCCTTAATAATAGAAAAATTAATAGAGTAGCAAAGGCCGGTGTGACTGAATATCTTCACTCGGGTGTCTCTGGTGAGACGCGACGAAGGAGGGAAACAGTGAATGTAAAACCCTTGGCAGACCGAGTTATCGTGAAGCCGTTGGAAGCCGAAGAGGTGAAAAAGGGAAGTATTATCATCCCCGATACGGCCAAAGAAAAACCTCAGCAAGGCGAAATCGTAGCCGTAGGTCCCGGTAAAATGACCGACGGAAAACACGAAGAAATGGAAGTCAAAGTTGGCGACAAGGTTCTATACGGTAAGTATGCAGGCACGGAAGTCACCATCGATGACGCAGAGTACATGATTATGCGGGAGAGCGATATCCTCGCGATCCTGTAACACAAACGTCGAATGATTGAATCTTTGACATAATGAGGAGGCAGTAAATCATGGCAAAACAGCTGCAATTTGACGTATCGGCTCGGAGTAAGCTCAAGGATGGCGTGGACATCCTTGCCGATGCCGTTAAAGTTACGCTCGGTCCAAAGGGCCGTAATGTTGTATTGGACAAAAAATTCGGTTCACCGACCGTTACGAAAGACGGAGTGACCGTTGCAAAAGAAATCGAACTTGAAGATGCTTTCGAAAATGTCGGTGCCCAGATGGTCAAGGAAGTTGCAAGCAAAACCAGTGATGTTGCTGGCGACGGAACGACTACCGCAACGGTACTGGCCCAGGCCATCTTTGCTCAGGGTATCAAGAATGTAACAGCGGGTGCGAATCCCATGAGTCTCAAGCGCGGTATCGACAAGGCTGTCGGCGAAATCGTGAAAGAGCTCGAAAAGATCAGCACGCCCACCAAGGGCAAGAAAGAAATCACTCAGGTCGCGACCATATCGGCCAATGGCGATCTCGAAATAGGTGAACTCATTGCCGATGCTATGGAAAAAGTTGGCAAAGACGGCGTTATAACCGTTGAGGAAGCCAAGAGCATGAGCACGACTCTTGAACTTGTTGAAGGTATGCAGTTCGACCGGGGCTATATCTCGCCCTATTTCGTGACTGATCCGGAATCCATGGAAGCTAATATTGAAGACGCATACTTGCTGATCCATGATAAGAAGGTCAGCAATATGAAAGATCTTCTTCCTATTCTCGAGAAAGTCGCTCAGATGGGTAAACCTCTCGTCATCATCGCCGAAGATGTCGAGGGCGAAGCGCTTGCCACTCTCGTGGTGAACAAGATCCGTGGAACCCTTCAGGTTGCGTCGGTCAAGGCTCCGGGATTTGGTGATCGGCGTAAAGCTATGCTTCAGGATATCGCCGTTCTTACCGGTGGTCGCGTTATCAGTGAAGAAGTCGGTTTCAAACTCGAAAACGTCACGGTCAACGATCTCGGTCGCGCCAAGCGCGTAAGCATCGACAAAGAAACCACCACTATAGTCGAAGGCGCCGGCAGCCCTGAGGATATTCAGGGTCGGATCGCTCAGATACGGAAGCAGATCGAGGATTCCACATCCGATTATGATCGTGAAAAACTCGAAGAGCGGTTGGCGAAGCTTGCCGGCGGTGTGGCAGTCATCAATGTAGGCGCCGCTACCGAAACCGAGATGAAAGAGAAGAAAGCCAGAGTGGAAGATGCTCTTCACGCTACCCGCGCGGCTGTGGAAGAGGGAATCGTCCCGGGCGGTGGAGTTGCATATCTCCGCACCCGCAAGGTTCTCGATGATTTGAATCTCGAAGACGATGAGAGCATCGGTGTCGATATCGTCAAGCGCGCCATCGAGGAACCGGTCCGCCAGATCGCCAATAATGCAGGTGATGAAGGATCCGTTGTTGTACAGGAAACTCTCAAGGGCGACAAACTCGGCTACGGCTATAACGCCGAAAAAGGTGAATACCAGGATCTCGTTGAAGCCGGCGTTATCGATCCTACCAAGGTTTCTCGTATTGCATTGCAGAATGCTTCTTCCATAGCGGGATTGCTCCTTACCACCGAGTGCGTGGTTACCGAGATCCCCGAGAAGGAAAAACCCATGCCTGCAGGTCCCGGCGCCGGCGGTATGGGAGACATGTACTAGAAGCAACTCCTCGCTTGCGAGTTGTACCGGAGCGGGTTTTCCCGCTCCGGTTTTTTTCTGCCGTTTCAATGCACACGTGAAAATATGTGGAAGAATGGAAGAATGGCAGAAATTAGTAGTATTGGTCGGGAAAGAAGAGTGTATACACGAATGGTTGAGATGGTTACGATGGAGGTTCACGAAGAAGAGCGATTGGAGGCGGCACCCGGATTCGAACCGGGGATAAAGGATTTGCAGTCCTCTGCCTTACCACTTGGCCATGCCGCCGGAGCTGGAGCGGGAGACGGGACTCGAACCCGCGACAACCACGTTGGCAACGTGGAGCTCTACCAACTGAGCCACTCCCGCGTATCCTGCAATACGAACCGGATAATCGCATAGATCCGTTTGTGATACGGAAAAACATATCCGATATATACAAAAGCGGGCCAAGTATAGGATTGAAGATATACGTCGTCAAGATCGTTTGATCTGTCGGATAGTAGCATGAGAACCGCTGTCCTCAATGATTACCGCACCGAAGGATGTTTCAAAGAGTTCAATTCCCATTTTGGCGATTCGATCGTGTGCTCCTGATTCCAGAGATCCGGTACCTCCGGCTATAACGATTCCGGGTCTGACTTTTCGGAGAAGAAGGTGCGAAGGGCCATGATCCCGGCCGGGACCGGTGTATAGAATATCAATACCACCGACAGATGATTCACCCGCCAACCGGGTATCGGCAAGCCATCCCCATTCACCTACAATCAGCAAGCGCAAGCCCGATGGTGATTCGATTAAAACACCGTCCACACTGCGACCATTCCCGTTGAAAACCTCTAATCGAAAGTCGTGAAATTTAATCATGTTTTTCCAGTCATGTTGAATGGGTATGCATGCGGTATCCGGGACACATTCCGCCGGGGTAAAAAGTCGCCGTATATGTCCATCTTCATGGAGCAGAGAAATGGTACCGGCCCGGGTATACGAGCAGGACGTCACTCCGATATCAACAGGTGCGTTTTGGTTTCGGAATCGTTTGTAATCAGAGACTGCGGCAAGAGCGTTCTTCCGCGTTCGACTGCTTCCCGGATCTATGAAGAGCATATCACCGCTCTTAGACTCGAGGACGATTGCATTTCCCCGGTCCACATGTAGACTGATGATTCGATCTTTTGGTTGAAACCACGGATCGAGCATACCCCAGAGGAGCCACACGTCGAGAAGTATGAGTATCGTTACCAGGCAGGCGAAAGGACGGGAACGTTTTGGTGCTGTGATCATCACGAAACCCAAGGCCCATACGCATGCCAGAATCCAGCTGCCTGTTGTGCCCCACGAAACCACGGCCCGCGGTAAATTTGATACGTCTTCGGCTACTCTAAGCAAACCTCGAGCCGCCCATTGGGCAGTCGCGGAGAAGACACCGGCTGCAATTCCCCATATCGGTGTAAAAATCACCAGAAGAATAGATGCCCATATGAGTACCGTCATGAGCAGGACGGCAGGAATATTCGCGATGAGTCCGTAAAGCGGCCACTGTCTGAAATGGTACATCACTATGGGGAAAATGCCCAATTGGGCGCCGAGGGATGCGGCAACAGCTGCGACAAGCCAGGAAAACGGTGCCTTTCTCGTCTTACATACCGAAACCAAAGCGGGAGTAAAAAAAAGAATTCCCATGGTGGCCCCGAATGATAGTTGGAATCCCGGATTCCAGAGCCATTCGGGATGTGATATGAGGAGGATCAAACCGGCCACGCTCAGGCTGTTGAGAGGATCGGAGCGACGACCAATTGTTACACCCAATAATATAGCCGCGGCCATTACCGAGGAACGAAGGATAGATGCATACGGACCAACGATGATAACGTATATGAGAAGGCCGCCGAGGGAAAAGATGGCGGGCACCCGATATCCCGGAAAACAGACTGTTCCGGCCAATAAAAGAACACCTACTATTATACCGACATGGAGCCCTGATACTGCGAGAACATGAACAATACCGGCATTTCGAAACGAGGCCATCACGTCCTGAGATATATCTTCACGAACTCCCAGGAGCATGGCGCCGGCAAGTATTCCTTCGGGTACTCCGACAGCATCTCGAAGAATACCGTTCAAACGCGACCGTATGCGGGATCTAATGGGCATATCGCCTGCCAAAGCCGACGACTGTTCGGTGATGCAGGAATCAATAAATACGCGGGCGAGACACCCCCGCGACTGCAATACTCCATCCCAATCGGGAGTGCCGGGATTCCGTGGAAATTGAAGCGGCATCACGGAGCCATGAATACGATACTGCTGACCCTCTTGAATCTCACATAGGGAATCCGGGAAAACGGTCCGGAACCTGAAGGACGTCGAGTTCCCCTCCGGATCAAGGACGCACAGATCCGTGGAGGTGTATGTATCGTGTCGTCGTATGGGTTGTTGGATTATTCCGAACGTGGAGATCGTCTGGGGAAGGGGAAGATTCCGAGGTGGCTTCATCATCTGCGTGCTTCGATCCATGAACATACCCAGCGCAAAGAGCGCCAGGATCAGCACGCGATCCTTTTTTGTGT
>Ga0180433_10008306_pt1 | contig 12964 bp, 11 predicted proteins | sample SS_ome_8_FD_132980 | JGI IMG/M metagenome (GOLD analysis project Ga0180433, IMG submission 132980) | Hypersaline lake sediment archaeal communities from the Salton Sea, California, USA - SS_1_D_1 metaG | ecosystem: Environmental > Aquatic > Non-marine Saline and Alkaline > Hypersaline >... | reverse complement strand
TTGTCGGATAGCTCTACATAGCGAATACGGCCGTCCTTTGTACATTGACGTTTGTAAACGCATTCTAGTTTAATCAGTTGATTGACGATACTTGTTACTGAAGGTTTTGTAATGTGAAGGATCTCTGCGAATCGACCGAAGGTCAGGTGTTCATTTCTATAAATGATTTCAAGATAGTGAATCTGTTTGAGTTTGAGCTCGGCAATATTGATCTCTTTCAACAGCTCCCGATGACACTGCTCGTGTTTATGATGGAATCGCGTTAATGCTTCAAGAAGCTGGCTTTCGATACTCATAGAAACGCCCGATGTGCCGGATCCCGAGTCATAACCCCTCCCGCCCGACTGAGTTGCCGCTACGTGATTCCCGGTCCAAGACTTCAACACAGAATTAGTTAGTTTAATATCTAACTAACCTAAATATATTCATGGCTTTTATCAAGCATGTACAGACCGGTCGTCTACATAAATCAGGATAATAGTGACAATGCCGCCTGTATGAAACTGTCCTCCCACATTCGGGTTGACCGTTCCCTCTTTGGAGTATTCTATGAACCCTCCTGATCGTTTGTCTAAAACGCTGTATACATTTGGAGGGATACCATGAATCGTATGGGACTGGCTCATGTGGTCATTTTGGGTATTTGTATTGCAGTCGCGGGAGTGAGTATCGGGATTGGTTTCTATCAGGGACGCGCCGCTGACCGGTATGTTACGGTAAAAGGTCTTGCTGAACGGGAAATGGATGCTGATCTCGCCGTGTGGCCGATTACCTTTAAAGTAACGGAGAATTCACTGGTTCTGTGTCAGAAGGAGATCGACCGGAGCAGAGATACGATAACCGGCTTTCTTGAAGAAGCCGGATTCATGGTAGATCAGATTTCATATTCAGCTCCGAAAATCACAGATACGCAAGCGGAACGAATGTATGGATCAGAGTCCGTGAGCAAGTATCGGTTCGTCGCTCAGGCAACAGTAACAACGCGCAGCAAGAATGTTCAGCTGGTGAAGTCAACCATGGAACAGTCGGCGGTTTTGGTCGGAAAGGGTATAGTACTGGCGGAACAGAGTTGGCAGAATCCCACAGAGTTTCTCTTTACTGGTTTAAATGACATCAAACCTGAAATGATCGAGGAAGCAACTAAGAATGCCCGTGAAGCCGCGGAAAAATTCGCCATGGATTCAGAGAGTAAAATAGGCAAGATACGGAATGCATCACAGGGATATTTTTCTATTTCAGATCGTGATCAGAATTCCCCGGATGTGAAAAGAATCCGGGTAGTCACTACTGTTCAGTATTATCTCGTTGACTAGTGGCGTAAGAAGCTAATTCAAAAGAATTAATCAGGATAAGATGGATACGCATGAATGATGTACTATTCCCTGTAAACATCCGGGTATCCGGCGATCCAATAGTCCAAATCCTTTAGGATGGAATGTAGATGAAAGTTCAGCATCATGTGGCGATTTCAACGGTTTTGGCCGGTACTTTCGGTGGAATCCTTCAATCATGGACCGTGGCCGCCGGTGTTTTTCTCATGGGTGTGTTCATAGATATAGATCATGTTTTTGATTATTTTATCCAGCTGGGACCCGAATTCAACATCAGGCGTTTCTTCCATGCATCTTACCAGCGTGGATACCCTAAGGCGTTTTTGATACTTCATGCGTGGGAATGGGCTTTTATATGGGCGGGGATAGCCTATCTGACTGGTTTTCATCTCTTTTTCGTGGGTATTCTCATGGGATTCATACAGCATATGATACTGGATCAGATCTTCAACCGGCCACATGAATTCGGTTACTCCTTCTTCTGGCGGTTGTTCAACAAATTCGATTTTGACCGTACATTTCCTCTGGAGCACTGGCCTGAGTTACGGCATCTGCGCGTTTCCGATAGAAGTCAGTAAATGCTGGTAATAAACAGTATCAGGTGATCTTGATGATTAGACGAAACAGCATCGTTAGCCGTCAGTCAGGTGCGGAACGGATGAATCGTTTCTGATTCCTCCATCCATTCATCCATTCTTCTATCCATTTCTCCCTTCCTACACGATCATTGACAGATATTGAATAGGACCATAAGCTTTAAATTAAGACCCGGTGGATTCATCCCAGTTTTCATTCTTCATTAGGTCTGATTCTCGCCCTCGTGATGCCATAGTCTCTCTCGAGGAGGGTACGTATGAGTACGGCATACAGAGGGTTTTTCTGCCTTTCACGGAATCTGATCGTTTCAATCCTGGTCATTCTTATTCCGGTCATCGTGTATGGTTCATCCGCGGGTCCTCCGAATATGAAAACCGGCGCACCGGGTGAAGGAACATGTCACGATTGTCACAACACGTATGTACTGAATAGTGGACCGGGCACCTTTTCCATGGATACACCTGCTTCGTTTCAGCCTGGCGAAACATACCAGATAACCCTGACTATTACTCAGAGCGACAGGCAGCGGTGGGGATTCGAGTTTACACCACTGGACATTGGTACCATTACTATAACGGATCCTACGAACACCCAGCAAGCTACTGAAGAAAGCAAGATCTACGTAAAGCAAACAAGCACGGGAACATATTCGGGTAATCCTGGTCCGGCGGTGTGGAGTTTCAACTGGACCGCACCTGCGTCCCCTCCCGATACGGTTCGATTCTATGCGGCGGGAAATGCAGCCGACGGCAACTTCAGTCGAACCAACGATTATATCTATACTACCACTTCCTTCAGTGTACTGTTTACAGACACGGAATCACCCAATCCCATAACCGACCTTTCAATAGACGAGATCTCCGGAGATATAGAGCTCGAATGGACGGATCCGGGTGATAATGTCGGCGTTGTTGAGTACCGTGTATACCGGTCAGAGGAAGGATACTTTGTCCCGGAGAGCCCATTTCTCGCTACTGTTACGGGATTGACATGGACAGATGTGGGAGCGGTCGGTAATCCGGATATGAATCATTTTTACATCGTAACAGCTGTGGATGACGCTGAAAATGAAGGAGAAGCATCGAATATTGTCGGAGAAGTGGATTACGAGATACCCAGGTGAGAGCACACTATTTCAGGAATTGCTCTATGACTTCATATGATTTCTCGATTCGGAAAAATTGAGGATCAAATGTCAATGAATAGAAGGCAATTCCGAGATATTTGCGTCCTGCTAGGAGCAGGTCTTATAGTGGTTTTTTTTATGCCGAATCCCGTATTCGGTTTCTCCGGGGGGCCGCCGAATGGGCTGACGGGGGCTCCGGGGGAGGATACATGTGTATCATGCCACGCCGACTTTCCGCTGAATACCGGACCGGGTACTCTTGAGATTGATGCTCCCGTTATGTTTGAACCCGGTGAGACATACGAAATAACAGTCACGCTAACGCAGGAAGGACAATCCCGTTGGGGATTCGAGTTTTCTCCACTGGAGTTCGGAGAGTGCACTATTACCGACGAGACGATGACTCAGCTGGGTACAGAGGGAGACAACACGTATGTTAAACAAACTGCTGCCGGAACATTTCCCGGATCCGGCGGACCGGTAAGCTGGAGTTTTGATTGGACTGCGCCATCCGAACCGGTATCCAGTATTACAGTATATGCCTCAGGAAACGCGGCCGATGGCGATGGGTCCACAGGTGGTGATTTTATCTATACCTCTTCTATGATCCTCGGTCTCGTTCCTGTTGAACTTACGTGTTTCAGCGGATCGATTACTGATGCCGGGGTTGTCCTGTCATGGAAAACACACAGTGAATGTCGTAATCACGGATTTTTAATTCATCGGCGGGAAGACTCCGATACCAATTGGGAACGCATCGGGTTCATTCCCGGCGCGGGTACAACCGGAGTTCCGCATACGTACACATTTTTGGATGATTCGGTAATACCTGGTCAAGATTATCAGTACCGGATCGCGGATATAAGTACCAATGGAGCAATAACGTATCATTACCCCATAGCTCTTACAATCCCCCTTGTTACTGATTTCGAAATATCAATTTCACCGCAACCAGCGGGAATGTACCTGGACCTCTCTATTGACGCTGAAGTGCCCGGCCCGGTTAGCGTGGGAATTCATACCCTGGACGGCAGACTCATCAGAGAATTCCGTAATCATCCGTTCAACGCCGACAATTCTTCACTTCGATGGGATCTGAACACAGGGCATGGCAAAGTTGTCGGGAGCGGTACATACGTCTGTAGAGTTGAATCAGGTACGTGTGTTGAAATCCACCCTGTCATTGTAGTACGCTAAGGAGGATCATATGACGTACATGCAGCGATCCAGGAATTTGAATCGTCTATCGATTCTACTACTCATCACGGCGATTATCCCCGTATCGGTACATGCAAACTCCAGTGGTCCGCCAAACGAACTGACGGGAGCTCCCGGTGAAGCAACCTGTACGGATTGCCACGGGAGTTTTCCTCTTAACAGCGGACCGGGAGTATTCACCATAGATGCTCCGACCATGTTTTCCGCCGGGGAAACGTATGAAATTACCGTTACTCTTTCTCAGGACAGCAGATCGAGGTGGGGATTTGAGATCACCCCGCTGGCCATCGGCGATGTAACGATTACCGATGCAACTAATACACAACTCTCCATGACAGGATCTAAAAGTTATGTCAAACAGACGTTTCAGGGAACCTACAACGGTTCCGCGGGACCCGCAGTGTGGCGTTTCGACTGGACGGCACCGGATTCGCCGCCCGATGAAGTCATATTTTATGCATCGGGAAATGCGTGCAATGGAAACGGTTCCACGAGCGGGGATTATGTGTATACGACCAGTGCTGTATCCTCACTTCAACTCGATGTGGGCGATAATCCCGATGTGTCGCCGCGATCACTGAATCTCGAAATATATCCGCATCCGGTGTCGAATATGGCCATGTTTTCAATACATGCGCCGGAGGATGGGCATTTTTCACTGACACTCTACGATTTGTCCGGAACACTGGTCGACGTCATCGATGAGGGGACGTTAACGCAGGGCAATCACACGCGGTCGGTTGATTTCAATACCGGTCACATGGGCATATTTATGGCCCTGTTGAATCATAATGGCAGATACGTATCAAAGCCGTTGGTTATTCTCCCCTGATTGTGAGACAGAGTAAGATTTCTACTCAGTTTTGGGAGCATAGATAAGTATACGATTATCCTCGAGTCTGGCATCGTAGCGTGTGAGAGCTTCCTCGGCGGGACCTCTTATAACCTCGCCGGAAAGCTCAAAACGTGATCCATGCGCCGGACATCGGATTTGATTGCGTTTCTTATCGTATTTCAATTTCACGCGTTCGTGCGTGCAGGACGCCGATAGAGCCCGGACGGAGTTCTCGGCATCTCTGATCAGCAGAATTTTGTTACCATTGATTTCAATTCTGGTTGATTTTCCGATTGTTGCAAGATCTGGTACATCTTCAAGCGAGATAGCAGCAAGAGGTTCAGGAGTGGCTGTTAGCGAATCCGGTTCCACGGTGGTTGAATCGGTTGGTGAAACCAGCGAATCGGGTTGAACTGAGAGTGTATCGGGATCATCGGGTATCTGTGCATCCAGGGCCTTGAACGGCCTGGTAATAACAGCCGCCAAACCGGCGAAGAATGACCTGAGCATAGTTCGTCGTGATACCATTCGTTTCCTCACTTTTCAATATTCCTTAAAACTCAAACAATCGCGTAATATTGAAACCGATAACCGGTTCATCCATGGGTCGCCATGCATTACCCACAATGCCGTCAGCACTGACATACTGCGTATTTGTAACGACCAGACTGAACGTATGACCATAGGTAAACATACGTATGGCGATGGATACGGCCGGATCATCTTCACCGTATCCCGATACTGTTGACGTAACCTCGCCATCCAGTGAAAATCGTGGTCGAAGACGTATACTGAATCCACCGTGAAGTGCCATGGATTCTTCGTCGTCACCCGCCGATTTTCTATCGCCGGAACTTTCACTATGATAGAGTACTCCTCCTGCAATAGAAAGATGTTTTCCAAAAGTACGTTCAATGAGCAGCTGCCCGAAGAAACCGGAAGCATCTTCCGCTTCCGGTTGCGCGAACCAGGTAAATCCGGGACGGAGAGCAACGGTAACCGGAGCGGTTGTTTCGTCCATCAGGCGTATACGGAGATCATATTCGTACGTATCGAAGGATTCAGCCGTACCATTTATTCGAAAGAAGCCGACGTCAGCCATATCAAACAAACCGTACCGTAGACCGATACCGATTTTAAGGCCGCCGGCATCAAGGCCAAGGTAATCCCGACCGGCATTCTCAGTGAAGCTTTGTCGTGCTCTATGAATAATCGTGAGATGAAGATTTCTCTGTTGAACCGGATTGGGGGTCAGGATATTTATGAACCGATCAGGAAGTGCGAATTCATCGAGGTCCCATGTGTCCGACTGAATAATGACAACGGATGAAGTACCTTCTGCTTGAACGGGCGATAAAAAGCCCAGGGCGAAAACACATGCGATCAGTATGAACGAGCTGAGTCTTTTGTGTACCATGATAGCCCTCTATTCCTGTAAATCCTGATCAATCCACTTCTGAAATAGGGATCGATCAAAGTCCGATAATCCACCTGCAGGAGGCATAGTACCACCCTGGATACGTACATTTGATCGTTCGGCCCATTCCACGACAGCTTGAAAAGTGTCCAGATCAACGCCTACAGGTGCGCCCTGCCGGTCAGCTCCCTGTATGTTTTGAGCATGGCACACGGTGCAGTGTTGTTCCAGAAGGGGACGAATGTGATCCCCGTATGTCACTTGTTCGGGGAGACCCGAATCGTCGATTTGCGCAATCGGATCGATCTTGTCACCACATGAAAGCAGTCCGGCAATAACACCAAGGAATGCCAGAATAATAGACGTTTCTTTCAACCAGTTTCCCATGATTTCTCCTTTATTGTATGTTTCGAGTTTCTGCACTATATCCGAATGTCCGCACGTCGGGCGGAGCGAATATCGTAACCCTTATAGGTTCTGCCCGGAACGTGTTCTCGAATTGCCAACATGAACCCGGGTACAACGTTGGTTTCAAAAAGCGGCTGAGATTCCTCAGCCGAACCCAAAATAACTACATATAACTGCGAATGTCTACTGGTGTGAGAGCGGTATGGATTTTACAGGAAGGTTTCTGGATACAACGTATTGAAACGATTATTGATTCAGATAACGCCGATATCCATCCAATCGTCGGAGATATCCGTCTTCATTGGATATGAACAGGGTGTCGGCCCTGAAACAAAGAGCTTCACACTGGCCGAATTCGATGGGCAGGGTATACTTCGGGACATCCAATGTCGGGGACGTGGCGGTAGAGAGATCGAATAGAATTACCGCATCATATGTAAGAATGCCCATGACCGTACCGTCTTCGGAGATATCCGCCGCGGTGACCATTTGACCCACATCAAGCGAGTCAAGCAGCACGAGAAAGGGTTCGTATCCTGCATTCGTGGTCTCTGTACGATACAGTTTCGTGTACGTATCCGCCCGGTGTTTCGTCAGGAAATATAGATTTCCTTCATACCAGAAGAGTCCCTCGCAGTCAAAATTGTTTCGTTCCGGAGGAAACTCCGTTTGATCCGGATAATGAAACGGATAAAATGTCGATAACTCCACCGAATCCATCGTTATCGCCGCCGGCTCCGGTAGGGCGTACACGCCAAGATCGGTTCGTTTGTTACCGTTATTCCCCATATCGGATATATATAAGTTTCCATTCGTATCACGACAGATATCCTCCCAGTCGATATGTTGAGCATCGACTATGAAGATGTCGTTGAGAATTTCTCCCCGACTATTCATGGCGAATATCCGTGGCTTGTCGCCCGAGTCATTATGCGTCCAGATAACCCTCTCATGCCTTATGCTAGAGACCATCCCGGAGCATTCGGAGAGATCCAGCGATGATATCATGGTTTCATTCCATGGTATATCCTGCGGAGTAATCCCCGTGAATCTCGAGCAGGATACGATAACGAGGGAAAGGATTAAAATAGATATTCTATTCATGAAAGAGCACCCCGGTGAAGATGGCTGCTGTTCGTTAACAGCAAATCGCCGAGAATAGATCTATAAAGCCCTTTGGTCAATATGTGGGACGTCTGATGCGGTGGTTAATGGTAATACCAGATGGATCGGTAGTCGTTGATATCTTCGCCCTTTTTTTCAAGGACATTCAGGTATTCATGAATTGGAACATCGGTATACACATAGGGATTGACTGCTGAAATGTTTTTCTCCCAGGGATCGATTTCGTAGATACGTGCTCCGTCCGGACGAATCATGATCAATCGTCTGTCCTGACCGGCACGCAGATGGTTTTTGCCAAGACGCGGGACGTTGAACACGGGTTCGTCCGTCCTGTCAAGACCGGGAAAAAGACGGGCCTCTTCTTTGCGTTCCTGGAGCAAGCGGGCTATGGGAACCCTATACCGCTTCATCTCCGATTTTCCCTTCATGTTAAAGGTATAATAGGGATCAATTCCAACCAGCCTCAGCTCTTTTCTCAGTTTTGCGGATTCGAAGCGTCGCGAATTATCAGTGGTGAAGACTTCCTGATTATACACGCCGATACCGGCATTCCTGATCATTCGGACCGCGTTCATGAGATCCGGTGTTATCTCATATGAATGCTCGACGTGCGTTACGACGGCTATTTCGCGGCGGCCGGGCTCATGAAACGTTGCAAGGATACTGACCAGTTTGTTCGTCCACCTCATGGGAATAACAACGGGTGTTCTCGTTCCTATTCGAATCCGGTAAATGTGAGACATCGAAGCGAATTCTTTCAATAGCCGTTCAATGGAAGTATCGGTCATAAGACATGGATCCCCACCGGTAATCAGTATTTCTCCTATGGATGTATGATTACGAATCCATTCGATGGCATTTCCCAGCGTCTGTTTATCCGCCATGGCGGTGGGCGCAAGAACATCTTCTATCTCCCAATTCCGTTGACAGTAAACGCATATCTGAGTGCATGTATTAAACGGTTTGATTATAGCGATTCCGGGGTATCTGCGGGTCACGAGATCTATGGGTGAGCTGTCATGTTCGCGCATGAAATCAAAAGCAAATGAACGATCTTCGCGGCGTTCAATCATGCATTGCACATAATCCAGCGGTGGAAGAACCTGCGCACGTATTGCATGATCTCGCGTATCCTGTATATCGGAATCCATGAGGCTGAGATAATAGGGGGTTATACCAAAGGGAACACGGTACGTGTTGGCGAGACGGATGGCTTCAGCCGTTTCGGAGCGCAGTTCAATAAAAGCGGCGAGCGTTTTCAGATCGCGGATAACGTTTTTCATATGCCATCGGTGATCGTACCAATCGTTCTCCGTTGCGCCCAGGTGTCGAAGGATCCGATCGCGATTTGCTTTTCGTTTCTCTATTACGTTTTCGTCAAGTCCGGAAGGATACCGATCAACATAGCGGGCCATTCGACCGGCGATTTTATCCATAAGTTCCGTTCGTGTTTGCGCGGCTTTTCGCCCATGTTGATCAAGATATGCCGGTGAATGAATGGTTCCGTCAGGATCTCGCGGATAAATGTAGGCGCATCCCCAGGCACCGCGGAGTAGATGTATCATCTCCTCAATAAAGCCATGTGAAACAGCGTTGATGGATGCCGGAACACCGTGTGCCAGTTGCCACAGAATACCAAGTGTGCTATAGCCGGATTTACGTTCATTTTCAGCAGAGATGATGCATTTCAACGTACGAATGCAATCAAGTGCGAGTACCTTTTGTAATGGATGAAGATCTGACCGTGAATTCCTGAGTTCCCATTCTCTATTGGAAAAAATGGTGTAGAGATGTTTTCGGGCCGATTCGATACCGGGAGAGTCTTTGAGACCGGTTTCGATCTCCGGATGAATCGCCCACATCGCATGAAGGACGCTGTACTTCTTTTCCTCGGGGGGACTATCCTTGCTCCGTTCAGAAGTGGTTTCCAGCTGAATGTTTTCTACAAGCTCTATGTCCATATATGCCAACTTCTCGTGTTCCTGCCCGCATGTATAGTAATGAAATGATAGTACGAACGTATCCTGGTTTTCGACGTTAGAAGTCACGTGAAGTGAATGCGCATAACGCCGGCGATTTGATGCGGTGCCGGTTTCAAATCGACACACCGAGTCCCCGTTTCCAGGTACAGGGACTATCAGAATCTACTGCATCGATAACGGGCGTGAACCGTGACGATTATGCTGCAGTAAAAGAGCGTATATGCCTATGCGGGCTATGTACATATATGTCATACTTTCATACTAATTTCTTGAATTTGCCACGAAGGCCAACCAATCTACAAATTAATAGAAATGGACGGTTTTGTCAATGTTGTGATCCGGCTATTCATACCCGGGAACGATGATGACTGTTGCGTAGGATCACCCTTGCGCGGTCATCCTTGACATAAGGAGGGTAAACGTGTGGCTTGTTAGCGTAAGATAGAAGACTGCAGACTGTATACCGCACATTTTGTATATGTCATGTATACTGGAGAGATAAATCATGAAAACGCATTCTAATGCTCTGCTACGGTTTCTCAGTCTCGTTATATGTTTTACGATATTTCTCGGACCGAGTTATCGCGTCTTTGCTCAACAAATCAACGGCATCATAACAGGCGATGGAGTTACAACTCGATCGGGACCCGGTGTTGAATTCGATAAAATCGGTCGTTTGAAGACCGGGGATCGTGTTACCGTCCTTGAAGAACAGGGTCGCTGGTTACGTATACTGGATGCGGAAGGGAGAGAGGTCTGGGTGTTCTCCCGCTGGGTTGATCAGGTGGTTGCTGAGGAGGAACCCGAAGAGAAAATACTCGAACCTGCTCTTGCACCTAAACCGGAAGTCGAACCCGAGACGATCGATACAGAAACAGTTACCGCTGATGAAGCGGAAGCATTCGAACAACCACCCCTCATCACAGATGATGAAAAAGGTGGTTTCCCATGGTTGTGGGTCGGTCTCGGAGCTGCCGCAGTGGGTGCCGTAGCCGTAGTAGCCGCATCAGGAGGTGATGAATCCGCGGAAGAAACCACCGGTACATTGCTTTTTGATATAGAATTTCCCTGATATCGACTCGGTCGATACATGACATGAAAATGTCTCATCATTCTTGCCTGCCACCATCATTCCGTTTGCTCGAAATGTATGGTATATTCCGGCGGGGCTCCCGCTACCTGTTACCGTGTGTATTGATCTGCCTATCGGGCTGCGGCGAAGAACCCGTGGCTACACATTCACGTACAGGGCAACTTCAAGTCGGCGTCACATTTTCCCATATGAAACAAACGATCGCCGATAATCATGGCGTTCCCGGGGCGGTGACGGTTGACTCTCTTGAGATTACGGTAGAGGCCTCAGATATGAGCGCGATCCGGAGCGTCTTCCCTGTTTCAAATGGGACGGCTTCCGGTCGCATTGACGGGATTCCCGCGGGACTGAACAGGATCGCATCCGCACGTGCATGGCATCAGGACGAATTAACAATCAATCTGTGGTCGGGTGCTGATACGGTCGATATTGAAGCAGGAGGTACGACGGAAGCCGTGATTGCCATGTTTCGTATCCAGGAGGCAATCAGGGCATCGTTGGAAATATCACCGGAATCCACATACGTTGACTCGAATATCATAGCTGATGCATCCGGAACGATTGATCTCTATTATTCCGAAGGCGATTTGGAGTTCCGTTTCAATGTGAATGATACTGAAATCCGTTCATGGTCGAATGATGCCACCGTCCAATTCTCGCTGGAGTCAAAGGGATCCAATCTCGTGTCGGTGGACGTCAGGAATCAATCCGGAGACAGCAGTTCCATTGAAAAAGAAATTATGATATTGAATCGCGCTCCCGCCCCGCCGACGCAGCTGGCACCTTCGGGGATTGTCATTCAGACACTCCTTCCTCAACTAACCTGGCAATGCTTCGATGAAGATAATGATTCATTGTTTTACACGGTTCGCTACGATCCGGACAGCGTAGCGATAATTGAGAACCGTGACGGTATTGGGTTCGTACAAACGACCATGGATTCATTGAGTATCGGTCCTGTTGAAGCCGGTGTACAGTATTTCTGGAATGTAACGGCGGATGATGGGATCGACGAGAATGTCTCCTCCCTTCATTCGTTTTCTACCCTTACTCAGATATTTACAGCGGATTCGGAAGAGATTTCATACCCGTGCTCGGTTTCGCAGCGGGTCGTTACGCTGGAAAACCTCATCGGAGGTTCACTGTCCTGGTCGGCTATCAGCGATGATGAGCGGGTGTCAATATCGCCCACGGGCGGATTTCTCGGGCGTTCACCAGTGGATGTGACCGTTTCGGTGGAATCTAGATCAGGATGGAATCCGGGACAGGTGTTGGGTGCCGTGAATTTCAGTTCCCGCGGTTATGCGGAAACGGTACTATATGACATCACAATTGATCCCACATTGTTATACGCTCTACCGGAATCCCTGGAACTCCATGCACCGACATTTGCGGATACCATCGGGATCTACAACGGTGCATGCGGGGATCTCGTGTGGTCGGCTTCCCTATCCCAGGGAATGTGGCTGGAGATATCTCCTGAGTCGGGTACGATTCTCGAATCGGGTCATGAAATAATCCTGGTGAAAGCGGATACCACCCAACTTGAACCGGGAATTAATTACGATACCCTGGAGTTCGAGTGCTGCGATGGATCTTCCGAGGTGATCGTTGCTGCCGAAAAGCTCGAAAACATTGGTTTTATAGTAGATCCGGATTCGATCCGCATAGGCGCACCGGAATTCACATCCACCATTGCGGTGAAAAATTCCGGATACGGTACTCTTCAGTGGAGTGCGGAATGGGATGTGCCCTGGTTGTCGCTGGATCCGTCTGAGGGATCATTGGGTGCCGGGCAAGAAGCGGAGGTGGAAATATGTGTCGATCCGCTT
>Ga0180433_10008303_pt1 | contig 12971 bp, 11 predicted proteins | sample SS_ome_8_FD_132980 | JGI IMG/M metagenome (GOLD analysis project Ga0180433, IMG submission 132980) | Hypersaline lake sediment archaeal communities from the Salton Sea, California, USA - SS_1_D_1 metaG | ecosystem: Environmental > Aquatic > Non-marine Saline and Alkaline > Hypersaline >... | reverse complement strand
TTTTGCCTGTCGATCGTAGCGATTGGCTTATACTTTTTATTAATTCTGGAAGGAAAGGGCCGATAGCCGGAGGTTCGGGCGGAGTTATCCACATGGTTTAAGGGGAGAATCGTATAAAAACACAAGATATTGTGTTATAATAGTAGTTGTGGGCACAATATATTGTGTCAGAACATTAAAGGATATGAGATTTGGCGACTCATATCTTTTATTTTATTAAAGATTAATAATTTGCGACATTATGAAGGAGACAATTTCCCAAAAGGACCAGCAAAAGGTCGAGTTAGCCAAGGATTTTTTATCAAGCAAGCAGATACCGGAACGTATTTGGCATTATCTTGCGATGGTAAAGCAGGTCAAAAAAAAGGACGGCGATATTCAGGATTTTGACGCGGAAAAGCTTTCCAAATCTATTTTATACAGTTTTGTCGATGCCGGCATGAAGGACGCGGAATTAGCCTCCAAGGTTACCAACCAGGCCTTAAGCCGTCTGGCGTCGCAGTACAACAACCATGTTACCCCAACAACCGATGAAATCAGGGAAATTGTTCAATTGACATTGATAGAGAATAATTTGACCCATGTCGCAAAATGCTTTATTTCATATCGTCAAAAGAAGGGGATTGTTTTGGAAAAGGGCCCAGAGTACGGCCGTGGCATCAATTTCAGCCGATTTTTTACGGACGGCGCAACGGATCCTTTCGGGGCGCTTGAATGGGATAAGCGGGACGCGAAGATTACGAATGACAAGGGCGAGATAATATTTGAGCAGCGTGACGTTGAGGTGCCGAAATCCTGGTCGCAAACCGCAACAAATATTGTCGCTTCGAAATATTTTCGCGGCAAAATCGGCACGCCGGAGCGCGAGTGGAGTGTCCAGCAGATGATTAACCGCGTCGTGACAACAATCGGCGATTGGGGTCGTTGCGACGGATATTTTGACACGGCAGATGACGCAAAAGCGTTCGAGGATGAGCTAAAATATATTTTGGTGAATCAATACGCGGCTTTTAACAGCCCGGTGTGGTTTAATGTCGGGGTTAACCCCCAGCCGCAAACCTCGGCCTGCTTTATTAATTCGGTCCAGGATGATATGAGATCGATTTTGAATCTGGCGACGACCGAGGGCATGCTTTTTAAATATGGTTCCGGCACTGGTTCCAACCTGTCTAGCCTGCGTTCATCAAAGGAATTTTTAGGCAACTCCCAGGGCAAGTCATCGGGGCCGGTTTCTTTTATGAGGGGATTTGACGCCTTTGCCGGTGTGATTAAGTCCGGCGGCAAGACCAGGCGCGCGGCAAAAATGGTAATACTCAACATTGACCATCCCGACATCGAGGAATTTATTAATTGCAAGGTCGACGAAGAGAGAAAGGCGCACGCCTTGATTGATTCGGGTTATGACGGATCTTTCGACGGTGAGGCTTATAACTCGGTATTTTTTCAAAACGCAAATAACAGCGTTCGCGTTACGGATGAATTCATGGAGGCGGTTGACGAAGACAAGGAATGGGAGACCAAGGCGGTAACAACCGGCGAGCCGGTCGACAAGTGCCGGGCGCGCGATCTTATGAAGCAGATCGCCAAAGCGGCGTGGGCGTGCGGCGATCCGGGCCTGCAGTTTGATACGACCATTAATAAATGGCATACCTGCCCGGTAAGCGGGCGGATTAACGCTTCCAACCCCTGTTCCGAATATATGTTTTTAGACGATTCGGCCTGCAATCTCGCCTCTATCAACCTGATGAAGTGCCGTGACAAAGAAAAAGGGTTCAGCCCGCAAGTTTTTGAACATGTCGCCCGCACCCTGATAACGGCCCAGGAAATATTAATTGACAATTCAAGTTACCCAACCCCGGCAATTGAGCACAACGCGCATGATTTTCGCGCCCTCGGGCTTGGTTATGCGAACTTAGGCGCGCTGTTGATGTCGCGCGGCCTGCCGTATGACAGCGATGAAGGAAGAAATTTCAGCGCCGCCGTTACATCATTGATGACGGCAACGGCGTACGACCAGTCGGCCCGAATTGCCGAAAAAAGAGGAACTTTTGCCGCGTATCCGGAGAACGAGGAGCCTTTCCTCGCGGTTATTGCCATGCATCGCGAAGCAAACGCAAAAATTGATCCGGCCGGCATTCCGGATGATTTGCGCGAAGCGGCAACCGCGATGTGGGACCGGGCGCTTGCCAACGGGCAGGAGAACGGCTATCGCAACGCCCAGGTTACGGTTCTTGCCCCAACCGGCACGATCGGGTTTTTAATGGACTGCGACACCACCGGAATCGAACCGGATATCGCTCTTGTGAAATACAAGTGGCTGGTTGGCGGCGGAATGATTAAAATTATAAATAAAACCGTTACCGAAGCTTTGTCCCGCATGGGATACAGCGACGATGAGGTTAAGGATGTTATGGAGTATATTGACGCCAATGACACGATTGAGGGAGCGCCGCACCTTAAAGACGAGCATTTGAAGGTTTTTGACTGCGCCCTTAAGCCCAAAAACGGCAAGCGCAGCATCCATTATCTCGGACATGTGCGGATGATGGGCGCGGTTCAGCCGTTTTTATCCGGCGCGATTTCCAAGACTGTCAATATGCCGGAAGAGATTACCGAGAACGATATTGCCGAAACATATTTAACGGCCTGGCGCTTGGGGCTTAAGGCTTTGGCGATTTATCGCAATAATTCCAAGCGGACGCAGCCGTTGACGACGTCCAATGAAGACAGCGGTGCTTCGTCAAAAGAGGCGAAAGCCGAGAAGCGTGCCGAGGAATATAAGCCGCGCCGGCGGCGCATGCCGGACGAGCGGCGCTCAATCACCCACAAGTTTTCCGTGGCCAATCATGAGGGCTACATTACAGTCGGCATGTTTGAAGACGGCACCCCCGGCGAGATATTCGTCACAATGAGCAAAACAGGCAGCGTTATTTCCGGGCTTGTTGACGCTTTCGCGACGTCGATATCAATCGGACTGCAGTACGGCGTGCCGTTGCGCGTTCTTGTCAATAAATTCGCTCACATGCGCTTTGAGCCGTCCGGAGTGACCAACAATCCCAGCATCCGCATTGCGAAATCAATCGTTGATTATATTTTCCGCTGGCTTTCGATGAAATTCCTGCCGCCGGAGGAGCAGGCGATGGTCGGCATCAATACGCCGCAGGAGTTGCCGCAGCAGATCGAAGCCGATACCGCCGAAGATAAAATCGGCGAGGTTGACAAAAAGAAGCAAAAATTGCCGCTTGGCGGACAACTTGGTTCCGAGGAAACAGTGACCTTTGACGTCCAGTCCGACGCGCCGGTGTGCGACACCTGCGGCAGTATGATGGTCAGAAACGGCGCCTGCTACAAGTGCCTGAACTGCGGCGCGACGAGTGGGTGCTCATAGGCGGTTAATTTGAGATCAGAGATTGGCGACAAGGCAAATCTCTGATCATTAATCTCTAATCTCTTTGTATGAAAGGCTTTATTCACGTCTATACCGGCGACGGCAAAGGAAAGACAACCGCGGCAATCGGCTTGCTGATGCGGGCGTTTGCCAGCGGACGCCGAGTAGCGATAATATTTTTTGACAAAGCCGGCGATTTTTATTCGGAGCGCCGGCTTTTTGAAAATAATTTTAAAGATGAAATAGACTGGTGGGCCTGCGGCCGGGAGCGGTTTAACCCGAGAGCCGGAACGTTTGATTTTTCCGTTCAGGAAGAGGATCGGTGGGAAGCCGTGCGCGGTCTGGAAATCGCCGAAGATATTATTGAAAAATCCGAGCATGATTTATTAATCCTTGATGAGGTTAACAGTGTTTTGCACCGCGGTTTGATTGAGCTTGCCTCATTGCTCGAACTTATATCAAAAAAGCCCGAACCCATGGAGCTCGTGCTGACCGGCCGCAACGCCAAGCCGGAAATAATGCAGGCGGCCGATCTTGTGACTGATATGCGGAATGTCAAGCATTATATGGAGCAGGGGGTGAAGGCGCGGGAGGGGATCGATTATTAGATAAAAAAAGTCCATGGCCGGAGTTAGCCATGGTTTTTTGTTTTGGCGAAATTAGAAGTTGAGGCAGGTGAATATCCGGACGGCATGCCCCAGATTTTCTTCCTGCGCGCCGACATGCCACTGTACTTCGAAATGCCAGGGCCCCTTGCTGAAGCCGATATGTGGCCCGAATGTTGCCAGCCGGTTTACTGCTTCGACTTGAATGCCGGCGTTCACCCAGTCAAGCGGATTGTAGTCAACGGCGTGGTATCCGTAGTAATCCGCTTTCTTGTGGTTGAAGATGGCTTCATTTTCAGTGAAAATCGTCAGTTTTCCCTGGAAAAAACTGAAACCGATCCACACCGAACCGATGCCGGCGTCAGTTTCCATCCAGTTCGCCGCGTAGCCGATTTGCGGCGCAATCCAGAACCATTCAACCGGGGCGAAAACAGGCCCGGCGTAAGAAAAGAACATGATCAGCTTGTTTTCAGGAACCGTGAAAAGCATGCCGGACGCGCGCAGGGCAATCGCCTCACCGTGCACGGGAATGCTTCCGCCGATTCCCGCTTGTATTTGAGCGCCCTGCCATGGAAGTTCGGCGGCAACGGCCTTAGGGGCGGGAATCATAAAGATCGCGAACAAAAGCGTGTAAAAGGACTTTTTCATCACACTCCCTTTCTTATCACACTCCCTTTCTTTTTGGATATTGGGAAAATGAAGTTGTATTTTAACAAATTTTCGGTTGTTTGTCAATAATAAAAAATCCGCTTTTTGGGCGGCTAAATTATCGGGATTTGTTTAATTTTAAATAATACGCTTGATAACGGTTAAATCTTTTCTCGCGAGCCATTTTTTGGCTGGTTCAATCATGACGCGGCCTTTTTCACGGCCGTTTTTTTCAATTGATTTCGCGTGGATTACTTTGCCGTCGCCCAGATACATGAGCACGTGGCCGATGCCTTCGGGGAATTCTTTATCAAAATATCCTTTGCTGCCGCGGCAAAAAATAAGGTCGCCGATTTTCAATTTTTTGGGATCGCGGCTGGTTATTTTTTTGCCGTGATGAGCCTGCTGAATCGTGGTGCGCGGCAGATCGATATTGATCCGGCGGTAAAGATACTAAACAAATCCCGAGCAATCAAATTCCTTGGGGGCATGATAGGGCTTTGCTCCGTAGCGGTATGGCTTTCCGACATGGCGGAGAGCGTAACTTCTTAAAATATTTTCTTTTTCCGCGCGTTTCATTTTTATATTGTAACAAAAAAAGCCGAGCGGTAAAATGCTCGGCTTTTTTGGTCGGGCTGGCGGGACTTGAACCCACGACCTCATCGTCCCGAACGATGCGCGCTACCAACTGCGCTACAGCCCGATTAATTTGACTAAATTCTATCAAGATTATAATATTAAGTCAAGAATTTTGCTAATTTTAAATAAAAAACCCCATAGCGGCGGGGTCAGTTAGATTCCGAAGTCCAGTTTTCACCTTCTTCATAGGCGATTTCCTCGATTATGCCGCCGCACCGTGAGCAGTACTTAACCATGGCATTCGGATTTTTGGCGTTTTTATCAACCAACGGCTTGCCCTGGTGGATTCCGGCTTCGCAAAGCCAGTTGAGCCAGGACTGTTTCAGCCATTCCTTGATGTCTGCGCCGCCCTGAAAGAACCATTCTTTTGCGCGGAGTAAAATTGAATTTTCCTGTGATTTGACTACCGACACCGCGACCTCCTTTTTAATAGCCATTAGTATACAACTATGGATTTATTTAGTCAAAATATAAAGTCGACCAAGTCTCCTTTGGCAGACAGGATGAGGCCGAGAACATTGAAAGAATTTGAAGGGCAGGAGCATTTGGTTGGAGAGGGCAAGATGTTGCGAAAATTGCTTGAGGGCGACAAGATCCCTTCAATGATTTTTTGGGGTCCGCCGGGCACAGGGAAGACGACGCTTGCCAAGATTATCGCCAATCAAACAAAATCCAATTTTATCGAAGTATCGGCGGTGACCACCGGAATTCCCGAAGTTAAGAAGATAATTGAAAAAGCAAAAAACGACCGAAAGCTTTATCTTAAAGAGACGATTTTATTTGTTGACGAGATCCACCGTTTCAACAAGGCGCAGCAGGATGCTTTTTTGCCCCATGTTGAGCAGGGAAGCGTCGTATTGATTGGCGCGACAACTGAAAATCCAAGCTTTGAAATTAACTCGGCGCTTTTATCGCGGTGCCGGGTTTTTGTGCTTAATCAGCTTGAGCCCGGAGAGATCAGGAAGATACTCGAGGCCGCCCTTAAAGACAAGGAGCGCGGTTTTGGCAATTTAAACATTAAAATTGATCCGAAGGTACTTGATTATCTTTCAAAAATCGTCAGCGGTGACGCTCGCGCCGCTTTAAACGCTTTGGAGATGGCAATAAATTCTGCTTCGAAAAAAGATAAAAAAATGGTAAAATTAGAGATGAAGGACATTGCCGAGGCTTTGCAGCGCACTCATCTTTTATACGACAAAACGGGCGAAGAGCATTATAACATTATTTCCGCCTTGCATAAGTCGATGCGGGGGTCTGATGTTAACGCGAGCCTTTACTGGCTCGGCCGCATGCTTGAGGGGGGAGAAGACCCGCTTTACGTCGCCCGGCGGCTGATCAGATTCGCATCCGAGGATATTGGCATGGCTGACCCGAATGCGCTTGTTCAGGCGGTGAGCGCTTACACGGCAGCACATTATATCGGCATGCCGGAATGCAATGTTATTTTAGCGCAGGCAGTTGTTTATCTCGCCAAAGCTCCGAAATCAAACGCGCTTTATATTGCGTACGGGCGAGTCCAGAAAGATATTAAAGAGCTTCAGAACCTCCCTGTTCCGCTTCATATCCGCAACGCGCCGACTGAGCTCATGAAAGATCTCGGCTACGGCAAAGGATATAAATATAACCCCAGCTATAATCAGCCGGTGGAGCAAGATTATTTGCCCGAAGATTTGAAGGGGAGGAAGTATTTTGAATAAAATTTTCAATATTTTATATGACATTAAAAGATAAAAAGATTTTAATGGTCGTTGCGCCCGAAGGGTTTAAGGATGACGAATGTTTTATTCCGAAAAAGATTTTTGAAAAAGAAGGAATTTTGATTCAGGTTGCTTCGCTTAGCGAGGGAGAGGCGATGAGTGAAAAAGGCGCCAAGCTCAGGGTTGATTTTGCCGCCGATGAGGTTCGGCCGAATCATTTTGACGCGGTGGTTTTTGTCGGCGGGCCGGGCATGGCCAAAAGGGTCAAGGATCCGAGTTTCGTTGATTTGGCGCGCGATTTTCACACCGCCGGAAAGCTGACAACGGCAATCTGCATTGCGCCGGTCGTTCTCGCCAATGCCGGGCTTTTGGTCGGCAAAAGAGCGACCGTGAGTGAATCAGGACAAATGGATATCGAAGATATGGGCGCCGAGTACACCGGTGAAAAAGTGACCGCGACCGACAATATTATTACGGCAAGCGGGCCGGCGGTGGCCGAGGAGTTCGCCAAGGCCGTAGTCAGAGGGCTTTAAAGAGATTAAGCATAATGAAATATATAGATAAGGTATACGGAGAAGTTGGCATTGAGGAGCAAGTAATTTTGGACGTGATGAATTCCCGGGCGTTGCGGAGGCTTAAAGAAATCAATCAGTACGGCACCTGGGTGTTCGTTAATCCAAAATACAACACCAATCGGTTCGAGCATTCGGTCGGCGTGATGATTTTACTTGCAAAGCTGGGAGCTGATTTAAAAGAGCAGCTGGCCGCATCGGCGCATGATGTCGCGCACACCGCTTTCTCGCATGTAATTGATTATGTTTTTGGCAAAGCCGAGGTGCAGGACTACCATGAGATTCATGCCGAGGAATATATCAGCAAAACGGATTTGCCAGATATTTTAAAAAGCCACGGGTTTGATTGGAAGGAGATAATCGATGAAAAAAATTTCCCGCTTTTGGAGCAAGAGCAGCCAGAGCTTTGCGCCGACCGGATTGACTACTTTTTAAGAGACGGCCAGGTTTTTGGCCTCTTTGGGAAGGAGTTTATTTTAAAAGTTATTCAGTGCCTTAAGGTACGCAATAATCTTATTTTTTACGACAATCTTGAAGTGGCGAAGGAAGCGGCCGAGCTACATTTCAAAATGGGAGAATTTTGGGCGAGTCCGATGCAGTCATTGCTTTTTGAACTTTTATCGCAGGCGATACGCATCGGATTGGACGAGGGTATCATCTCGGAAAGCGATTTGTGGGGTACGGACGGCGAGCTTTTGGAAAAATTAAAGTCGGCAAAAAATAAAGAAATTGATAACTTATTATTATTGATAAGGCCGGATTTACAGATTGAGCTTGTTGACAGAGACTGGGATTACCATATTTACACAAAGGTACGATACAGCGACCCTCTGGTAATGATTGACGGGGATCTAAAAAAATTGAGCCAGATTGACCCGGATTTTAAAAAAGGGGCAGAGGACTTTATCGCCGAAAGAAAACCGGGCTATAAAATTAAAATAATTAACGACTAAAAGATAGCAAGAATATGCAGCCAGAACGATGGGCGGAGGTCAAGGGGATAATCAAAGACCAATTTGAGGTCATTGACGAATCCGAGGGGGAGATTGAAGACATTCCGCGTTCAAAAATCGAACGTTTGGAGTTTGAGGGGCCGCTCGGCCGAATGAAAGTTGAGTTTGAGACCCGGCCGGTGGTGCTGGACAAAAAAACAATTTATTCCAAGCGTATGGGCGATACGGCCGCGGTTGAGTATGTTTATTCCGAGGAAGAATATTCTCACAAGTTTCATGCGTATATTTGGCGCGATAACGATTGGATGGAAATAGAAGGCGCCAATCTGGGATTATGAATCCATTTGAAAACGTTAAAGCATTGCTTTTCATCGTGCTGCTTCTTTTGGCAGTATTTTTAGGAATCGGCATTTACTTATATTTCGCGACAACGCCGCAGGCTATTTTGCGCGGCGTAATGGAGGAATTGGCTTATATTGATACGGTGCATTATCGGCTGCGTTTTGAGGGGCTGGGGGAGGTTGTCCAGCCGGGCGAGGAGATTGCCGGACTTGGTTTTGTAAAAAAGGTTCATTATCTTGGCGGTCGATTGAAGGGCGATGCCGAGGGCGACGCCGATCTTCGGGACGAGGCGATGCCTTACAGTACGGATATTGAATTAATTGCTTTTGACCGGGAAAAAGAAAATAAATGGACGGTTGAATTTGAGCAAATTGTGACTCCGGAATCGACTTTTCTAAAAGTAGGCGCTGCGCCGCGCGGACAGGAAATCGACCTTAGTTCATTTTTGGGGAAATGGGTTAGGACGGAAAAAGATTTTTATGAGCAGTTCATCGGTTTTATAAATCATAATTTGGCGGCACAGCAGATTGAGGATTTGCGCTATCTTTTTGCGAATAGTGATATTTTTAATTTTAAGCAAAAGCTCGGTTATAATTTTTTTGGGTTTGATTTGGTAAGAGGGTTTTTGGTCGGCATCGACAAAGAAAAAGCGACGGAATTCGTAAAGAATTATCAGCTGATCGCCGAAGGAAGGGGCTTGACGCGGGCGGAACAGCGCGATTTGGAGCAATGGCTCGACGAGATAGAAAAAATGGATATTGAATTTTGGTTTGGATGGCTGAATAAAGAGCTTTATCAGATAAAGATTTCCGGCGTCTATACCGAAGCTAACGGTACCGAGGTGAAGTTTGTTGTTATTCTTGAACTTTCGGATTTTGGCAAGGATGTTTTAATCGCCGCTCCGGATATGAGTACGACGGTTCAGGAGGTTTTTCGCGGAGCCGGCGGATTGCCGCAATCGGGTGAGGCCGAGGTTTTGACCGGCGAAGAAACGGTTGTCGAGCCGAGTCGCCTGCCGGTCGCTTCCGGCGGCGAAGAGCCGGGCGCGAGCTTCCGCGATAAGGACAAGGACGGGCTTTATGATGTTTTTGAATTCAGTTTTGGTTCCGATCCCTTGAATCCCGACACGGACGGGGATGGGGTGAATGACGGCCAGGAAGTGAAAGACGGCACAAATCCGCTCGGCGAAGGGATGTTGTTTGAATTCAGATAATTTATGCGCACAAAAAAATGGTCAACTTACAAAAATAACGAACGGAAAACCAGCTCCGGCACTTTTTCTATCCGCATAAAGTTAATATTGGCGTTGTTTTTTGTTTTTGCCGGTATGATTGCCGTCAGGCTTTTTATCCTGCAGGTGATTGAGCACGAGTTTTACGAGGCTCTTGCGACCGGACAGCATGAAATTTATAAAAATCTTTTTCCGGAACGCGGGGAAATTTATTACAGCGAAGCGGGCACCGGCAAGACTTATGCGGTGGCGACCAACCGTTCGCTTAATCTTGTTTATGCCGATCCGCGGCATATTTCCGATCCGGAAGATTTTTTTGAGAAGCTGAATGAAGTTTTTGAATTCGAAGAAGAGGAGAAGGAAGATATTATGGCAAGAATATCGAATCCTGAAGATCCCTATGAACCAATTCGCCATGAAGTGAACGATGAGGTTGTTGAACGCATTAAGGCGCTCGGCTTGGAGGGAGTCGGCTTTATTGAGGAGCGCTTGCGGTTTTATCCGGAGAGTAACATGGGCGGACACGTGGTCGGCTTCGTCGGTTCGGATGAAGAAGGAAATCTTGGCGGCAAATACGGCATTGAAGGCCATTTTGACGAAGATTTATCCGGCGAACAGGGTTTTTTGCATTCCGCTTTAAGCGCGACGGGAAGCTGGATTACTGTTGCCGACCGAAGCTTTAAGCCGGCGGTGGACGGCGCTGATGTTTATTTGACGATTGACCGCAACATTCAGTATCAGGCCTGTTCAAAACTTTACGCAACAGTGGCGAAACACGGCGCGGACGGAGGTTCGATAATCGTTATGCGTCCGGACGGAAAAATTCTGGCAATGTGCTCGGCGCCTGATTTTGACTCCAACAAATACGGCGAAGTTGACGATATTAGCAATTTCAATAATCCGGCGACATTTAACCAGTATGAGCCGGGATCGGTTTTTAAAGCGATTACAATGGCGGCGGCGCTCAATGAGGGCGCGGTAACTCCCAAAACGACTTACGACGATACCGGCGAGCGCGTAATTGACGACCACACGATTCGCAATTCCGATGAAAAGGCCAATGGCGTTCAAACAATGACCCAGGTTTTAGAGAAGTCATTGAACACCGGCGCAATTTTCGCGATGGAGCAGATCGGCCGTGAAAAATTCCGCGAATATGTTAAAAACTTCGGTTTCGGAAGATTGACCGGCGTTGCGCTTGACAGTGAGTCGGCCGGAAATATATCCAGCCTTGATTTTAAAGGAGATATTTTTGCCGCAACCGTTTCTTTCGGCCAGGGTATCACCGTTACGCCTCTTCAGATGGTCAATTCATTCGCCGTGATTGCCAACGGCGGAAAGCTGATGCAGCCTTATATTATCGACCGGATTGAATATGCGAACGGAGACATCGATAAATTCGGGCCTAAGGAAATCGGCGAGGTAATCAGTCAGCGGACAGCGACTCTTTTATCCGGAATGCTCGTTACGGTCGTCGAAGAAGGGCACGCCACCAAGGCCAAGGTACCCGGCTATTATGTTGCCGGTAAAACCGGCACCGCCCAGGTACCGAAAAAAAACGGGGTCGGCTATGATCCCGGCGTAACAATCGGCTCTTTTATCGGGTATGCCCCGGCGCAGGATCCGGCTTTTGTTATGCTTGTTAAGATTGATCGCCCCGACGTAATGTGGGGCTCGGAATCAGCCGCGCCGCTTTTTGGCGAAATGGCGCAATTTCTGCTAAACTATCTAGAGGTGCCACCTGATTATTAAAACTATCCACATGAAAGAATTTGGACAAAAAATATTGCGGTTTTTCGCGATGCAGATATTGGAAAAATACAAGCCGCGCGTGATCGGTATTACCGGATCGATGGGCAAATCGTCATCCAAAGAAGCGGTTTACGCCGTTTTGTCGACAAAGTTCAATGTTCGCCGGAATATAAAAAATTACAATAATGAAATCGGCGTGCCGCTGACGATTATTGGCGAAACATCGGGTTCGCGTTCGTTTGTAAAATGGCTCAAGGTTTTTTGGAAGGCTTTTGAGCTTTTGATTTTCCGCGATAAAGATTATCCCGAGATTCTTATTTTGGAAATGGGCGCCGACCGGCCCGGTGATATAAAATATTTAACCGATATGGCGCCGTGCAATGTTGGCGTTCTAACAACGATTGCGCCGGTGCACGTTGAATTTTTTAAAGATATCCAGGGAGTGATTAATGAAAAAAAGACAATCATTACCCACCTAAAAAAAGACGGTACGGCTGTTTTAAACCGCGATGACATCAATGTCTGGAATATCCGCGATGAAATCGAAGCGCGGGTGATGAGTTTTGGCTTTGAAGAGGGCGCCGATGTCCGGGCGGTTGAGGTTAAGAACAAATTCGATCCGGATCCGAGCCGGCCAGAAGAAGCGATTAGCGGGACGACTTTTAAGCTCGTCTACGGCGGGAATACGGTGCCGGTTACGATTCCTTCGGTTCTTGGTCGGGCGCATGTTTATGCCGGCCTGGTCGCCGCGACAATTGGAATTCATTCCGGGATAAATATGGTTGAGATTGCCAACGCGCTCAAAAATTATGTCGCTCCCAAGGGGCGGATGCGCATTATTAAAGGGATAAAACACACCTGGCTTCTTGACGATACTTACAACGCTTCTCCGCTGGCAACCTTGGCCGCGGTAAACACCCTTGATGAACTGACAATTTACGAATCGGGCCGGCGTTGGGCGGTTTTGGGAGATATGCTCGAGCTCGGCAGTTTTACGGAAAAAGGCCATATGGATGTCGGCCGGCGCGTCGCCGAACTGGGCATTGATTTTTTGGTGACGGTCGGTGAGCGCGCCAAGGATATTGCGCGCGCGGCAATTGAAAACGGGATGGATGAAGACAGAATATTCTATTTTAATTCTTCT
>Ga0180433_10008302_pt1 | contig 12973 bp, 9 predicted proteins | sample SS_ome_8_FD_132980 | JGI IMG/M metagenome (GOLD analysis project Ga0180433, IMG submission 132980) | Hypersaline lake sediment archaeal communities from the Salton Sea, California, USA - SS_1_D_1 metaG | ecosystem: Environmental > Aquatic > Non-marine Saline and Alkaline > Hypersaline > Sediment... | reverse complement strand
TTCTGTAAGTAACTTTTTCCCATTTCGAATCCATAAAATCACTTCGATGATTATTTACATCATCTAATGGCACCTTTTCGGTCTTGGCATCATCACCGCGGTCATATACCCGTATGCCTGTATGATTCAACCACTCTTCACCATGATAATTGCTGCTAAGATATATTTCTCCCCTTTCATCCAGATGAATCTTAATATATGATCTGTCCCACGATCGCTCAAAATCCTGCCTTTTATGAATATATTGAATATACCTGTCGAATTGTGTTTTTTCTTTCTTAAAAGGTTTTTCCAATTCAGATATTTGAACCTCCAGTGAATCAAGCTGCGCCTCTTTCCGGTGAAGCAAATCAAACTGAATCTCACTTTTCAGGTTATTAGCAGCATTGATCGAATAAACCGCCTTGGGGTATAATTCAGATATGCTGTCAAGATGCTTTAAAGCAGCGACTGTATCGTTATTTTGTAAAAGTGAGCGGACAAGGTTCATTTTTGCCCTCGCTTTATCTTCATCGGAAGGGCCGCAAGCATTAAAAAAAATTACCAGTAAAATTACTACTATATTAAAGACAAATTTCATTCGAATATAATTTAATTAAACGTTTATAAATCAAGTTGTTACAAATTCAAGGTTTTTAAAAATTTTTTATTTCTATAATCTTTATATTCATTCCCTTTTGTTCGGGCACCTTTAAAATTTAACTTCCCCTCATGGGGGTTTCATTTGTATAAAATTTCGTAATTATCTTAGAATAAATTAATTAAAAATAAAATAATCAATCAGTTAATCAAAATAATTTTTCTATTTCTTTAAAAGGGGGTTTTACTCCTGTGACTTCCACTATTTATTTAGCAAAAAAACATTGCTGAAATTTTCTCTATACCTGAATAATTATTCTGTGTTTCTGACAAAATTAATAAAATATGAATACAAAATTCACAGAATCATATTAAGGCAAAAATTCAAATAGGAGCTACTTATTTAACAACAAATTTAAATGATTTAAATAACAAATACTCGTGTAAGAAACAGAATAGTTTTTTAATCAAACAGATATTTTATATTTTTAATCTCTGAAGTTACGAAATCATGATAACATTAACCCAACTGGAATATATTGTGGCTGTTGATACATACCGCCACTTTGGAAAGGCTGCAGAAGCATGCTTTATTACTCAGCCCACACTTTCCATGCAGATCAAGAAACTTGAAGAAGACCTGGAATTAATTATTTTTGACCGCAGCAAACAACCGTTAATTCCTACAGATATTGGTCAGCGATTAATTGAACAGGCCCGCCTTGTCCTGAAAGAAAGTAAAGAACTGTACAACATTGTAAAGGAACATAAAAATATAGTTTCCGGGACACTGCGAATTGGAATCATTCCAACACTGGCACCTTATCTTTTACCGGTTTTCATTGGCAAATACAAAAAAAAGTATCCTAATATATTCATAAAAGTAATTGAGAATACTACTGACAAAATCGTAGAACTTCTTCATAAAGACCTCATTGATGCGGGTATTTTGGTTACTCCACTAAAAGAAGAAAAAATAATAGAAAAACCGATTTTCTACGAAGAGATGCTGATATATCTGAACCCGGAAAATATATTACATAAAAAGAAACAAATTACCCTTAAAGATATTGCTAATCCTGAACTATGGCTGCTTAGCGATGGTCATTGTTTCCGGGAGCAAGTGATAAATCTGTGTTCTTTTCTGGGGTCTGTTGACAGTAATTTACCTTTCCACTTTGAAGCCGGATCCCTTGAAACACTAATGAATATAGTCGACCGTGAAGGAGGAATTACGTTAATACCTGAACTTGCTAAAGAAGGTATGTCTGAAAAAAGACTCAGTAACGTAAGGTCATTTAGTGATATTAAACCACTCAGAGAAGTCAGCCTCGTATATTCAAGACACTTTGCCAAACATAAACTCATAAATCTGCTTTGGCGGGAGATAAAAGAAGATATTCCCCGTGAACTTCAAGATGAACAAAGAGGCACAATTGTGGACTGGAAATAATTTTCCCCCTTTAAAAAAATTAATTACATTTGCGCCCTGATTTTTGCGGACGTGGCGGAATTGGTAGACGCGCTAGACTTAGGATCTAGTGCCTTAACGGCGTGGGGGTTCGAGTCCCTTCGTCCGCACTTATTACACCGACCGGCAATATTACATGATACAAGATAAAAATAATATAACTAATTCTATCTCACACCTTAACAAATTAACAATTAATTGAGATAAATAATTATAAAATTCTACACGAATGGACATTACCAGGGAAAATATTGACAATGTTAATGCAATAATAAAAATTTCAATCGAAAAATCCGACTACGAAAAGACTGTCGGGGAAACTCTTAAAGAATACCGTAAAAAATCTTCCGTCCCCGGTTTCCGTCCGGGTAGGGCGCCTTTGGGACTGATCAAAAAACGTTTCGGCAAAGCCGTTCTTATTGACGAAGTGAATAAAATGCTTTCTCAAAACCTGACTAAATATGTGATGGAAGAAAATCTGAATATTTTAGGCGAACCTCTTGGTAACAAGGAACAGCAAAAGAAAATAGACTGGGATAAGGATGAAAATTTCGAATTTGTTTTCGACATTGCCCTGGCACCGGAAATTGATGTCACTCTGAACAAAAATGATAAAATTAACTACTATACTATCAAGGTCTCTGACGAAATGATAGACAACCAGATAAAAATGATCACTTCACAAATGGGACAAAATGTAAAAACAGATGAGGTAAATGAAAATAGTTTGCTCAGAGGTAATTTTACAGAGCTAAATGATGAAGGGATAGAAAAAGAGGAAGGTATCTGTCCCGAGGGAGTATTAATTGCAGTTGATATTATTAAAGATGAAGAAATAAAAAAACAGTTTATTGGGAAGCATCAGGGGGAAGAGGTTATTTTTAATCCGGTAACAGCCTTTGACAGCCGAAAAGAAGCGGGGCGACTTTTAAATATTACCGAAGATGAAGCAAATCAGTTGGATAGCATTTTCAAATATGAAATTACCGAAATACTTGAATATAAAGAAGCTGAACTAAATGAAGAATTATATAAAAAAATATTTGGCGACGACACTGAAGTAAAAACCGAAAAAGATTTAAGAAACAAGATAAAAGATGAGATTGCCTATAATTTGCTAGCTAATTCAGATCGGAAATTTGCACTTAATGCCAGGGAAGCTTTAATTGAAAAAGTAAATCCGGAACTTCCCGAAAAATTTTTAAAACGATGGCTGAAAGAAACCAAGGAAGATATTAGTGATGAACAAATCGAAAAAGACTTTCCGGAATTTATGAAAGATTTGCAGTGGCAGTTGATAAAGAATTCCATTGCTAAAAAGAATGAACTCAAAGCGGAAGATAATGAAGTACTTCAATTCGCCAAAGAATTAGCCTATAAACAGTATTCCCAGTACGGCATGCCCAATGTACCGGAGGAAGAGCTCGAATCATTTGCAAAAATGGTACTTGAAAAGCCCGAGGAAAAAGAAAAAATATATAATAAAATTCTTGAAGATAAGGTGGTCAAACATATTAAAGACAATATTACACTTAAAAATAAAAAAGTAACACAAGACGAATTTCAGGAAATGACAAAATAACTACTGATGTGACAAGATCACATAACAGCGGAATGACTCTATACCGGATTTTTATTTTAATAATGTGCATATAAAAAAATTTTCATATACATTTGTGGTTTAGAAATAACTTTTACAAAGTTTTAATAAACAGAATAATGGACAAACAAGACGAATTCAAAAAATATGCACTAGGTAATGCAGGGATCAGCAGCCTGACACTTCACAAGTATAGCTCTGCTTTCGGAAGTTACATCTCTCCCACTATCATTGAAGAAAGACAGCTTAATGTTGCTTCCATGGATGTTTTTTCACGATTGATGATGGACAGGATTATTTTCCTGGGGGTGCCTATTGACGATACAGTAGCTAATATAATACAGGCTCAGTTATTGTTCCTTGAATCTACCGATCCTGCCAAAGATATCCAAATATACTTTAATACGCCGGGAGGCCACGTTCATGCTGGTCTTGGCATATATGACACTATGCAGTATATCTCAGCAAATATAGCTACTATATGTACCGGAATGGCTGCTTCAATGGGAGCCGTACTGCTTACTGCCGGAACCAAGGGCAAACGGTCGGCATTGAGACACTCAAGAATAATGATCCACCAGCCTATGGGAGGGGCAACAGGCCCTGCTTCTGATATCGAGATCACCGCCAGGGAAATACTCAAAATAAAAGCTGAATTATATAATATTATTGCCTTACATAGTGGGAAACCGGTAAAACAGGTGGAAAAAGATGCTGATCGTGATTATTGGATGACTTCAGCAGAGGCAGTAAAATATGGTATGATTGACGAAATTTTGGAACGAGAAAAAAAGAAATAATGGCAACTAAAGACAAAATAGACAAATGTTCTTTTTGCGGCCGCGAAAAAAAAGAAGTAAACCTTTTGATAGCAGGCATTGACGGACATATATGTGACCGTTGTGCCGAGCAGGCCTATTCAATTGTACAGGAAGAACTCAAAAAAAATAGCAATTTTGATCTCGCCGAAATTCAACTTCTAAGACCAAAACAGATCAAAGAATTTCTCGATCAGTATGTTATAGGACAAGATGAAGCAAAAAAAATAATTTCCGTTGCTGTATATAACCATTACAAAAGACTCACTCAGCAAATGGATAATGATGAAACCGAAATAGAGAAATCAAACATTATCCTTGTAGGTGAAACAGGAACGGGTAAAACTCTTCTTGCAAGGACAATTGCTAAAATGCTTCATGTGCCATTTACGATTGTAGATGCAACTATTTTAACAGAAGCGGGTTATGTGGGTGAGGATATTGAAAGTATATTAACAAGATTATTACAGGCTGCCGACTATAACGTTGAATCTGCTGAACGCGGAATAGTATTTGTTGATGAAATTGACAAGATAGCCCGTAAGAGCGACAACCCATCAATCACCCGTGACGTTTCAGGAGAGGGCGTTCAGCAGGGACTGCTAAAATTACTCGAGGGATCAATAGTTAATGTTCCGCCACAGGGAGGACGCAAGCATCCCGAGCAAAAACTTATACCGATAGATACCAAAAATATTCTTTTTATATGCGGAGGAGCTTTTGATGGTATTGAACGGAAAATAGCCAACCGTCTTAATACAAAAGTAATAGGTTACAGTGCTGCCAAAGAGGTCGACCGCATTGAAAGGGAAAATCTTCTTCAGTATATTGCTCCGCAAGACCTTAAGGCATTCGGATTAATACCCGAGATAATCGGACGGTTACCTGTACTGGTTCATTTAGATCCTTTAGAAAAGGATGCACTCCGAAGTATTCTTACCGAACCTAAAAATTCTGTTATAAAACAATATAAGAAGCTTTTTCAGATAGATAAAATTGAATTAGAGTTTGAAGAAGATGCTTTATTATTTATTGTAGAAAAGGCTATCGAATTTAAGCTGGGGGCCCGTGGTTTGCGTTCTATCTGCGAAAGTATTATGAACGATGCCATGTATGAATCCCCGACCGACAAAACAGATCACCTTATCATAACAAAAGACTACGCCCGAAACAAACTTGACAGGATAAGCGTACGAAGACTGAAAGCAAGTTAACCTTCCCAGACAGGTATTTCCAGATAGAAAGTAGATCCTTTATCCTGTTCGGTTTCAAACCAGACATGGCCTGAAAAATTTTCGACAATATTTTTTACAATAGCCAGTCCCAACCCCATACCACTGGATTTAGTAGTAAAACTGGGACTGAACAATTTATCCCGGAGATTTTCAGGAATGCCTGTACCGTTATCTGATATCGAAATTACCGCATAATGTTCCCGTCTGCTTAAATTAATATCTATCTTAGGTACCCTGTCTTCAGGTATTGCCTGAATACCATTTTTAATAAGATTTATTATTGCGCGTGAAAATTGTTCCCTGTCGACATTAACCTCAAGATATTCCAATCCACCCGAATGAAACTCAATATCTCCCTGATGAGTGTCAAACAGATCGATAACTTTCTTAAGTTGTTCCGCCAGTTTAAATACCTGTGTTTTTGCCATGGGCATCTTTGCAAAATTGGAAAATTCTGTAGCTATATCGGAAAGATTGTCTATTTGCTCAATCAGCATGGAGGAAACCCTCTCAAGGTAGTCATTATATTCTTCATTCTTACCTTTTGCCCTTTGTAAATGCTGAATATTCAATTTCATCGGCGTCAGGGGATTCTTAATTTCATGAGCAATTTGTTTAGCCATTTCCCGCCATGCCGATTCACGTTCGGAACGGGCAAGCAATTCCGCACTCACAGCCAATTCATCAACTTTTCTGTTATATTCCTTTACCAGGCTGCCGATTTCATCATTGCGCCTATAGTAAATAGGTTCATTTTTCTTACCCAACTGCATCTTTCTGAGATTTTCCTGAATTAGTACGAGGGGTCGGGTAATTTGATTTGCGATAAATATTGCCACAATAATACTAACGAGGAACAATAATACATACAAATTCAGAAATGCAACGATAATAGTGGAAAGTTCCTGACTATAACGATCCTGCTTTATAAAATAGGGCAGATTTATTACTCCCAGGTAATCACCTGTATTATTTATTATTGGTCTGTAAGCAGACAAATAAGACATCTTACCAATTTCCTCAGGTAAAAGGTAGTTGATTTGAAAATTCTCAAAAATCTGGTAATAAGCGCGTGTATTCATCATTGGAGAAATCAATCCCCTGTTATATATCTCATTACGGGATGAAGCGATCAGCCTTCCGTCGGTACCATAAATATTTACATCTGTTTTGAAAATATTGGAAAGTTTTATCAATTCACGGTTAAGCCATTCGATTAACTCAACGGTAATCTCGTCCACATCCTCCAGCCTCATATCGATTTCTTCACCAATAGATATCATTTTTTCATTCAGGTCTTTCCTGTGACTTTCCTTATATTCCCTGACATTATACCAGACTGTAGCCATAGCTACCATCAATAAAGAAACAAATACAATAGAAATAATAGCCGCCTGAATCTTAAATTTTAAATCGAAATTAACACTGTGTCTCCGGACCGACCGGTTAACAATTAAAATAAGAATTAATACTGACACTAAATAAAAGACAAATAAATAAGGAAATGATATAAGATAGTCTACAATATTAAACAGTTCCCGTGATACAATTACGTAATTATCTTCACGTGAATGGTAAAAAAGATGTTCCATCCCATCCCATGTATAATACTCGTACTCTTTATCTGAAGCGGGATAAGAATGCACATAAAAATTATAATTATAATCACCATGCTTATCAGTAAGTTCGCCACCGTAATATTTAGCATAATCAAATTTCTTATAATTCTCTGTTCTGGCCATTGATTTATCAATAAGCAATTCAGGGAAACCTATACCCTCAAAAAGTAAATCGGAATTTAACTCTATAAAAACAGAAACTCCACCATAATGAAGCCATCCGGTATAGGAGATACGCCCGTTCATATTATCCATGAAATAAAAATTTGTCCCCTCTATTTTAACACCCTGGACTTCTATCATGTCTTTAAAAAAATCTATACATGGTGCCATTCGTTTTTCCATTTCTATAAACAGGCTGTCCGTTCCCGAACAAACAAAAAATCTCACATCATAACGCCTGAAATAACTACTGAAATATTTTTGTTCAATATAGTCAATAAGTCCTTCATCTTCTATCAGTAACCTGGGTATAATGGAATCGACATTGATTTGATTCTGTATTTCGACCAGAAAAACTTCAGCAGCAGGGTCACGTTCAGCAACAAGGTTAGTTGCCATCAATTTTTGCATTTCCCTTTGTTTGGATGCTGTAGTATGATAAAAAACTGCAAGTGAATATAAAGATGCCGCTGAAACAAATATGATCAAATAACTTAAAGTAAATTTTTGAAGATAATTTTTACTGAACAAAGAAGCCAGAATAGTTGCAGCGATATATAATGAAAGTGCTTCATAAGACACTTTGCCTGCCGAAATGTATTGCAGGACTCCCAGAAACAAAGAAATGGCCAAAGATATACCTGCCAGTTCCCACAACTTAAAATCATTCTGCGACTTGTCAACAATTTTAATTGTAAAAAACAATACTGCCAGCAACAACAAGCCAACTGCAAAAATTGCCAGACCCGACTGTGCGGTAACATCGATAATCCTGTTCAGCGAAAATGATATTGTGCTATTAAAAATAAGTTCCCGGATATAATAATGTACTAACAGATATAAACTACCTGCTATAATTAGAAATAACACAATAACCTTTTTCGCCGGCAGCCGGGTATCCTGTTGAATTTTACCGATATCAATACTTTTCCCAAAGTTGAATATCCAGAAAAGAAAAAACACAGATAATAAGAAAAAATCACCCAATGAAGGTAGCCAGTAACTCAATGCAAAAACAGAAGGACTAAAGAATTCTAAATGGAAAAAAACCTTGGGTATTCTGAATATTAAATGAAGCCAATAAATAATAAACAAAGCAATACTAAGGAAAAACAGCTTCAGTAAATAGTGTGCTTCCAACTCAATAAACCATTTACGAAGGCAAAGTAAGAGTAATAGCAGACCGATAAAATAAAGAAAGCCCGGAAGATATAATTGCTTAGTTGTACAAAGATATCTGCCTACAGGTTGAACAGAAAATAGATAATTTCCATTTATGCTGTAAACAGGATAAGTATCTTCACTTTCACTTTCAACAACTTTAAACTCATTGGGAAGATCATATTCCTGAGAAAAAGCATTCCTGAGATATTTATTTTCATAACTGTAGCTATACTTGATCAGGTGTAATCCATAAATATGGTAACCATTCTGAATTATACCCCTGACCACATAATAACCATTAGGCATCTGTATCACTCCTTCTTCCCTTAATAATAAACTATCCTGGTTTTCATAAAAAGATATCGAACGGTCGGACCAATAATGTAAATCGCCAGACTTATAAACTAAAATGCCAAAATTTTTTTCTTTAAGCCAACTAATATCTTCATTGACATATTCATGAAAATTACCTTCAAAATTATCAGTGTGAGCTATTGAAGTAATATAAGTCAAATAATCTACAAGCTCTTTCTCATTTTCATTGATTTGTTCCCTGAACTCATTGATCAAATGCGTTTCAGGATGTTTTTTAAGAAGCCCGTTTTCAATAATTGCAGCTATTATAAAAAAACAAACAGCAAGTATCAGGTAACTATATTTATTCAGTTTCAGCAGCATTCATTCAAAATTATAATTTATAACCGATCAACTAGTCTGCTTCTGAAGTCAGCTTACTTTATTATGCTTGCTCTAACTTACAGATCTCTTGAGTCTGATTTATTTAATCAGGCCTTGTATGTAAGATTTATAAAAGCTGACCTCATCAATAAACTTTATGACTTAATAGGTATAATTCAAACCATTTCGAAAAAATATTTTCTATATTTAACAACATTTCAGTAATTATCAAAGCCTGTTCTAATCATTATGATATGGTTCCCCCCCGATAATGGTAAAAGCCCTGTAAATTTGTTCTGTACACAAAAGTCGCGCCAATTGATGAGAAAAGGTCATTCGGGAAAGTGAAATTTTTGATGCCGCCCTCTGATAAACTTCTTCCGAAAAACCATAAGGCCCGCCTATTGCAAAAATTAACTCTTTAATACCGATTATCATCTTTTTCTCTATAAATTTCGCAAACTCCGGTGAGGTATAAGTAATGCCACGTTCATCAAACAAATGTAATTCTTTTTCATTAGTTACTCTTGAAAGAATCTTTTCTCCTTCTAAAATTTTTCGACGTTCTTTTCCAATATTCTTAGTTCTTTTTATTTGAGGAATTTCAATCACGTTGAAATCGCAATAATGTAACAGTCGCTTACTATAAAGCTCAATGCCCTCTTTAAAAAAATGCTCATTCGTTTTCCCTGTCACCAATAAAGTTATCTTCATTCTGTATAATGAATTATAATTTTTTAATTTTACACTAAATTAAGAGGTTGAAAATATTTTTGCACAGTTTTTGCTATATAATATGGAATTTAAATCTCTGAAAATAATAAATATGCCATTAAGAAAGAAATCATTTATTATAATCAGCCTTTTTGCAGTAATTATTTTTAGTTCGTTATCTGCAAAAAGTCAGGTTTCCGATGACATAATATTAAGCCTGAAATCGGGTAATGCCAAAATACTCTCCGATCATTTCAATCAAAATGTTGAATTGGTGGTACCCGACAGCGATAATGTTTACAGCAAAGCTCAGGCACAACAAATTGTCGGTAATTTCTTCAATTCACATACTCCTGTAAATTTCACTGTTATCCATAAGGGCGGAAAAGAAGGAGCTAAATATGTCATTGGCAATCTCGGAACAAAAGAAGGTAATTTCAGAGTTTACTTTTTACTTAAACAAAGCGAAGGTAAAGATTACATACACCAACTAAGAATAGAAAAACAGGAATGACCCTATGAAGAAGGGTTTACATAATCACAAGTGGTACAAAAATAATGTAGAAAAACTCATTGAACGGGCCGAACACATTTCCTTGCCATTTTTTGATGGAGTACCAATTTATAATGTTGCTCTGTTCTTTTGGCGAAGCATTGTTGATGGCTCCATTACAACCCGGGCTTCAGCTATAGCATTTTCATTTTTCATAGCATTTTTCCCGGCGGTATTATTTTTATTCACTCTTATTCCATACATCCCCATAGAAAATTTTCAGAATGAACTCTTTTACCTCATCCAGGGACTTTTACCCCAAAGTACATTTAGTACAGTTGAAGATACTGTAAAAGATATTATAACAAGACCAAGAGGCGGATTGCTGTCTTTTGGTTTTTTTATGGCACTGGTTTTTGCTACTAACGGACTTGCGTCTATGATGAGTGCTTTCGATGCTACTATACACAGCATACACCGGCGTTCATGGATAAGCCAGAGATTAACTGCAATATTACTGTTAATAATTCTTTCTGTATTGCTTACTATTGCCATTACTTTGCTTACAGGTGGACAAATAGTTATTAACTACCTTCGGGTAAATGACATACTACGTGACAATTTTACTGTATTCCTTCTTAATTTTGGAAAATGGGTAATAATTATTTTCCTCTTTTTCTTTGCTTATTCTTTTTTATATTATTTTGCTCCTGCCAAGAAAACAAAATGGCGTTTCATCTCGGCAGGAGGCACCCTGGCAACTATCCTCAGCATTATTGCATTAACAGGCTTTACCTTCTATATTAATAACTTCAGTCAGTATAACAAACTTTACGGTTCCATAGGTACACTACTGATCATACTTTTTCTCATGTATATTATGTCTCTGATACTGCTTATAGGATTTGAGCTGAATGCCAGTATATATCAGGCACATACGGAAAAAGAAGAAATTGGTGAAAAAAAGAATCCGGGAGAGGAAGAGATTATATCTTTTTGATAAATTTCAAAAAAATAGAATCCCCTAATCATTTTCTTCCCTGCTTGAAAAGTATTTCCTTTTCTTTTTTGGTTAGACTATCATATCCTGATTTAGCTATCTTGTCCAGGATACGGTTTATTTCTTCCTGGTACATGTTTTTTTGGCGGTTGTATTCATAATCATCGCGAGGAGGTTGATTATGAAATGATACTTTCATTTTATCCCGGCGTTTCATCTGATTTTTAATCGTGTCAGCAAAGCCGGTCAGCCATGATCCGGTATCCTTTCCGCGACGAAGCTGATAAATATAAAACCAACCAAAGGCAGCACCCCCGAGATGGGCAAGATTACCTCCGGGATTCGACGCTGAAATACCAATTACAGATAAAACTACATAAAAAATAGCGACATATTTTAACGGGAATCTGCCAATAAAAAACAAATGTATTTCCCTGTTCGGATCATAAACTGCGGTAGCAGTTAATATTGCAAGTACCGATGCTGAAGCACCAAGCAGTAAGCCTCTTACTGCAACGAAAGCCGGAAAAATATTAAAAGCAAATACATACAAGAATGCTCCGCTAATTCCTCCTAACAAGTAAACAACCCATAATTTCTCTCCTTCAAAATGATAAAGGAACAATTTACCGAACCAATACAGACCAAGTATATTAAAAAGAAGATGGAGGAATCCGGCGTGCAGGAACATATATGTTAAAGGAGTCCACGGTCTGCCTGCCAGCATAGTTAAATCCGATGGCACCGAAAGCCATTCAATCAGAAAAAAATTCCGGCCTGCCAGGTAAAAAAAAACACCTATGATTTTAATTACAAGAAATACTCCTAGATTAATATAAATCAATCTGCTTAAAGCAGAACCTTCTTTAAATGTTCTTTTTATTTCATTCCAAATATCCATTCAATAAAAATGCTTAGTTCTTTTATTCCAGTATTTTATTAACAAGTAACCAAATAACATGCCACCAAGGTGTGCGAAGTGTGCAACGTTACTTCCCGGTTGCGAAAATCCAAGATAAAGTTCAATTAATCCGTAACCAATCACAAAATACTTTGCTTTGATAGGAATAGGAGGAAAAAGCAACATCAGTTGAGTATTGGGAAACAACACCCCAAAAGCCAGCAAAACGCCAAAAACTGCACCCGAGGCGCCAACCGTAGGTATATCCATTTTTAGCTCAAGTATCCGTTCCATCAACTTTCCGCCCTCAGCAGCGTAAGAAGAATTAGAAGGATTATCATACCATGTATTTATAAAATCACGTACTTGCACAGAAGCATTTGAAAGATGCTTATCGACAAACTGTTCCAAAATCTCGGGAGAAGGTGTATTCCTGAAAGCTTCTAAAGTATTCTGCATAGAAGAGATCTCAAGATAACTTACAAACATATGCAGAGCTACGGCTCCCAAACCTGTGACAAAATAATATATCAGGAACC
>Ga0180433_10008301_pt1 | contig 12974 bp, 17 predicted proteins | sample SS_ome_8_FD_132980 | JGI IMG/M metagenome (GOLD analysis project Ga0180433, IMG submission 132980) | Hypersaline lake sediment archaeal communities from the Salton Sea, California, USA - SS_1_D_1 metaG | ecosystem: Environmental > Aquatic > Non-marine Saline and Alkaline > Hypersaline >... | reverse complement strand
GACCGCACCGCTCTATGTGGCCGTACTCGGCTGCAACTGCCAGTTGGTCCCGTCGAACTGCGTGTAGAAGCTCGTGGTCCCGTACTGGATGGACACGTTGTCGGCCAGCCGAATGCCAACCTCACCGGACTTCTGCGTGATGTCGATGCCGATGGTGGAGTTGCCGTCCAGGGTGACGTTGGTATCGAGGTCGATGGCGATGCCGGCCAGATCCCCGGTCAGCGTCGTCGCACCACCCACGTTGATGTCGTGGACAGTCCCCGTCGTCTGCCGGTTGTCGAACTCGACGGCCCCGGCGTCCACCGTGATCGTGCGACCGCCGTTGTACGCCTCGTCCAGCGTGACGCTGCCGCCGGTCGCCAACTGGACCCACGCGCTGTTCTGGTAGCCGTAGAAGGCGTCGAGGTCCGTGACGTAGACGATCATGCCCTCGACCGGAGTCAGGGCGTCCCGCTCGGTCTCCGTCATCTTGCCCATGACCGGGGCGTAGTTCTGAGAGGCAGTCAGCCGCAGCCCGTCACCCTCCAGGATGACCTTGGCGTCTCCGATCCGGATCTCGTCCGCGAGGGCGACGTAATCGGCGTTTGTGACGCCGATCTCGATGTGGCCGTTGGCGACACCGCCCACACCGACATCCATCTCGATGTTGCCCGTGGTCCCGTTGGTCGAGTCACCCGTGTCGAGGGAGAGGGTTCCCGATCCCGACGTGGCTCCCGTCCCCGTGGCCTCCCCCGTGCTGATGGAGAAGCCACCTGTCGCGGTGTCGGCGCTGGACGCATCTGCCGTCCCGAAGTCGAACGCCAGACCTTCCTCCTGGCTCTTGAAGAAGAAGAGGTCGGTGCCGAACGGACCGGCGGTGCTGATACGGCTGATCAGAGCCCCGGCTGCGGAGCCGAACGCCAAGAACACGTCGTTCTCAAACGTCATCCTCTTGACGGGGATGCCACTCGTGTCGGTGTTGAGGGTGAGGATCGTGCCTGCGGTGTCCGCAAACGTGATGGCTCCTGCCACGCCAGCAGGCATCGTCCAGTTGACCTTGTTCAGGTTCCACGAGGACGACCCCGTGGTGTCCGTGGTCATCCCCGCCTGGCCGAGGTTGATCGCCGCCGGGGCACCGTAGGACGTGCTGTTGGCACCGATCCCGATGGTGCCCGCAGCCCCGGCACCGCCCTGGGCACCCACGTCGATGGCAACACCACCAACATCGCCACCACCCGTGCCGACATCACCCGAGTGGATCTGGATCAGGGCCGAGTCACCCGTGCCCGAGTTCCCGATGTCACCCGTCTTGATGCGGACCTGGTTGGAGGACGCTGCCCCGGAGGTGCGGTCCGCCGTGTGGATGTAGATGGGCGGACCCGCCGTGGTCGAGTCGTTCAGAATCCAGAGTCCGCCACCCGGACCCACCGTGTCGTCCCAATAGATGCGACCTTCGTTGTTGTCCCCGAAGTAGGCCGACACGTCATCGAAGACCTTCATATCGGTCTTCATCTCCACGACGCCCAGCGAGGACTGGAACTCGACACCCGGCGTCCCGGAGACCCCGGCGAACACGTAGTTGGTGCCCTGGAACGCCGTCGAGATGGCCGACCCACCGAGGGTTCCGTGGACGTGGAAGGCGTCCGAGGGCGAGAAGCTGGCCGGGTTGCTCGAACCCGTGTTGTAGTAGATGCCGATGCCCGTCCCGTCGTCGTTGAAGGTCGCGCCCGACAGGTTGATGTCCATCCCGATGAACAGGGCCGAGTTCGGGTCGGTGCCGCCGTAGGTGCCCGTCGGGGCGACCTTGATGGCGGTCGCCGTCTGTGCGGACCCCGTGGTGAGGGTGCCATCCGGGGCGATGGTGAACAGGTCGGCACTCGTGGTGCTGCTGTTGGCCAGGACCGCCAGACCGTTGAGGGTCGTCGTAGTCGAGAGCTTGTCGCTGTTCCCGACAGAGACCGCCGTGGCGTTCGTGGGAGCTACGTTGACGGCTCCTGCCGTCCCAGCCCCCGCCGGAGTGCCGGAGTCCAACGTGAGGATCCCCGAGTTGTAGTCCCCACCCGTGGGGGCACCCGTGCGAATCGTCAGTGCCGAGGAAGCGGCCCCCGTTCCGTCCGTCGTTCGAACCTCATGGTCCGTGCCGTGGATCTCGACGCCAGCGCCCGCCTTGATCAGCGTCGTCGCCCAGATGTTCGTCGGGCGGTTCGCGGTCGCCGTACCGATGTTGCCCTCGTCATCTGAGTTCCACAGGATGTCCGAGTTGTGGAGGGTGAACGCCTCACTGGTGTTCGTCGTGTTGAACGACCAGTAGGTGGCGTCCGAAGCCGCTGCAATCTTCAACGCTTCTGAGGTGTTGTCCGGAACCGTGAAGGTGCCAGCGCCGACCGTCGTGAGCAGCAGCGAGCCCGAGGTGGCCGTCCCGATAGCCAGGTTGCCACTATTCGCCGTGATGCTCGAAGCGCCGGTCCCCTGGATGGAGAAGGTGCTGGACGCCTCCATATCGTAGGTGCCGGTCACGTCGATGTCGAGGTTGGCCCCGGCGTTGATGTCCATCAGGCCGGCGGAGGTCAGGTCCAGTTCACCGCTGGTCGTCGTCGAGAGGACGAGGTTCGCGCTGTCCACCGTGAAGTTGGAGGCCGCGTTGGCATCCATCGTGATGCCAGCGGTCCCCGTCCCGGGGGCATTGAAATCGATGTTCCGGCCATTCGTCATGTTGATGACGTTGCCAGCCGTGTACGCTTGATCGAGTGTGGATCCCGCCGAGGTGGCCAGGGCGTTGTAGGTGAACCCGGTCGTGCTGCCGTTCCCCACGTACCAGGCGCCGTCCGTCCCTGCCCGCATGACGGACACGGCGACCTTGGTGATGGTCGCGGTCGTGTCTGTCTCGTTCGTGAAGTTGTTCTGCGAGAAGTCTTCGACCGTGCCCGTGCCGTCGACACCGCGAATCTCCAGCGTCGTCGAGGCGCCGTCCTGGACCTCGTAGATACCGTCGTTGCTCGTCGACCCCGAGACCTGGATGATGTCGCCCTGGCTGAACGTGCCACCACTCCCTGCTTCGGTGGTGACCGTCGGGCCTGTGCCCCCCGCCGTGTCCTCACCACGGGTGAAGACGCCGGCACCCGTCGTGGTCGTCTGCGTCGTCGTCGGATCGTAGTTGACCACCAGGCCGCTCGTGATCGCCGTGTCCGTCGTGTACCCCGCGTTCAAGTAGAGGTAGTTGTCACCGACGACCACCTCCTCGGTGTGCGTCGTGAACATCGTCCCCTGGACCGTCAGGTTCCGAGCTACAAGCACGTCACCCACGGAAGACACGGTGAACTTCGTGTTGTCGCCGCTGTCCTTGACGATCAGCTTCCGAGCCCCTGCAGCGTCAGCCAACGGAAGCACCACATCATTGGCCGAGTCGAGGGTCAGATCCCCCGAAGCCGCCGTCGAGATCGTCAGCGCCCCGGCACCATCGATCTCCTGGCCAGCAGCGATGTTGAAACCACCCTCGAAGGTGAGAACCTCGGTGAGACCCGCGGGGGTCCCCGAGCCGGCCGCGAAACGGAACCCCACAGATGCCGGCAGATCGAACACGTAAGCGTCGGTCGTGGTGAGATCCGAGGGGGTCTGGATGACGCCATTACGGATGGCGAGGGGGCCGTTGACTTCCGTGAAGGTGATGGTCACTGTGACTTCTCCGCTTGCAGGGGCCGAAGACCAAAACCGAAGGGCCGCCCTCTTGGCGGGCCGTCGGGCACGTCGATACCGTCGCTGTCGGTAGCTACATCTGATGGGAGAAGGGATCTTCTCCCTGCATCGGTCGGTCTACATCTGGCCCCCGTCGAAGACGGGAGTTAGCACAAGGGTAGCACAGGCCGCAGGAGCGCCCTGCTACTAACTAGGGGGGTCTATAGGCAGGCTAACGGGGCTAGAACTGAGGCTTTTCGGGCTTGTCACCGTCGTCGGGGGCATCCGCTTCGGCCACGTCCCCATCTTTCGGGGCCTCCTCGTCGTCGTCGGCCGCCTCCTCAGCCTCCGGCTCGGCGTCATCCTTTTTTGTATCGCCGTTGTCCTCGTCCTCGTCCTCGGCCGGGCCATCCTCCTGCTGACGCTCCAGCAGGTAGGCACGCATCTTCATCAGGTCCTGGACCTGCTGCTGCAGGGCCATACCCTTCTGCTGGGCCTCCTGCTGCACCTGCTGCCGCCCGTTCTCCAGTTCGTTGACCTTCTCGAAGATGCCAGCGCCCTTCAAGAGGCCCGTGATCTTCTCCTGCACCTCACCGTGGTACGTCTGGTACTTCTGCGCGATCTCCTGCTGCTCCGTCTGCAGCTTGGCGATCTTGGTCTGGATGTCGTCGATGTCCTTCTGCCGCTGGCTCATGAGATGCTTCTCCCTATGGATGGCCTTCCGGCGCATCTTGCGTTTTTGGGTCTTCTTCTGACCCCGAAGCTGTCTCCGCTTCTGGGCCCGGTTGCTCTTTCCGCCCACCACCAACCTCACGATGCAGGGGTGTCACCCTGGACTCTACCCACCGAGACTGAAATGGATTCGCTATTCGTAGTAGTTGATGAAGTGGGCGCGCATACCACCCGTCTGGCCTGACAACCCCTCATAGGTCAGGTCCACCGTTTGCTCCACGATCAGCGTGATCCCGATCCCGGGGTCTACCCCTTGCATCAGGCCGTAGATGACATCCCCCGCGATGAGCGTGTCGGGGATGGTGTACGTGTACGTGTACCGCCCCGTCTCGGCCGGCGTGGCAGGCAAGAGGGGCTCACCTGGCCCCACCAACGAGGTCTTCGTCCCGTCCGTCTCGAAGTGGTAGATCTCGATGACCGGCGTGTTGACCGCCACCGGATCGTTGTTCTGGTCGAGGAACAGCACCTGAAAGGTGTAGGGTTGCCCGATCATGCCGGTCGCCATGGCCGACCTCCTCACCTACCCAGGCCGATAGACAGATCACCAACCCAGCATCTCCCGCACCTGCTCGTGGAACTCGTCAATCCGGGCATCCCCAAGCTCACCCGAAGGGCCCACCAACGGAATCCCCCGGATGTTCTGCGGGGACACCATCCGACGGAGGAACCTCGTGCGACGAGGGTCGAGCATGAACTCCGCGTCCTCCCCCATGAACAGGAACTTCATGTCACCGTCCGGGTGGGCCTCCACCACGACCCGACTCGGTTCCAAGATGGCCCAACTCCCGTCCTCCTTCTGCGTGACAAAGACCTCCCCCGCCAACCAGTATTGAAGGCAAACCTTGCGCCGGTACTCCACGATCTTGCGGTGGCCGCGGCTCTCCTCGTTAGAAGGCAACAGCCCCTTCAGCGACTGCTCGACCAAACCATCCACGGCCTCTCGAACACGCTTCGTGTTCCGATAGTGGTAGCGTGCCGCCTTCCGCTGTTGGCAGAGTCCCATGGGCGTGTCGCGACCTGCGATCCGCCGGGCCTCTTTGAGAACCCCCTCGGCTGCGGTGATGTAGTCCTCCGGAGATGGAGAACCCTCCACCTGGCTCATCCTGTGCCCCAACAACGCCTCGAACGTCTCGGCCGTCATGCCAAGGCGCTCGCAGCCGTGCTGGATCTCTCTCACACGCTCGGGCCTCATTCCCATCCAAATCTCTCCCTATCTACCTACGGTTATTACGCATTTGCTCTCCCCCTACAACGCTTCCGAAGGGCGAAAACGCACACCGTTGAGGCACCTCCCATGTTTCCCAGGGTTTCAATCTGAACCGCAGGCGGAAGGAGAAGAATTTTTACCGGGTCGCAAGATTTCTTGCGCTTTGGAGGTCCACAACCCCCAGAAATGCTGCAATCTCAGGCTGGCACGGTACTTGCTCCCATCGTATGGCAGGAGGTCAACGAACCATGCTGAAATCCATCTCCAATGTCACCGTTTCCGAGCTTCACACCGGCTACGGCGTCTGGGTCCGCGACGGGCACCGATGGCGCCGCATCGAGTACGTCCGCTCCGGGTGGGCGGAGAGCTACGACCCGAAGGGGTCTCCCCCCTTCGTTCTCTGCTTCGACAACGAGCCTTGGAAGATGGTCGTCCAGCACGACCACGAGGTTCACGTCGGCAAGCCGCTGGACTGGTAGTTACCGGCAGTGTTCGCTGAGCCAGTCGCCCATCTCTGGCGTGCAGCCCACCTCGTAGTCCTGGAACTCCTCGGGGTCCTTCAAGATGTCGTAAGGGATGAACACCCGGCTCTTGTCGTCCTCGGGGTCCACCAGCACCACCGCGTACTCCCCATCGGGCAGCGGGTCGCGGATCATCCCCAACGTCACCTCGGTGGCATCCTCGTTGGGGATGATCGTGATGCCGTTCGCCACCGCCGCGTCTTCGTGGTAGAGGCCATAGAAGGGAACGGACACGAGACCAGGACCCTCCTCATCCCTCGTCTGCATCGGGAACACTACCAAGCCGTAGGAACCTCGGCGGATCGTCGAAAACTCGTTCAAGGAGACCTCATCACGCATCCTTGATCAGCGCGAGGTATAGGAAGGCTACCGCCTGTCCGTCAGCACCAGGTGAGGAGATCCGCCATCTGACGATGGAAGTCGGCTGCGTCCTCGTCGGTCGCCGTCCACTTCCCCTCAGTGTCCACGAAGGGAACATCCCCACAGGTGCGAACGAGATGGCGCACCTGATCCGTAGTGAGGATGAACTGTGGGATGCCAGGGTAGGGGGGCGCCACCCGGTAGGCGTCTTCGTGAATGACCACCATGTCCGGATCCAACATGGTCCGGTCCTTCATCACGAACGCGATACCGTAGAGCCAGTATTCCTCAGCGACACGCCGCACCCACTCGTTGTGCTCCTCGTCCCCCTCCTGGAGGAACTCCTGGATGGCACGCTCGGCCACGTCCTCAACGCGCTGGTAGACGTCAGGGAAGGAACGGTAGTGGTAGGCGGCCGTCTCGCGGGCTTCTCGAACGTCATCCGACATGGAAATGGTCCTCCGCTGACCACGGGGGGTCACTCAACACCTGCACTTTGGCCCACGAACCGTCAAGACTCGCCGAAGCTGCAACGTGGATCCGGGGCGCCCCAATGCGTAGCTGCTCCCCTTCTTTGAGAACCCAGCCAACACCTCCCACCGCCACCGACAACCGCCCCTCCAGGACACGGTACGTCTCCACCATCTCCAGATGGAAGTGGGGACGGCTGCCGCCAGGACCGATCCAGGCAATGGCTTTCCCAGGCTCTAGCTCCACGATGAACTCGTGCTTCCCGGCCCGAATGATATCGTGGTCGGGGTACTCGTCCTCGATCGTATTGAAGACAGGATGGCTCATGGGCTGCCGTCCTTGGGGGCGTCCCACTCCTCCCAATCGGGAGCCCAGGCTCGTGCGTTCGTGAACTCCTCGGGATGGTAGGGGTAGACCGTCTCCCACTCCTGGTAGGCTGCCACCCACCGCACACGAACGAGGTCCGCCCGAGCCAGGATCTCGTCCACCCCACACTCGTCCAGAGCGAAGTCCAGGCCATGGTCCTCCTGGACCTCGTAGAGCTTGCGGATCAGGTCCACATCGTCCCGCTCACCGGCATAGCGGAAGAGGTCTGCGAATACCTCTGCAGATCGGCTGTCTCCCATGAATCACCTCTCTCAGGGGAGCTTTTCCAGGTCAAGGGGGAAGCGCAACACGATGCGGATTTCCCCCAAACCGTCACGATTCTTGATGTAGGCCGTCCCACACCGCGGATGGTAGCTCCGGCAGACTCCGAGGGGGTCCTCCGGCGTCCGACACCACTCCTCCCAGATCTGCTGGAGGAGGGGGGCGAGCTTCCCGTCCAGTGGGTACTCCAGGTCACGCAACGAGATGTCTACGGCCTTCTCGTTGGGGTCGTGAAAGGCCACCACGTTGGAAGGGGGGCCCTTCATCTTGTCGCGCGAATCGGACATCGGGTTCACCGGATGGCAGGCTGTTCCGTCGAACCCACCTGCTCGCGGGCCTTGGCCAACTCCTCCTCCGTCGCCTTGCCACGGCTCTCGGTGACGTGCGAGTACCCCGGCACCAGGAAACCGTCAGCATCGAGGCGGGAGGAGAACAAACCATGGAACGCCTCGTACTTCATCTCCGTGTCGAGTTGCTTGTACTCGAACTTGGCGATGTGCGACGAGAAGTTCGTCGCCTTGGGCATCGACGGCTGCTCCATGAAGAAGTCGGTGATCCACCCACGGACGAAGGTGTCGCTCCCCGAGCCACACCGCTCGGTGAAGAACATCCCCTTCCAGAACTCGATGTCCGGCTCACCGTCGTAGGTCGCCAAGACCTTCCCGATCTGCTCCTCGACATGGCCCAGGTACGCCGCCGCCTTGTCCATGTGTCCCTTGATCTGCCCCAGATGGTCGAGGAACCGCTGCCAGTCGTCGCGGGTTCCCTCCAGCCGGATGCGGGGGAAACCACACAGCAACATCGAGTAGCTGTAGAAAGGGCTCATCGCGTCACAGAAGGCCGCACACGCCGCCACGTCGTAGTCCATCGTCGCCGTCGAGAACGTCGGGAGGAAGACGTCGGTGCCAACCGGCACCATGTGACGGAGATAGGCCACCAGCACCTGCGGGTCGATCTCCGTCAGGCTCCCACTCACGATGACGATCTCCGTCTTGTCCGACCCCTCGGGAGCGTTGGTGAACAGCGAACGGTAGTGCTCGGCGTTGGCCTTGATGTGACCTGCAAGCTCACTGAGAACCATGTACCACAGGTGGTGAGGGGCTACGACGGCCCCCGCGTGCCAGGCGTAGCAACGCTCCAGGTAGGTGAGGTAGTTCTTGTGGTAGGCGTCCACCCCCTCCGGGATGGCGTTGGTCACGATGGGCTTGGGCACCCTCTCGTGCGTGTTGCCGTCGTACTGCATCGGGCCGCTGACGTTCTCAGCCCACTCGGTGCTCGTGGTGTGATCGTACCCTCGCCGCTTCTCGTCGGCGAGTTCAAGGCCGGCGTCCAGATCGATGATCATAGGTAGCGAACCTCCTTTGAGGATACTACCCGGAAGATGGGGGCTCTATGCGCCTTTTTCGATCGAGGAGGGGGAGAAGATAGGGACGTAGCTCCGGCTTGTCGTGGGCCAGGCGGATCAGCTTGGATTCCAAGCGGCCACACTCCCGGGCTTGCTTGATCTCCATCGAGACCTCGGGGAAGACATCCACGATGATGTCCGTCGCCTCGTCCCAATCGATGCGGTTCTTCGACGAGAACAGGATCCGACGAAGGACTTCTTCCTCACCCGCCGGCATCTTGCGGCCAACGCGCCCGAGAATCTTGCCTAAGTACACCTTGGGATCGAATGCCATCTCTCACCCCGTGTACATGATCTCGGCGTTGGCCAGCGCCTCGCGGAAGCCCCCCTTGATGGCGCGCTCAGTCCCGTAAGAACGCATGTAGGTCCAGGTGTCCGTCTCGGGGTAGTAGAAAAGGCTCGGCCCGCGGTCATAGTTGTCGGCGATCTCCCAGGCAGCCATACCGAACTTCTCCGGTTCGTACTTGCCACGCTCAGCATCGAGATGAACGTAGACACGCTCTTTCCAGAACTTCCGTGTGCGTGCGGGGTCCATGTCCATCGATTCGTCGGGATTCCGCTCGTTGTATTTCTGGGTCTCCTCGATCTCCGCCTCAGCCGCCTCCATCGCGTTCTTGATGGCCGCCTTCGCGACTTCCTTCACCTGCCGAGGGGCTCCCGATGGAATCTTGCCTCCTGCCTGCTTCACCAGTAGGGGCAACAGGTGAGGACGCAGATCGGGCTTCGCATGGGCGAGCTTGATGACACGGCTCCGAAGGGACATTGGCAGGACCTCCTACTGGAAGCCACTATAAAGGAACAACCGGGTGAGCTTCCACTTCGGGAGGCTCGTCTTCTTCAACCGCTTGCTCGACCGAGTGCCGCTCACGATCATGTGCGAGCAACGGTTCATGTTCTGGCGACCGGACTTCCCGTCCTGCCACTCATCCTCGGGGAACCAGCACGTCGTGAAGTAGTCCTTCGCACACGGGTCCTTCCCCAGCACGTCCCGGAACGGTGGGCAACCGCCCCACTCCTTCCGGGAACCGGCCGCATCCAGCAGCATGTACGCCTGGACCGGCGTGTGGACGGCCTTCGTGTCGCTCTTGCTCACAGCCGTGCTGAACCGCTCCCCCCGGTTCCACCGCTTGATGAAGTTGAGGAACCGCGTGGGGTAGAAGTTGACGTACCGCGACCCCGCCACGACCTTCGCCCCAATCGCGTGCCATGCTTCGGCCATCGTGGACCCGTAGCAGTTGCACTGCCACACCGCCCGCAGCTTCAACGGATGGACGTTGCGCGTCAGGTAGCCCGAGGAGCAGTAGCCGTTGTCCCCGTAGGTCCCCTCCGACGTGCGGAAGTACCCGTCGTTGCCATGGGAGAAGACGTAGACATCGACGACGTAGCCTTCATCCCGTAGCTGGTGGAGGTACTTCGCCAGGTTCTCTCGGGTGGGGAGGTCGACGACATCGGCCTTCTTCTCGACGCGCTCGCTGACCTCGAAGTGCCCGAACGTCGTCTGGTGCCGCAAGAGCACCTGCTTGTCGTAGCCGTCGAAGGCAAGGTGAAGCTGGACCGTTTCCTGGGCCAGCCGCGTCATGTAGCTGTCCTCACCGAAGTAGAAGAAGATCAGGGAGGCTGTCTTGGACATGAGGGCTCCTCTTGAACCCCATGCTACCCGACCGGGGCTACGACATCGAGGCCGCCTTGTACCAATCACGGGCCTTCGCCTGGACGCCCTTGGCGACCTGCTTCCACGTCAAGCCCGACGCTTCAAGCTCGGCCACCGACTCCTTCTGCACGTCCGCCGTGACCCACCGCATGAACGACCCCATCTGCCGCATCTCGTAAGCACCCCCACAGGCTTCGCTGACCCCCTGCTGAAGCCGAGCCTCCGTCACCACCAGGGCGACGAACTCATCCACCCCAGCCGCCTTCTCCGGCTTCACCTGGGCAGCCCTCTTCGCACCCACCTCACGGTGCTTGTCCCCCTTGGCCTTGAACATCAGCATCGCCAAGCCCTCGGGATCGGCCGGTATCCCGTCGCCGACGGGATAGAAGACGATGCCCTCCCCGATGCCCTCGACCCCAAAGGTCTCCTTGACCCACGGGTCACAACGATCCACCTCGTTGACCATGTTGTTGATGACCTCAGCGGACTGCTCCATGCCCTCCACGTCCCCATAACGGAGCGTCACCACCGCCCCGTGCCAGGGGAGAATGAACATGTCCTTCGGCATCCAGCGGGAAGGGCCGTTCAGGCACCGCCAAATGGCATCAGGCTCGTAGACGATACGAGCATCCTCGCCGTAACCCCTCTGGATCGCGAACACCGCGAACACCTTGCGGTCGATCTTCGAGATGCCCATCCCCTTTTCGACACCGGGACCACACCACTCGCCGAAGATGGTGATGCCGCGCTCCAAGCTGGCGAAGTAGGCCCGGTTGTCACTACGCGAGTGGCCGTCGCCCCGCTGGTGGACCCACTGAGCGAAACCCTTGTAGTCCTGGCCATCGACGAGCAACTGCGACCGGCTCTGAGGAACCACGTCGCCATCCTCGGTCACCTGGACCGCACCGTTCGTGCCGTGGAGCTTGACCTTCCCCCGGTAGGTCACGGAGGGAAGAGGGGTCCCGTCGCGTTCCTGGAGGTAGTTGAGCGTCCGGACGACGTTGTGAAGAAGCTCGATCGAGCACCAACGGACATGGGTGGACGACATGGCTAGGCCATTCTTTGCTGTCGCAAACTACACCCGGCATCAGTGCCGTGGCGTCCACCAGCGCTCTCGCGCACCACCATAGTACCCATGTAACGGGAGCAAAGGCAACACGCTGGAGAAAAAACTAACCGGCCCGTGTCCCCTCGCGTCGCTTCCACTTGTCCCCCTGATATTCCTTGACGTAGGGACCCACCCGCTTGAAGTGGAAGGGCTGCACCACAAAAGCCTTGCGCCCGATTGAGGCGAAGTCCAAGCGCCTCCGGATGGGTCGCATCATAGCCATCGCCAGGGCCGTCGGCTTGACCCCCAGGTGCTCCAGGAACTCCCGTGCCTCCTCCGACTCCCGCTCAGCCTCCAAGCTCCGGCGAATTTGCTCAGCCGCGATGGCCCGACGCCTCTCGACCTTCCGGCCATCCCGTGGCTGCGGAAGGGGCTCCCGATCCGTGATCGGGTAGCCCTCCTCGTCCCACTCGATGGGTGAGACCTCGACAAGCACCCCACGCTCGAACCGCAACCGAGCACCGCTGTACGAGAAGCACCCCTCGACCTCACAGCAGTAGGCCCCGATGTCCTCGAACACCGGGATCGCCGGCAACCCTGGCAACGGATGGCCGACCTTCACCGTCTGGCACTGAGGCGTGTACCCACCGACGTAGGACTTGAACTGGACCTCCACAGGCTCCGACGGCTCGTGACCACACACGGGGCATGGGAAGGTCACGAAGGTCGAATCGAACATGCCCATCTAATCAGCCTCGAAGTTGAAGAGGATCTCCAGGCGGTCGTAGGAAACCTCCTGCCACTCCCACCTCTCGCGCGGTAGAAGGTCCCCACAAGAGTCTTTGGTCGATTCCATGACAGGGCAACGGACGGTCCGGCTCTCGGTATCGATCCAATCCACCATCCCGAGGACAGCACCGTCCTTCCACACCCGGACCCTCGGCGGCGTGGAGACATGCCCACTGTAGATGGAAGGAATCGCGTCAAGCATCTGACTGACAGACATTGCGTGGTCTTTGGCGATCTTCATGCAGACACCCTACCCCTCATCGAGAGTCCCCGACCATTTCTCGACATGTTCGGGGAACTGCTTCCGGAAAGCGGCCATCGCGTCGTCGTAGGCCCCATCCCACCACTCCAGGTAACCAGGCATCGACGCGGCGAACGCCTTCCAGAGCGGCCCAGGCCCCCTGGCGATCTTCGTTTGCAACACGTCCATCCGGAGCATCATGTCGTTGGTCGGAAAGCGGCGGTCGCAACCAGGCAGGAACTCCTGGCTT
>Ga0180433_10008300_pt1 | contig 12974 bp, 8 predicted proteins | sample SS_ome_8_FD_132980 | JGI IMG/M metagenome (GOLD analysis project Ga0180433, IMG submission 132980) | Hypersaline lake sediment archaeal communities from the Salton Sea, California, USA - SS_1_D_1 metaG | ecosystem: Environmental > Aquatic > Non-marine Saline and Alkaline > Hypersaline > Sediment... | reverse complement strand
TCTATTTTTGTCCCACGCATATCACACAATTTAGCCAACGTTCTATGAACTATTGTGGCTCCTACTTGTCCTTTTATGTCGTCAGAAATTATGGGTATTTGTGTTTCTTCAAATTTCTTTGCCCATACGGGATCAGATCCAATAAATGACGGCATGCAATTGACGAATGCTACTTTCGCATCTAAACAAACTTGCGCCCAAAACTTTGTCGCTTCATCAGATCCCACTGGAAGGTAGGATACAATAACTTCGACATTCTTTTCCTTAAGTTCCTTTAAAATTTCAGCTTTTAACTCCTCAATTGGTCGCTCTTCAATAGGGATTACTACTTTTTCAACATAGCTTCCTACCCCGTCAAGCCTCGGAGACTGTTTTACTATGATGTCTTTCATTGTTGTTAGGCTATCAATCCACTTTACTTTATTAGGCTCGGCGTACACCGCTTCGTTAAGTGGTTTGTCTACTTTTTTAGAGTCTACATCAAATGCAGCTACAAATTCAATATCGCTAATTTTATATCCTGCCATGTCTTCATGCATTATTCCAATGACCTTTTGGTCCGGGTTCTGTCTGTAATATTCGATTCCCTGAACCAATCCTGCAAAACAGTTTCCAACGCCTACAACTGCGCATTTTATCTTTCCCATATTGTCACCTATCTATGAATTTCAAACTATTATATGATTGTATAATAGTAAGAATTTATAAAACAAGACTCAGATTCTTGGAATAAATCCTGCTTTGCCTTCAATCAGTCTCTCCATACAGAGATTTCCATTACTGTCAATTAGCTCTCTTTCAGCATACACTGGCACAACAAAGCCGTGCCTCTGGTATAATCCGAATGCAATCGGGCTTGAATAGAGGTAAATGAGACTGACTCTTTCAATAGAACTAATTTCATCAATAAGTGTTCCTACCATAAAGTCCCCGATTCCGTTTCCCTGCCTTGCCATTGCAACAGATATGTCCACCATTTTTGCCTGGTTTTCTTCCTGTATGAATCCGCACACTCCAACAACTTCCTGCCCAAGCAGAACCGTCCTGTAATTCAGTTTCCTTGCCGTGTGCCTGATAAATGGCTGCGAATATGCCCTCCTGGCCTTTGCCATATCCTGGCTTGTCGGAAATCCTGTTCCCCAAAACATCGAATCAACGAAATTTTCAGTAAGAATCTTTGAGCATGCAGGGCTATCCTGTTCTGCAAAAGGACGATAGAGCAGGGGCATCAGCTTTCCATTCCTTCTCCCTACTATGGTCTCCTGAACTGGTTTTGATTCTGGGAAGCTCTTTTTCCTAAGAGCTATAGCCTTCTCTCTGGGCCTTAGGTTTTTATGCATGGAGAGATACTGGGAAATTGTTATTATAAATGTAACTAAAAGGCAAAACCTAAGATTTATAAAACGGCCCAGTCATAAGTGGTATGTCGGCATATACCATGCTGGTCTGCCGGCTAGACTCTCCTGGGGCCATTGATGCAACAGGCGAATGACGGAGGATACAAGTTATGTATTATCAGAAAACGATAGAGGAGCGGATACGTGTTCCGCCGGAAATGTTTGGTTCAAAGCTTGAAGATGCAGTTCTAAGGCTTCTAAGAGACAGGTTCGAAAGCAGAATCTACAAGGACATAGGTATGATTCTTTCAATCGACCATGCAAAAGTCACAACCGAAGGTATTGTGATACCAGGTGACAGCGGTGCATACTTCACCGTCCAATTCGATGCACTTACATTCGTGCCACAGGTCAATGAGGTATATCTTGCCGAAGTAAAAGAAGTAGTTGAATTTGGTGCATTCTCATCCATTGGCCCATTTCAGGGATTGTTGCATGTTTCCCAGATCGGAAAGGACAAGTATCATTATGATAAGAAGAGCAAGTCTCTAACCTGCCGCACTGCAAAGAAGAATGTGAAGAAGGGAGACGCCATACTTGTGAAGGTTTCTACCGTCAGCATGAAGTCTTCAGCAGCTGATACTAAAATCGGGCTTACAATGAGACCTGATGGTCTTGGAAAGCCAGAGTGGCTTGGCCAGAAGAAAGAAGCTCCAAAGGCGGAGAAGAAAAAGGGTGCTAAGAAATGAAGGCCTGCAAGAACTGCCGATATATAACCTATAACCTAGCAGACAAGACCTGTCCCAGATGCAGTGGCGAACTCTCTGATAAGTTTGCCGGCATGATAATCATTCTCGATCCTGAGCGCTCTGAGGTTGCAAAAATCGCAGAGCTAAGTGCAATAGGAAGCTATGCAATCAGGGTAAAGTAGGTTAATCCTGCTTTTATGGAGAACTTATCTGAGGGGTTGGGTTAGAGGGTATCTCTCCTTTGTGCTAGTGTTCGCGTCAGCTGTGCTTATTCTAGGGTTCAGTCAGGTTGCTCTATCAGCTGGCAATGTTGATTTATCCAAGGCAATTGCTGCCGAGCGCACATATCAAATCCAGATGAATGTCAAGTAGGCTGTTCTTGAATCTGGCTTTTCGTGTGTGGTGAATAAAATGCAGACAATCGAAGCTATGATATCCCTGGTAGTTCTTCTTGCCATACTCTCATCAATGGTACTCACTTTACAGCAGCCTATCAGATTGATGATCCGCTCTATAAGTATCAGCTTACAAATGATTTTTGGAGAGTGCTTTATCTCAAGGTCAATTTCGAATATTTTAGCAATAACTCGCGGGAAATGATTGAAGATGGCGATGAAAGAGAAATGCATGATCTACTGGACTCTGCTTTTTCATTGATGGGATTAGGTACAGCCCATGCAGGGGAGGCGATGCACCCCATGACAAGATTGCGTCTGTAAATAAAGTGCTAATTGAGGATGAAAAACCACGACAAGTGACGTTTTCAATCGAAAAATGACTGGCACTTATAAAGTTTGCTTCCGAAATACATATTCGAATTCTTAGGTGATCTCTTTGATAAAACCGTCAACAAGAAGCGACTTAGTGTCATATCCAATCAGGGACATTGTGCAGGAAGCAAAGGTTTTGGAAAAACAAGGAACTGAAATGATTTATCTGAATATCGGAGATCCAGCTCCATTTGGCTTCAGGCCGCCCCAACACGTGCTTGATGCTGCTGCAGAAGCGCTGAAACAGAACTTCTCCGGCTATGCTCCATCTGAGGGGGATGCGGATTTGCGCCAGGCAGTTGCTGATTATGAGGGGGTTGCCCAGAAGGACGTATTCATCAGTGCAGGGCTCAGCGAGGGAATAGACTTTCTCTTCCAGGCAATGCTTGATCCAGGGCGCAACTTTATCCTGCCAACTCCAACATATCCGCTCTACCTTACAAAAGAGAGGATGAGTTATGGTACTGTCGATTTCTATGACTGCGATGAGAACTTTATTCCTGATTTGGACAGCCTCCGGAATACAATCAATGAATTTACCAAGGCAATTCTTGTAATCAACCCGAATAATCCAACAGGTGCAGTCTATTCGCGCAAGGTGCTTGAGGGAATAGTGGACATTGCAGGAGAATACAAACTTCCAATCATTGCTGATGATGCATATGAGAAACTGGTATTCGACGGAGAATATGTTAATATGAGAGACATCTGCAAGGATGTTCCAATAGTCTCTGGAAACAGTTTATCCAAGAATTACATTTATCCAGGTGCACGTGTCGGATACCTTGCCTTCCATGGGGAAGGATGGGATACTATCAAAGATGCCTGCCAGAGGCTCTGCAACCAGAGACTGTCTGTCAACTGGGAGATGCAGAGAGCTTATATTGCGGCAATCAAGGGTCCTCACGACCACATTGCCACTTTTAACGCTGATTTGAAGGAAAGGCGTGATTTCATGGTCAAGAGAATTTCCGAGATTGACGGCCTTTCAGTAGCAGCTCCAAAGGGCGCATTCTATGCCTTTGTCAAAGTTGAGAATAAGGGCGGATGGAAAGACGACTGGGCATTTGTACGTGACCTTCTAAAGGAAGGCGTTGTAACTGCTCCAGGCTCAGGCTTTAATCCAAAGGCAACTGATATCTATTTTAGGATGGTCTTCCTGCCTTCAATTGAACAGCTCGACGAGTCATTCAATCGGATGGAGCGCCTGATGAAGAAGTTCTAGTGATAGACATGAAAAAAGGATATCCTGTAATTGAGAATGGGGGAGTATCACAGCAGCCATATGAACTAAAGAGCAGTATGCAGAGAAAAGGCATCCAGAGAATGCTCTGCACTGCCAAGGTCGGTCTAGAAGGATTGCAATTAATCGTGGATCTTGGCTGCAGAAATGGGGATACAACTCTTGGCCTTCTGGAGGCTGCTCCAAGCGCAAAGGTTGTTGCTGTCGAAGAAGTTCTTGATGCATTGGCACTGGCAAAGTTCAAATTTGGAATTGCAACTTCTGGGGAGAGGAAGGCTGTTGCCCAGATGATGGGAGATTCCTTATCTTCAGTTGACATACATCTCCAAAAATTCAGAGCGGATGCTGCTTCCACTCTTGATAGGGTGGAGTTCGTTAAATCTAATATGAACTGTCTAGGTTTCCTTTCAGGTGAAGCCGATCTTGTTGCAGGTTTTCAGTTGTTGCACTGGCTAGATGAAGGTCATGATGGCCTTCCAAAAAGGGAGATTATGAAATCCATCTCCAAATGCCTTAGGCCAGGCGGAACTTTCATATCTGGAACAAGCACGGCATTTGTGGAGATTGACACTACAAAGAGAATTGATGGCATGTCAGTTGCAGAGTACTCTATTGACCATCATCCTTTTTTCTCTTGTCTATACACGAATATTGCAGATGCTCTTGGAGCCCAAACAGAGGTTATCCCAGCGCATGCACCACCTCTTCCCAGCCTAAAGCTTGATGCCCTTGCTGGTCTTCTGGAATCAGTTGGATTCAAGGATGTGGAAATCGGGGCCTTCTTGGTCACTCCCGGCAGGGAACTGGTACTAACCGAGGTTTCAAGAATAAGGCCAAAGCATCAGGGCAGGCTTGAAGGAGTTCCTGAGCCTCGCGCTGCAGAAATAGTTAGGGAGGCAATTACTGCTGCAAATGAGTACTTCTCTTTGAATTTTGAACCTACTAACGACCCAAGGAACTTGGATAGAAATATCTATGATGCCGTTCCTTATGTGAAGGCAACAAAGGCATAGCTATTTCTTCTTTTTCTTCTCTAGAGCCTTTCTTTTTGCAGCAAGTCTTTCTTTGAGACTCATTTTTCTTTTGCTCTCCTTCTTTGGGGCAGGCTTCTTTGCTGCCGGTTTTTTTGACTCGGGCTTCTTGGGAGCTGCCTTTTTTGCCGGATGCGCCGCAGTTACGGTCCTTCCTTTTGGCGGCTGTGCCGGAGCTTTCGGAGGCGGACTTGGAGGAGCTGAAGGCGGCGGCTTTGGAATCTCCGGAGGCGCACCTGCCTTCCTCTTTTGTATCTCTCTTTTCATGATGTCCTTGAAATTCGGCTCCCATCTCTTCCAGGCTTCTGTGAAATCAACCGAGCCCTGCTCCTTCTCCATAGCGGCTAATAGTTTATTAGCGGCCGTATTGACATGAAGGACAAAGTCCAGTTCCAGAAGCAGCTTATCCTTAAGATGCCTGCTTGCAGCAAACAGATCGTCATACATCTTCCCTTTCCAGAATGCCTGCATGACATACTGCTCAGGTGCAATTCCAGTTTCTTCACTCCTTCTTGCAAGTGCCGGCGGAATGAATGACAAGTCAAGGTCCTTCTCCAATTTGGCAATGTCCAGCCGTTCGAAAGTATTCCACACACCCTCGGGGTTACGTACGAATTTCGGCTCCCATTGGCATGCATCGATGTTTTCTCCTCTTCTGAACTTGAATACCTCAACGTATTTCTTCTCATCAATATCGGTCTCGTATTCGAAACCAAGCACCCTGTGAATCCGTCCTCTTCTTCCGAATCTGATTTTCTTGAGGAATGTGTATCTGTCTGTAGCGTACATACTAGCTGCAGGCAATCCGAACACCAGTTCCAGCCTGTCCTGCACATCACGCAGTGATTCTGCGTGCAGGTTGTAGAGTAGGAAGACACCTGGCTGCGTGTTCAACAGGTTGATAATACCCTGAACTGCGACTCTTGATCTAACTTCGTTGATGATAAGCGCTGCATCACCCATTCTGAGGAGTGCATTTGCCATGCTAACTAAGTCAAGCTCCTTTGTCATAGCTTCTTCTCTCTCAGAGCTCTGGACCCTGGCAGCACCTATGTGAAATCCTCTCTTCCTGAATGCTCGGACTGGGATTTCCTCAATGTCCTGAATCGGGATGATTCTTCTCCTTGTTCCAATGGATGTAATTTTTGCTGCGGTAAATGCCGTCTTACCAACACCCTTTAGTCCAAGTACGGCTTCACTGCATCCAAGACCGACAAGCACATCATCATACCCGACAAAGAATGGTGACATGGACTTGAAGTTTAGATACTGGGCATATGTGAATGGCTGCTCCTTCATGATTCTAAGAGCCCCTTGCAGTTCATTGAAGGTTGCAGGCGGCCTCTGAAGGTGGCATCTCATAGAAAGCCTTTTGAGAACGACATCCACAATCGGGCTGTTCTCATCAAACTTCCTAACTCCTTTGAGTGTGTATACGATGTTCCTGAATCCCCTTTCCAATAAGTCTCTGTTGTATCTTGATAGTGTGTGGCAGAGCCCGTATTTTGCGTGCTCAACATACAATGGGGAATTCTCACTGTCAATATAGATATCTGTGACATTATCGGCATCCAGCGAGATGTTCTCTATCGGAGCGCCTAACCCGACCACCCATGCGGCACATTCCCTTCCCATAGCCATTGCCTGCTTTGGCGTTATTGGAACTCCTTCAATCATCGCCTTGTCTATGAAGAACTGCCTGTATTCCCTGGTCTTTAGGTTCATGAGGATATCCCAGTTCACATTCTGGAAAATCTCCTTGAACTGCTCGTTGATGTGGTTCTTGAGCATTTTGTTTAGTTCTGGCGATAGGTTCTTTATCTCGTTATTTGTCTGCACGTAAAGATAAGCTTCTTCTCCAGGAATTTCATAAATCTGAACTTCAACTCCAAATGGCAATTTGTATTTTGCATCTGGCGCATCTACTGGAATGGCGTTTTTCGGGACTCCAAGAACCAGTGATGGGACGAAATATAATGATTTCAAACCTGTCAGTGACAGGAAGGCTGCTCGGAGGTCTCCTGTTTCCTTAACCAGTTTGTATAGCCTGCTAGCTTCGAATCTCTTGAGAATTCCGGCAACCCATCCCTTGAATGTCTGATATCCTCTCATGAAGGCATTTTTCTCGGGCAGCGGCTCGTTATATTCCCGAAGCTGCCTCTCTGCCATTAGGGGATTTAGGAAGATGTATTCGTAGAATCTCTTCATTATCCTCTTTCTGTTATCATATTCTGGATCCTGCCTCATTCCATACAGGTCTTCCTTGAGAATAAGGCTCTCTATCTGACGGATAATTCCGGCATATTCTGTTAGGACCTTTGTCTTGTCCTCTTTCAATTCAACTACGATTTCTTCTTCATAGCGGATTGTCTTTATCGGCGTCTCTGTAGTTGACAAATCTTTAAGGTGAAGGTTCAGGAATTCGGGGGATGCGAACTCATAGGGGCATTTTGCCAGGTCTACGATTGCTCTCTCCCCTTCCATATAGAGGTTGCACATGGGGGAGACTACCCAATTAGAGTTTAAAAATCTAAGCGGTTTGCGCGCCTATATTCAGATGTAGCTCTCATCCATCAGTCCAGTCATAGCGAGCCTTTCAATATCATAAGTAGTGAGTTTACCTGCTTCGAACTCGTTGTATGATGCACTGAAGGGTCCGCTTCCCGTCTGTACCATCATATATTCGTCAGATAGAACTAATAGAGCTATCTTTCCCTCTTCATTTATGAGGCCAACTACAATTGAAATTGCAGGAGGAGTCATGTTCATTGCACTTCCAGGGAGGCTATCTATAATTACTGGGTTAATTGTGCAGATGTCCTGCCCAAGCTTATCTGCCAGTCTCTCCAACTGTCCAATTACGTCCCTGGCAAATTCTCCAGCATTTTCACTATCTCTCAATCTTTCAAATTCGCCTTCTGGAAGGTGCTCTTCTTCTTTTTCCACATTGCCCGCACCATTCATTGTGATGCTCCAGCCACCCCTGCTCTTTCCCTTATTTATCATTCTCATGGCATATACTGCGCGGAAGAACGATTCTCTTGAACCTAGCCCAAAGCCGTTTACATGGTCAGCTAGTTTTGAAACTTTAATCATGTTTCTTAATTCTCCAGGAGTTCTTGTTTTTCTCTTTTCTTCAGGTGCCTCTTCTTTGGGATTGGCAGGTTTTTTTCCTATTCCCTCTAACATTTCTACAATCTCAGTATTTCCAGCCTTTTTGGCTTCTTCCAGTATCGGCTCCCTGTCTGCTCCAACATTTACTATTTCCCGAACCTTTTCAGTATCCTTTTCTTTAACGGCTTCCAGTGCCTGCGCCAGCAGGCTGAGCTTTAATGCATTAACCATTCTTGTTTTCTCAGGTTCATCTCTTCTTATGGCTGCCCGCATGGCATGGTTATCCTGGTCATCTCGGGCTAGGATATCCGCTCCTGCCATAAGAAGAGCTACTACATGTTCAGCACTTGAATATGTTGCTGCTTCAATTAGTGCTGTTGTGTTCTTGAAGCCTCTGGCACTAGCATCTGCCTTATTGTCTACAAGTAGTTGCAGAACCCCCAAGCTTCCATTTGAAGCTGCTTCAATTAGTGGGCTTTCAAAGCTAGCATCTGATTTTGGATTGATTTCTGCTCCCATATGGATTAATCTCTCAACTATCTCATCTCCGGCAGTAACTGCATAGTACAGGGGAGTATTGCCATAGTCATCCGTAACATTAACGCTTGCGCCATAATTGAGGAGTGTGTGTGCAGTATCCAGGTATCCTTCGCTTTCATGGCCGTGGAGCAGGGCAATCATAAGCGCAGTTCTATTAGCACTGTCCCTGGCATTAAAACGAGCTCCCCTGTCCATTGCTTTGGCAGCTGCCTTGCTATCTCCAGTTTCAGCTGCTTCTAGTAGTTTCTGGTCTTGCTCTTCCTTGCTATCTTCTTCAAGTACTTTGACGGTTTCCTCATCATATTCGCCGTCAAAAGCTGCTACTTGCTGTGCATTTTTGTTATCACAATTCTTCACGCTCGCATCTGCCCCATGCTCAAGCAGGAGTTTTACTATCTTTGATTTCCTGTTCTTTGCAGCTGCATGCAAGGCTGTTTTTTCTTCAATATTCAAGTATGCCTGTGCATTGATATCAGCTCCTGCATCGATAAGAAGCTGTACAATCTCAGTGCTCTCATGGCCTTCTGGAACGCGGCCAGCAGCAGCAGATATTATCGGAGGAATACCTGCATTGCCTTTGAGATTTGGATCAGCATTCTTCTCAAGGAGGATTTTCACTATTTTCAGATGGCCAAAACCACATGATTCGCTCAGTGGAGTGCAATCTATTTCGCTCTTTGCATCCACATCTGCCCCTGCATCAACCAATGCCATGGCAATTTCTATTCTTGCCGGCTCGGTTTTTTCTGAATCTCCTTCCTTGCAGATTTTTATGAGGGCAGTTTCATTATATTCTCTTGGATCCTTTGCATTTGGATTAGCCCCCCATTCTAGTGCCTCTTTAACTTGATTTACCCTGAGAAAGCGCGCTGCATCAAACAACCTCTCGTCCAATTCATGCTGGGGCATGATCATCGCGCCATTTTTCTTCAATACTTCTGCAACTTTGCTTCGCTTATCTCGAAGTGCTTTTTGTAGTGGATTGCTAGTTGTCGTCCCATATAGTTTCTCGTTTGGTGAAACTCCGGTATCCAGTAGCATCTGGCATGTTTTGGCATCATCATTGTCAATGGCCCACTCAAGCGGTGATCGGCCATCCTTGTCCCTTACAGATAACTGTGCTCCAGCCTTGATGAGCGCTCTTGCAACTTCCCCTCCGCTATCAAAGTAAAAGGCGGCAATCAATACTGGCGCTTCCAACATACTACTGTTTGCATTTGGATTAGCACCCCCTTCGATTAGAACCACTGCAGCTTCCTTTTCCTCTCCTTCTATTACCATTGCGAGGACTGGATTATTGTCATCTCCTCTCTTCACATTTGGATTTGCACCCTTCTCAAGAAGTTTCCTCAGTTTTTCTGGTTGCCACCAGTATGAGCGCTGAAGTAATTTTTCATTGAGTCGTCTTTGAAGTTCCTCTCCGTCTAGCGCTTGATATCCTTTCAATGCTTCGGTATTGCTTCCCTTGTATGCGTCTTTTGCACAGTCAAGCGCGCTTTTTCCTCTGTATCGCCCTCTGCCAAGATAATCTACTTCTGCTCCATACCTAATCAGAAGGTCCACTATTGCTCTTGGTCCAACCTTATGCGCTTTAAATGGTAATTCAGTTGTATCCATCATTGCAGCTTTCATAAGAGGGGTTCTTCCGTCCGATTCTCCAATTACATTCGGATTTGCCCCTTTTTCCAGCATAAGTTTGGTTATTTCATAATTCGGTACTGAATGCAATAGCGCAGGATTTCCGTTTTCACATCTCGCATTTGGGTCAGCTCCATCCTCAAGCGCTATCCACACGTTAAATATCCGACCGTGTGAAATTGCTTCAAAAAGCTCTTTATCAAGCTCTTCTTGTGATGCTTTCCTAACCTTCAAAATCTCAAAGCTCTCGGGACACAATTGCTCTCCGATAATTTCACTGGCCATTGCAGTTGGAACTCCCTTCCAGCTCTCGCCAGTTTTATTTTTGTCAGTGTATTTGCAGATTGCCTTCTCATGAACAACAATCGGGCTAACCTTTCCATCTTCCCTAATTATCCCAAGCGTTACAAATGGCCTAAAAAAGCTCCATTTACAAGAAGCTCTTCCTCTGGAATTGAGCACACAGAATCCATATCCGCAATCGTTTGCAGCATTCTTTGTTTCTTCAACTACTTTCTGCGCCATTATCTTTGCTGGGCCATTTCTGATAGTTTCTTTTTTCTCTTCTGAAAGTAACGGAGTATTCTTGCCATCTTCTTTTATCCTAATTAGTTCATTAGCAAATATCTCCTGAAGCTCTGCAAAAGCGTCTGACACTTTGTATCCTTCAATAAGAGGCTCCAATTCAGGATCAGCCCGTCTTTCCACTCCAGCCCTTTCTCTTATCTGCTTAACAAAAATCCTGACTCCTTCCTCTGCTTTGATTCTTGCAGCAGTAACTAGGTATTTCCCATCCTCGTTTACTGCAACTGCTTCAGTATATCCATTACTTGGAACTGTTAATCTAATCTGCTTCCCGCTTTCATCTGCAAGTGGCTTGAGCTGGTGTGCCTTGTCTGCGTCATCCATCCATAAGTTAAGTATCGCATTGCCCCTGTCAATCCCTTCAAAGCCGGCAGTCATGCCATCTCCTGCAAGCCTGGTTTTGTCTCCAACTTTGCTAAGAATCCCAACTGCATCAAGTTCTTTTTCAAGTTCAGTTAGTCCTGCCTTTGGGCCCTTCCTGGATGCTAGAATTTCGGCTATTCTCTCCTTCCTAAGTTCGCTATCACTCTTCTTTGGCTCACGCGGAAGAATTCCCCGCATGTTCGGGAGCTTTCCTCTCCTTAACCTGTGCAATCTTGTAATATCATGAAAACTCAAAGTGCGCACTCTAGCGGTTCCACCCATAATTATCCCTATAATTAGTAATAATTATTGATTAAAAACATTTATTAACTGTTCTAATAACAGTTTGGCTTATTTCCCTTGAGAATCAGAATTCAGGGCTACCATCGCAATCATGGGATGGCAGTTCACAAATAGATAACTGGCAATCTTCCTATGCTTTTTCACAAGCTCTTCCATCTTCTCCTTGCTGTCTTTTGTAAAAATGAAAGTATGCAGGTTGAATGTGCTGCTCTTGTAATCCCGCATTTCAATCATGAAACATCCATCAGCCCTTTTCTGCACCCCTTTCTTTCTTGGCTTTGGCTTCAAGGTATTAAGTGCAAATGATTGGGCCGGAAGGCTTTCAATTCCTCTGAAATCCTTGATATGAAGGCCTTTCCCAAGTTCATAGGTCTCCATCATTTTGCCTTCCCCATCAAAGATTTTCATGTGTCTCTGGCCGTTATGTAATCTTGAGAAATGGCACTGCACTCCATTGATTTTTGGGACGAAATTCACATCTCCGTCCTTGGTAACTGTAACTACTCCAACAGAGTAATGGTTGCTCTCTCCAAGCGCCACGATTTCTATTTCGACCATGAAACACACCTAATCATTTTCTTTTCCTACAATCCTGCCCACAATTGCTGCATATGCGGGCCTTGTAAGAAGATATCCAAGCAAGGAGCCCATAATTGTTGAAATTGCAAATCCGATAACTTCCACAAGTCCGGAGAAGAGCAGTGGAATCATGGAAAGAGTTGCAACAATCACGTTAGTCTTGATTATGCTAAATGCATGATCCATCTTGTCCCTCCTGCTGTGCGAGTCCTTTTTCAGAAGCTCATCAGTAATTACAATCTGGGCGTCCACACCAACACCAATTGCTGCAATGATTCCTGCCATGGCAGCAAGGTCAATTGTGAATGAACCAAGTATTGAGAGCAGGATAATCAACTCTGCAATGCTGATTGCAACAATGGGCATTGTTGCCCTTAGGTTCCTGTACCTGATTCCGATAAGTACTGAAATTGCAATCAGTGCTGAAACAATTGCAACCAGGCTGAGCCTTAGGAATTCGCTTCCAAGTGATGGTGGCAGTGATGTCCGGCTTCCAAGTGAAATCTGGACTGGAAGAGAACCTCCTTTCAGAATTGAAATAATTGATTTGGTCCTGACTGTAGAATCTTCTGCCTTTTCCTGCTGGGTTTCTCCCTGCGCGCTTCCGGTAACTGCGAAATTGTAAACCGGAACTCCGCTTGTGATTCCTGAAGAGAGTAGCGGTGCATTGAGAAGTCCAACAGCCTCAAGCATGCTAACTGTCAGAACTCCGCTGCTCGTCC
>Ga0180433_10008296_pt1 | contig 12977 bp, 16 predicted proteins | sample SS_ome_8_FD_132980 | JGI IMG/M metagenome (GOLD analysis project Ga0180433, IMG submission 132980) | Hypersaline lake sediment archaeal communities from the Salton Sea, California, USA - SS_1_D_1 metaG | ecosystem: Environmental > Aquatic > Non-marine Saline and Alkaline > Hypersaline >... | reverse complement strand
GAGTGTGCCAGGGCCCGAGTCCGGACTCCGCTATGCGCCGAGGTCTGCTACGCGAAGTTCCCCCCGATCGCCTGGTACGAGGGGACCTACCGGCGAAACAGCATCCACCTCCGCAGGCTCGCCAGTGCCGGTGCCACCTTCGACCTTGCTGTCGCCATAGCTGCCAAGCTGCACGCCCGGGGCGTGTATGACCTCCGGTTCTGCGGCTCCGGGGAGCTGTTCCCAGAGCTGCTTGACCTCGCCGACGCCCTGACCTACGTCAACATCGTCCCCTGGGGCTTCACGAGGAATCCCTTTCTCCTCGAGCGCATGGCCAAGAGCTGGCGGGGGTTCCCCTTCACGTCCAGCCGCCCCATCTTCCATGGGTCCATTGACAGGACAACCCCGGAGAGCATCGTCAGCAGGCTCGAGGAAGCGACCGCGCAGCTCCTTGGGCGCCCCTCGCTCGCTTACTTGTGCACGGAACCAGGGTGGATCGGGCAGGTGGAGGTCGATCAGCACCCGCATCGGCATTCCGTCCGTGTCGTCTTTGGGCAGCACGGGGGAGGAAAGAAGACCAAGGTCTGGCATCACCTCGAGTGTCCAGCTACAGGGGGGCAAGATATCCACTGCCATGAGTGCCGGCGGTGTTTGACCCTACCCCCTCTACCACCTCAACCCCACCGACCTACCTGGTAGTATTACATGAAAGAGCAAGGTTGTCAACATCCAACGTTCGAGAGCATCCTTTTGTGGTGCCTCGTTCCTGTAGTGATCTCGGTGGTGGTTGTCCTGGGGGGTTGGGGGTGGCATGCGTTGACAGCCGTCACGGAGGCTCGCAAGGCCTGTGAGGAGGCTGTCTGGCAGGCTGCCAACGAGGATGCGACTTGCTCTGTGAAGCGTCGTGTAGACCGTGGGGCGACCATCGAGTTTGAGCTTCAGTGTGGGGTCACTGAGGCATTCTGTGCAGCGCATAGGGTGGATGGCCAATGGTGGGTGAGCACCTTGTCGTGGCACAGGGAGTGAGGCATGATGAACAGAAGGAGGTAAGAGCATGTCAAATTTCGATGAAATCAGTGGCCTTGACAAGATTTTGAATGGTGGGCAGGCAGCGCCGCCGGCACCACAAGATGGACGAGGGCAGGGGCGTGGGGTGCCCGGCGGAGGTCGGCGGAACCGGAACAAGAAGCCGTGCCCTGATGGTGGTCCTGGCCAGGGGCAAGGTGGAGGTCGTGGGCAAGGGCGCAATAGATGATGGGGAGCAGCCAGCGCACGACCCTCTTTCTTCGGGGGCGTGAGGAGGAAGTCTCAGAGGAGTACGTAGAGCCGCTTTCTGCTCTTCGCCGGGCAGGGAAGCGGCGGCAAGCCCTCGTGCGCAACAGGGCGTTCGTAGCAGATGGTATCAAAGAGTTCGAGGTGCATACTGCTGGAGAGATCGTGGAGTTCCTCAAGCAGCAGCGCCGCTATACCTCCCGGCGCATCGTGGTCTTCGTGGTCGTCGAGGGCAAGAACGAGAAGGGTCGCTAGGGCAACGGGAGTCTGTAGGCGCCTGTGCTCCTAGAACGCTTGATTCCTGTCGATGTAGCGCACGGCGCAGCGGTTGGGGTCCACCCCGAGGCGCTCGCGGACGATGTGCTCGGCCCGGGTCATCGAGAACGGCCTGCAGGAGAAGATGTCGAGCATGAAGGCGCCTCGCAAGGGCCAGGTGTGGATGGCCATGTGGGAGGTCGTGATGGGCGCGATGATGGACCACCCGCCCTCGTCCTCACCGTTGGAAAGTCTGGATTCTCGCAGGGGAACCTTGTAGACCTGGACGCCATCCAAGTACTCCATCTGGAGGGCTTCTACGAGTTCGTCGAAGAGCTTACGGATTCGAGCTGGTTCGAGGGCTCGTCGATCGCGGACGCGCCCGTCTACGAGCAGGTGTGACCCGCCTACGTGGTGCATGGCGATCCTCTTTTGCTGGGACGAATACAGGATACGGGATGGGGGGTGTAGGCTTGTCGAGCCGGTTCAGCAGCTCTTTCTGCGTGGTGTGTTCGCTGCTGTGCTCTTCCTGCAAGTTCCGAACGGTCTGCTGCAGCTCCTTGGCCTGAGAATGGATGGATAGAATAACACCGCCGGCAGCTGCCAGGGCGCTGATGAGCGCCGTGATCTTCAGGGCCACGCCGAGCTTCGTGTCAAGCTTCCGAACGGGGTCTTCTGCTTTAGCCTCGGGAAGGATGGGAGGCTCCCCACTGCCCATGCTGTCTCTGACGTTGAGAGAAGCTTGCACGCTGTTGTGGACGGTCTTCTCCAGGCCTTCCTGCAGCTTCTCCCCCGTAGCTGCACAGTCCTCCTTCGTGACATACTCGTGCCGTCCGTTGCGCAGCTCGTTGACGTCCCCCCGCAGCTGACCGACGTCGTCCCGAAGGTCATTGAAGCCCCGGTTCAGCTCGCCCTGCCCGGACTTCACGTCCATCAGGGTTTGAAGGATCAGCTTCTCGTTACCGTCGGGCATCGGTTGCAGCGCCTTTTAGCTACAGTTGGGTCTGCTGCTTCTTTTTGAAGTCGTTGAGGATGAGTGTAGCAGCCTCACTTGAGCTGTAGACGGAAGTGCATGTTGGGCATGCGTAGTGTGCTGTGACTTGGTCACCGACTCGAACTTGGATGAGCTTCGTGTGCTCCTCGCAGATGTATTTTTGGCACTTGCAGCACTGATGCTTGGCCTCGGTCTCCTGACCTCCGCAGACATCACAGAAGTACTTCTCGACCGAAACTGTGGCTTTTCCCATAGGCGTTGCTCCTTAGGTCGAGTAACCGCGAAGGAGAGCATATTGCTCCGCGACCTGCGCGTCCGTGAACTTCACGTTGTAGATCTGAAGGCCGAACATGACTCCCACAAGGTAGTTTGATCCACCCTCTCTGCTCCCAACGGTCAAGTAGCTGGAAGTGCCCCCAGTCGGGTTCGCTGTCGGGTTCGCTGTGGTTCCCTTGCAGCAAGCTGTGTACTGCTGGACCAGCGTTGTAGCGCTGTCCCGTGTCCACGTTACCATCTCGCGCTGCGATGGGGGCCCTAAGGTACAAGAAGCGTCTGAAGTAAAAAATGGAGCCTGCAGAGCTGGCCCCGCTCCATCTTCTGACAAATACCGTTGGTCACCATCTGGTTCTATCCGCACTTGGAACAGAATGTTGTTGGCAGGTGCAGGAGCACCGGCGCCCTCGATGGATAGGACTGTACCGTAGGCTGCCGTGTTGTAGCACGCCATGTCGGCAATAACAGTCATATCCCCTGTGATTTGAACGGCGGCGTTAACCCCGGCTGTGAGGTAAAGCACCCCGTCGAACAAAAGACCGAGAGCACTCTCTGTGCAGGCCATGCGTCGATTGCCGGCTGCCACAGATAGGTTGACACCATTTCCTGACAGATCGTTTAGGATCGTAGCGGCGGTGTTATCGAAGACATAGCAGGCCTTCAGTGCCGATGCGGCTACTCCAGAGGGCCGAACGTCGGCCGTGAGATTGTTCCAGTAGCGGTCGTTGGGCCCCGTCAGCCGAGAGCAGAAGTCCTCAACAGAATCCGGCTGGTGCTGGTCTCCCCCAAGGGCGTGCACGGAGGTTTGAGGGAGCGTGGGCGAGCCGGGAGTGACAGGCATCGGTTAGCTCCTCTCGGCAGCCAGGACTTGCGCTGAGGCTGGATTCGTGGGCGACTCGCTCTCCCGGATGTAGATCCGGAGCCTGCGCCAGCCGCCGGCGTTCGCGAAGGACGCAACTACATCGTTGTACTCGGTGGAAGCCGCGGTGTAAGGGTTTCCACTATTGGGGGACCAGATACCCCGTGAGGTGTAAATGGTGCCACCCTGACGCACATCCTGCGTGTTCAGGTAAGCCCAGTCGTTCCCCGAGTCGGTCCAGGAGATGGCAACTTGGAGCTGTGGGAGCCAGGAGTCGATTGCTCCTGTTGCCCCCGTTGTTAGAAGGAGGATGATTGAGATATGCTCGGCGTCCTTGATGTCGATCGCTTCCGACCCGACGTAGCTCCCCGTGAGGGCCGCGTTGGCTCGAACTTCGGTGTAACTCCCGATCGTCCACTTTGTGACAGCTGAGGCTCTGCGGAGAAAGCCGCTACCAGACATGATTACAGCTCCTCGTCCGTAGTGGAGAACCCGAAGTCTGTCCAGATGTCAGGGTCACCAGATGGGGTGTAGTACTCCTGGGCTGCCAGCCGCTCGTAGCCCGTTATAGCATCGAGCGCGTGGTCCTCCGCGAGCGTCATGAACCCACCACCGTCTACAGCGATTCGAGCCAGCTCGCTCCACCCTGGGCCTGTCGCGCCCGCGATGGCTGTAAAAGTGCCTACCGGGGTTTCGATGAGGACTTGGGGCCTGTAGCCATACACGCTGATGTAGAAGAACCACTGCTTCCCACCTCCGGCTGGATCGTGGGTGATCCGGAGGGCAGCTGGGCGCCCCCGCGCGGACGGGGGCACCGAGATGCCATCCGTAACGAGAGCGGGGGCCGTTGCCAGCGTGCGGTAAGCGTTCCCAGCATCCGTCAGGTCGCCGTGCCGATACCACTGAAATGGGTTGACTTTCTCGGTCGTGGACATGCTCCAAGGATAGCTGGCTTGCCCTGGGCAGAGCAAGTCTATTCAGGGAGGGGTTGTCCGCGGTCGAGGTGTACCTGGCCTTCGATGGTCTTCCGGAGGCCGTGGTCAAGGTCAACTCCGGGAGACCACTGAAGTTCCTCCTTGGCTTTGTGGGCCTTGAGGACGGACCAAAGGGCTCCGCTTGGTGTATGGGCGTCGATGGTGTAGCTGTGGTCCTCAGCCCACATGAGCTTCTTGAGGGACAGGAGTAGGGTAAGCACGGTTGTGGGGCGTCCGGTCCCGATGTCCCAGCAGCCCCGCTTGCCACGCGCAGCCGCTGTGGCGATTAGGGCCCGTACAATGTCCTCGACGTAGATGAAATCGCGCACTTGGGTTCCGTCGCCGTGCACCGTGGAAGACCGGCCCTGTTGGATGTCTTGGATGAAGGTTCCCACAACAGCCTTGGGTTCTAGCATGGGACCGTACACGTTGGAGAATCGGAGGGCGCCGAAATCCAGGGCTTCTCCGAAGGACCACAGGATGTCTTCCCCTGCACGCTTCGTCATGGCGTAGGGCCGTCGCTCTTCGGGGTTCGCGTGCACAGCACCTGAGCTTGCGAAGACGAGGCGTGCGCGGCAGCGTGCGGCAAGTAGGGCCACGTGGGCAGTGCCCTCGACGTTCGACCGGAGGTAGGGTAGAAGGATGTTCCCCGCGGTTCCTCGAGCCCCTGTCTCCGCAGCTAAGTGGAAGATGACGACCCCCTCTGGGCCAAGCCCATGTTCTTCTACGAGGTCCTCGAGCCCTTCTGCGATATCCCGTTGGATGAACTTTGCATCGGGGCCCGCTGCGGCTTGCGTGGCAGGCAGCAGCGGACGCCGGTCGATGAGGAGGAGCCTCCATCCCTTCAAGTAGCGGAGGCGCCTGATGAGGTGGAAGGCGATAAACCCGGAGGCTCCTGTGATGACCGCGGTGGGCATGGGGTCACCTCCACTTGGTCAGTGGGTTGATGATTTCTTCGAACGCGGCTACGCGCTCGGTGTGGGCTGCGATCTCGCTCAGGACTCCGAGCAGTACGTCTTGCATGTTCCCGTGCGGCTTGTAGCCCAAGGAGGGCAAGATGGCACGGTCTGGGTTGTAGTAGTGCTTCTCAGCCTCGACGCGGGGGTTGTCGATGTGTTTGACGAGAGGCGTGTAGCCTGCAGACCGGGCGACGTCAGCGACGAGGTCAGCGAGGTCGCAGATCGTGTAGACCTCGTCAAACTGGTTGATGGTGCGGTAGTCTCCCAGCTCGGGAGGATTCTCGCCGGCGAGTTGGAAGCACTGGATGGCGTCTGTGAGGGGGAGGAAGCCTCGTTGCTGCTGCCCCACGCCATAGGGCGTGATTGGCCAGCCCATCGCAGCTTGGGCACAGAATCGGTTGATCGCGGTGCCCCAGGTCTCGTCGATGTCGAACCGCGTTCGAAGCTCTGGCCGCGTCATCTCGTCCGTCTGGCATCCGTAGACGACTCCCTGCATGATGTCAGTGCTAGTCAACCCCCAGGCGCGGCAGGCGAACTCGATGTTGATGGAGTCAGCTACCTTCGTCGCATGGTAGAACGACCCGGGGGACCGCGGAAACTGCGCACGGGTTTTTCGCCCACGGTACTCCAGGTCAAACCATCCTTCTGGGATCGGTACATCAGGAGTACCATATTCGCCCATGGTGTTTCCCGACCAGCAGGTGCACCCATTTCGGCGCGTCATGATGATTCCAGTTGGGACGGTGCAACAGAACACTTCACCGTCATACGGAATCCATTTCTGCCTCTTTTTGCTGACGGTGGTATCCACGTTCTGCTTCCCGATGGATAGATGCTCTTCATGCCGCCCCTCTCTCTTGTACGTGCATAGCTTGGCTACTCTGCCCGTTTTCATGCACAGCTCTTGCACGTCGTCGAGGAGCTGCCTTGAGGAAGAAAAGAAGTACTCAGTTATGTGCTCTGACCTGGCGTCATTTTCCTCGATGAGGCTCTGGTACAGTGTTTCGAGCAAGTCCGTGTTGTATTGTAGAACCTCCCTCGGTATGTACTTCGACCTCGCTGTGCCGAAGCGGCTCAGGTAGTGCGCGACTTGGACCGCGCCTATACTGAACACTGTGTACTCCGGTTGTGTTGCTGGGTACTCTGCGATATGAATGTGGCCTTCCAAGGCTGCTGCTGCGCGGCGCAGCGCCTCCTTTTTTCTGTCTTTCTTTACCGTGATGACCGCTTCGATTGGCCTGCCGTCTTGTGCATACTTCACGCAGCCGTTCGATAGCCATAGGCCTAGGTATTGGAGCCAGGCCTTTACCGGTACTTCTTTGTCGGGGATTTCGTGCTTTCCTGCTCCCTTTGTGACATGAACGCTTGGGAGCACAAATGTGGCGGGGGAGGAGCCGCGCCACGTTCCGCCACGTGCAAATGTGAGGTGGATATCCGGCAGTTCGTTGGCATGTGTGATTTGGATCGGCTTTCCCTTCTGGCGGCGGTAGACGACTCGGTGGTTCGGTGTGACTACGCTGTCTATGCTCTTCGTGTGCACCTTCAACATGGGTCCGGTGTATGGGTATCTAACGATATGTTCCGGCTCGTGGTATCGTATTTCTTCTGTATCAGGCTCCAGGCAACACACTCTGTCCGTGTCTTGTAGGTCCGCGAACTTCAGCCATCCCCGCTCTGTGAGCACCTCAGTTTTGTCGTCGTAGCAGCCCACCTTCACAAGGTGACTCTTGGGGCATATCTCACGCATACCCCAAAGGAGGATGAGGGTGGAGTCCAGGTTGTCGTGGGAGGTCTGGATACATTGCTCCAGGTTGGCCATTGACCAGGGAGCGGATGGCATCTCGGCGAAGTGGTAGATGACTTCGGGCTCGTATTCCTTGAGAATCTTCTGCACGAAGTCTGCGTCTGTCATGTCTCCGAAGTGGGTAGTGATGTCGCTGCCGGTTTCCTGTTTGAAGACGGCCAAGCGATCCTTGAGCGACGCGATTGGGAGAGCAGAGTCATGGCCGCCGCTTGCCTTGGCTACGCGGCTCCTGCGCCGGTAGTCGTCGGCGCCGACAACCGTATGGCCGTGCGCAGCCATTCGCATCGCGAGCGGCCAGCCCAAATATCCGTCGATGCCGGCAACGAAGACTCTCATGATGGTTCTCCTTCTATGAGTTGTAGGAAGGCACGAAGCTCGCCAACCATGGTTTCGTGCCACTCAGAGTGCGCTTCATTGAAGAAACCGTGGGGTGCTCCTCCAACGCGGCGGAGCATCACGGAAGCACCTGCGTCAGCTGCAGATGCCACGAACCGCTGGGTCTGCTCATAGGGCACCCGGGAGTCTTTATCTCCATGCGCTATCGCAGTGCGCGGCAGAATGCCCAGGCGCCCGCTCGCTATGGGCGAGAATCGACCCCCAATGCGACTGTGGCCGAACCCTTCAGGGCCCGTGTTGGTGACTGGGTTGAACAGGTAGAGGCCGCTCAGCGCCGTGACGCGGGGACAGCCAAGCCCGAGGGCACAACAGAGGGCGATGTGCCCTCCTGCCGAGGCACCAACGAGGGTCGTGCGTCTGGGCATGAGGGCGATGAGAAGATGGGTCACAGCTTTGTGCACGTCGTCGATACAGTTCTGGGGGTCCCAGCTGGCAGAGACAAGCTCTCCTGATTGCTGCTCGCTTGTCAGCGTGCGGTAGCCCACGACAGCGATAAGCCGGTCTCTGTCGGCTAGTTTGTCGGCCCAGGGTAAGAACTGCTCAGGGCCGCCGTAGTGCCACCCTCCGCCATGTAGAAGAACGACGAGGTTCGTCCGATTGGACGGTCGGAGGCTGCCAAACAAATGCAGGGATGGGCGCATCATGCTTTCCACCTGACGACGACGAACTCGCGTGTGTAGGAGCGTTTCACTTCGCTCTCTACGCAGATTGTTTCGAAGCCCTGTCTCTCAAAGGCGCGTATGGCTACCTCCACGGGCTCGTACTGCCGCCCCATCTTGGGCTCTTTTTCCCAGGAGAGCCAGTCAAAGGCGACTCGTGTTCCTACTACGACGTGGTCCACAGCAGACTCTGCCAGCTTCTCGTGCAGCTCGCCGCGCTCGAAGACGAACCCGAAGGCTGTGATGAGATGGGGGGACAGAGGTATGTTGAGGCCCAGGGGAAGCATGTTGGAGGTGAAGATGGGGACGTCTGTGTGGTCAAGGATGGCCCCTGCCCACCGAGCCCGTTGCGAGGAGACTTCGAACCCAACGAGGTTTTTGTAGCCTCGTTCGTAGAGCCGCAGGAGCCAAACGCCGGTGCCACATCCTACATCGTAGATGATGGCATCCTTGTCGAGGCCTGCAAGGAGGAGCCTTTCGACGTGCTCATGCACCCAATGATTGAGCCCGTATGTGAGTCGGTCCTCCGTCATCAGAGCCGGCGCCAGTATCGGCAGACTGGGCTCAAGCTTCAGTAGGATTTCTTTGATGCCCTTCGGGGACAGCTCTCTCATAGTATGACCTCTTGTGGCGGCTGAACCCGGTTTTCCGCCTCGAGCCTTCTCACCATATCCAGTAGTCCGTCACTCGTTCGGATTATACTTTGCATGGTTGGTGATAGGAGCCGTGGCCAACGAATCGACCTCCGTAAGTTTTGGCCCATACTGGGCCGAGATCCTGTCCCCCGAAGGTTGAAGTTCCCTCCTATTTTATGTCGGCGGTGTTTAGCCCAATCGAGTGCTCTTACATCATATGGTAGTTGGAGGAAGTGGCACAGCGCATGGAGACTGGCTACCGGAGAGTCAGCGAAGACGTCGGCGCTCAAGGTCGTGTATGGAACCGCCCGCTTAGCCAACCAAGTCAGTAGTATCCGGTTCCAACCGGTCCAGGATTCCGCTGCAGATTGGATGGACTCCTCTCTGATAATACCGCTGTTAACCCGTGATATCCGGCTCAGGATCCACTCCCGAGGGTCCCTATATAGGTACACTGCCACGTCCGGCAAACCCAACACATCATAGTTCTTTGGCAGCTTGTCTGAAGACACAATGGTTGATGCCCCTGTGTAGTCAAAGAAGGTTGGCCACCACATTGCAGGGTTATCCCGGAGTGCGTGGGCCAACTCCGCTGTGTATATGGGGCAGGGCTGCCGCTGACATTCTGAGCAAATCCAAGGAGCTTCGGGTTCATCCAGTATCCAATGTGTTTCGCCCGGCCCACATACACCCGGGAGACCATCAAGGATTAGGCACAAGACAGTCGACATGTTCCATCCTGGGCAGACGATGCCGACTACTGTGTTTTGCTGTCTTGCCATGATGTTTACAATGGGTGCTACGCTGCTTACTGGACTCTGTTATGTGCTCTTAATGCACGCAGTACCCTTTGCACATCGGGGCTCCCGAGGACGATGCTGTCCCCGCCTTCTGGATAGAAGTCTCGCCAACGTGTGTCCCGTGCAATGCGGTTCCCGAGTCTGGACTTTCTTCCCCGCCCGCTTGGTGAAGAGTATCGCCCACCGAGTTTGTGATGCTGAAGCTGCCACCACTTAAGCGCTCGCGGGTCAAATGGGATACCAAGAAAGCTGCATAGAGCGTTTAGGTGCTCTTCTTGCGCATCAACAAAGCGGTCCGTGTCAAATGTGGTGAAGGGAACCCCTTGCGTTTTAAAGATTTCTAAGGTTCGCTCATGCCATTGCACCCAACGTTGTATGGTTCTCCTGAAGCTACCCAAGTCAGTAATCCTTGTTGGGGAGTCCTCCAGTCGCTTGTCTTGATTCCACCAGATATTGTCGCTTGTAGCCCAAGCCCGTATGTTTCGGTGGTACAGAATGCCGACGTTTGGGTGGCCATAGCGTTTGTAGAGGCTCCAGGACCCCTCGTGGGTATACAGGATTTTTGCCTTCGCCTGTTTCGCAATGGAGGGATACCAGTGGCGACAGGGCCCGACTTCACGCATGTATTGAATAAACGTGGGGCTAAAAATGGGGCAAGCTTCGGGCGGGTCGCATTCTGTGCACCCAGGGTGGTCCCTTCGTCCTTCATACAGCGTGTAGGTCCCCCCAGCCCCAAAGACACCAGGGAGCCCATCGAAGATGAAGTTCATCAAGGTGGAGCACGTCCCCGCTAGGGAGAACCCACCGATGTGGTAGATGTGGTACATGTGTTACGCCTTCCTCGCTTCTTGATGACGAACGTCACGAGCTTAATGTCTCGGTCCATTGTTACGTTGACCGTGATTGTAGAGGGCCTGTGTGGCGATAGGAGGCCAACTACATCCTTCTGCGTTGGGTAGGACCACACCTTCCCGTCAATGAAGTGCTCTCTTCTCTGGGGAAAGCGGTCTAAACAGGGCCATGTGAGTACGACTGCTTTTCGCGCTGCACTGAAAAGCCTTTGGATGACAGCGGGGGCAATATTCCATGGTAGGTGAGGAAGTAACCTGCCAGCGAATACAAGGTCGGCTTTCGGAAGAGGACTGTCAATGGCATCAGCCCAGGTGAATTTGAGCGTCTTTGCCACTTTCCCTGCCGCTGTCAGGATCGCTTTGTGGTTGTCAACACCGAGGTATGTTGCGTCCAGGCCGCGGAAGAACGGTTGGTCGGGAGCAGGGCCGCAGCCAACGTCAAGTATGCTCTCGCAGCTGAGGTCTTGCACCACGCTGCGGAGCACTTCCCGCGTGGCCTTATGGTATACCTCGTCCGAGTATCCCCCGTACCACCACCTGCGGCCTAGCTCGGCGTCTTCTGGCCTCCAGCCCTCGAAGCTGTAAGGCTCGTTTTTTGCCCTGAAGTTCTGCCAGTACCTATCTTGGTCGACGAACCATTTTTGCAGCTTCTTCAGTAGCTCTGGCCACGTTACAGTCTTTCGTGGGTCTGGGTAAAACGCATGCACCCTTTGAATTTGAAGGGGCTCCTTGAAGAAGTGCACGCCGGTGCCGAGCCGCACAGCATGATACGCCATACCCCAATCATCTGAAGGAGTCCAGCGACAAACGATGTGTTGAATTTGGCGCCACACGGACTTCCTGATGCCCCACAAGGCTCCTCTGAAGTAGTTGGCTTCCTCGGGAGAAGTAACAGCCTTCGTAGTTCTTTCGAACACATCACCCGGCAGGCGCCCCGATGTAGCTTCGATGCAGTGGCCAATGATCCCTGCGTGCCACAGTCCTACGTGCTCTGGTATGGTATTCAGGGGTACGTCGTAGATCACATGGTCATCATCGTCCATGTTGATGATCCACCCGTCGGAGCCGTCGAGGCATGCCTCGTCGAACTGCGCGAAGCGGGCATAACCAATGAACAAGCGGTCCTGAATTCCAGGGAGGATGGTTACTTCGTTCCGGAGTTTGCTTCTCGTGCATTTGCTGAGCAGGTGGTCGACGCGCCCGTCCTCCATGGCCTTCGGAGATACGGAGAGGATGGCGTTGTCGATGGGGATGTGCTTCTGGCAGGAGCGCCAGGATCGCACAAGGAGGTCCTCGTGGTTCGACACCAGCATGCACAGAGTGTTCGTCATTCGGACTCCAGAGCGTCGAGCGCGGCCTTCCCCACAGCCTCCCTGTCGAACTCTTTCCCCCGCCGAATGCTAGCTTCGATGTCAAGGGGTGACCGGAGCGCTTTCTGCAGGCATGCCGGTGCTTCTGCCAAATCCCTATAGATTGACCACGGCTGCAGAAGCGCTGGGCCAAGCTGCTCAGCTACGGCACCAGCACGTCTCGAGACGACTTGGCATCCTGCGTTCATGGCTTCGTAGACAGTGAGCGGGCAGCTCTCCGTATCCGAAGCGATGAGGTGAACCTTGGCGTTGCCCATTTCCTGGGCAACGCGGGCGGTCGTTGCGTCTACGATGACCTTGCAGCCGCGAAGGGCTTCTAGCTCCTTCAGGATGCCTCTTCCTTCGCCCCTCCGGATGCCCCACAGCTTCCCGATGACGACGCATGAGAGCCCCATCCCTGATGCAATCTCGGCTGCCTCCAGAAGCCGCTTTGTATGCAAAAGAGTCCCAACGACGATGACATCTGTCTCTCGGTGGCTGTTGGCTCTTGCGGCTTCTCGGAACATGGAGTAGTCATGGGGAGGAATAACAACACGGATCTTGGACGCGAACGGCTCCCAATACTTTCGTGTGCAGAGCCAGCTCCTAACTGTGCAGCTGTTGGTCCAGAACTGGCAGCTGTCGCCGTGGGGAACTTGGTCAGGATGAATTGCCCAGGCGATGACGCGGGTGTTTGGGAGTCGGTCCTTGAGCGCGGTGTATCCCGCGTAGGGAACGAGAAGGACATCCTGACCCTGTAGACCCTCCGGAAGAGCCTGTTGTCCTCCATACCGATGTGCGATGGGGCCCCAGCAGAAGTTCTTTGGTTTCAGTGTGCGAATGGGCATCTGTACCCACAGCTCACGGGTCATGCCGTTCTGCGGCGGGTTGGTATAGACGGTGACCTCGTGCCGACTG
>Ga0180433_10008295_pt1 | contig 12978 bp, 23 predicted proteins | sample SS_ome_8_FD_132980 | JGI IMG/M metagenome (GOLD analysis project Ga0180433, IMG submission 132980) | Hypersaline lake sediment archaeal communities from the Salton Sea, California, USA - SS_1_D_1 metaG | ecosystem: Environmental > Aquatic > Non-marine Saline and Alkaline > Hypersaline >... | reverse complement strand
TGGCGGTTTCCTGATATCATCAACGTACAATCTCATTTTAATCTTACGAACTCGATTCTCCACACCCACGGATTTTTGAACCACTTGAACCGATCTTCTTTTCCTTCATGTAAATAATCCCAAAACGCTGAAAACTCATTCCGATTTGTAAACCCTTCCCTGTACGCATCTGCGTCATCTATTTCATGAAGTCGGATCGGCAAACAGCTCACAACTCTCAATCTAAAACAGGCTTCTTTCCTGGACTGGTAAAGCATGGACTTTACCCACAGAATTTCGTTCGGCTTAAACTTGGACTCGTTGGCCAACAATTTCCTCAATTCGATATCAGGATAAAACTCTCCACGATATAACCACATGGGCACACCATTCTTTTTCTCATAATCAGGCGGTGGCTTAATCAGCCTCCTTGTCACTGTCTTTTGGCCTATCACGATCTTGTGCCTCATCGGTTGGGAAAACAAGATCGGCTTCTCTTTGACTTCCGTTACGCCCATACAATAACTCTCCTAATTCGGATTTCGTTTCTGCTAAAATTAGTGGTTTACCCCCAATTCGGATATCCCTCGCATTTGCTCCATACTCCCTGACCCCACGCAACGCATTATCGTAATACCTACGTCGGACTGGATCACCAAGAACATGCCACACCATTTCAAGACATCGGAACGTTTCCTCTTTGTCATCATCTGTCATATTCGACTGGCTGATTTTATAACGGACAAGATTGTAAACTTTCTTCAATTTTTCATGGGGCCACAATTCGTTAACCTTGATTCCAACAGGAAATCCTAAAAGCTCATAATAGGTCAGATTCTCACGCACTCAATCACTCCATATTTTTTTTCGTCTCAACTTTCGCATTACGAACATCACACAGATGATCCCCACGATAGTTCATTTCCTTTCCACAAATCCCACACTTCTTTCTTGAAAATTCATTTGCTTTTCTACACGTCGCAAAATGAGTCACACAAGAACTCTCATCTCTCCTGACCCGAATTGTCCCATCGTCCATTTTTTCAAGACGCATATAAACTGGTGCCCTCGGATCAAGCGGAATCTTATATCCATTCTCATCAATCGCCCAAACAATTTCTTTTCCACATCCCTTACAGTATGACATCAGATTAAAACCCCCTGTCCGTTATTGTCGAACACTGGGACTTTTTTCGACAACTGGTATTCAAACAACCCATGGGACCGATCACCCCTTGGACGGCGATCAACCACATAGCTCCCAAACCTTTCCTTCCTGAGATGACGCAACTGAGCCGAAATACTGGCTTCTGGATCACCCGTAATCCTCGCAATCTCAGGCAGCGTTCTCCAATGACCATCTATCATGGCCGAATAAACTCGACCCAATTGTTTGTCCAACCGCTTATCATCATGCGCCGGATCATAAACAGCTCCGTCGAATTTCCCCTTTTTACCAACCCCTGTTATCACTGGCTCACTCATATCTCCTCCAATTTAATTTCTGTTTTACCCCACGAACTTTTCAAAATAGCCTTCGCCTGAATCTCTGGGATGCACTTCACACTGTCATCAGGCAACAACCAAGGTACAATTGAATCACAAATCGACTTGCACAAATTGTCCAAGTCCATCCTGGGTTCACCCTCAATGTGAAACGTGACCGCCAGTCTTGCCTTTCTAAACTGGACCCTTGGCTTTGACATCATAACAGCCCAAATTGAATCCTTATACGCCAGGAATCCTCGGACAATCGGCCTCATACCAGCAATCCTGGAAACTTTACCCGAATCACGCCTTGTCATCCTCGGCTTCGGGACTGGCTGACCGTAAACCTCGAACTCAAACGTTTTGCTCAAGGTATTCCTTTCGATCCTCTTTAAGGACAGAAAACCCTTTTGCAAAATCGGTCAATTCCTTACCCGTCATGAACGCTGCCCTACCAGCCGTTCTACGGTCAAACCCATCCTTCATCAGCTTCTTGGCCCAAGCGTGTTGAAGGTACTGGATACAATTCCCATACCCCCATTGATCCCCTATCATCCTGACGGTTTCCAAGTCCCTCAACTCACCATTGAATCTCATGTTGCCCTCCATCCGGCCATCTGCACCTTGTAATTTCTGGCATCCCGTGTCACATCGTGCCCAGACCCATGCTGACGCCGGCAATTACGACATTCATTTTTCAGATACCGACCCAAGGTGATATCCAAAAATCCACACTCGAAACATCGAATGAGGATGACTTTTTCCTTTCCCTTGGCCATTATCAACAACTTGTCCACCTGGTCATCGAACCCCTTGATAACCCTGGCGATATTGGAAATTATGTTCCAACGCTCAATCTCCCTCCGGCCCTCCGGCTGCGTACTGAGCGTTCGATATCGGGCATACCAAACATGCTGTTCCGTTGTCTGTCGGTGGCAGCTTTCGCATAAAAGCGTGAGGTTCCGTAGCCTACCGGACCCACCGATTGACCTGGCCTTCATGTGGTGGGCCTCAACCTTGTGTTTTGCGAAACATCTCCGTATGAACCAATTTCCATCAACTTTGACTGGGACATACGCCTCGCACCGACCCCCCGATCTCTCGATCAACTTTCGGTACGTCTCTGGTTTAATTTGCGCTCGCTCTTTTGCTGCTCCCATTTTCAATTTGTCTCCGTAAGTATTCTTGATCGCTCATGATTTCAATGACTCGATTCCAGTATTTTTCGAGAACCAACATATCTGGATAAATCAGATTCAGGTTTGCTCTCTCAATCCACTCACCGTTTTCAAAAATGAACTGTCTTTTTTCCAACCGTGGGGCGGACCCCTCACGTTGCGTTATCCGTAACACAAACTTCTCGTTCTCGTTACGGTGAAACGTGTCTATATCCATTAACACCTTAACCTGTCTTGGCATTTTAGTCTCCGTTCTCATTTGATTTTTCTTTGAATCGCTCGAACCGCACATCCGACCCTGCCATAGTCAGATGATCGCACCATTCACCGAGCCTTGACGCTATCCGTTCTCCAAACAGTTCGGATATGTCGCCAATCGTTAAATTCGTCGTCAAGATCAACCCGTTCGTTTTGGACGCCCAACGCTTTTCCAAAATCTCGTAAACAACTCGCTTCGTAAAATCCGTGAAATTCCCGACTCCGAAATCATCCAACACAAGGATCGGCAGCCTTGCCAATCGGTTCCTGGCCTCAACCTGTTCACGTTGACTTTCGTTCTGCAAAATATAGTCGTTTAATTCATACGCTTTCAAAACCTGGCCATCAAAATTCTTTTCGGCCCACTTTCTCATAATGGCAACGCCCAAATGGGTTTTACCCGTTCCGGTCGGCCCCATGATGAGAAGGTTTTTCTGATACGGGTTAAAGTTCATTCCGGCTTCATACGCCTTCATGTCCCGATGCTGATGAAATCTCTCAAACGTAAACTCCTCGTAATATCGGGGACCCCCAACGGCTGAAATGATTTTCTCACGCCTCAAACGCCGATACTGTTCGGACGATCTCTGCTGATCCTCAATCCGTTTAATTTGGGCGCATTGCTTACAATACCCATCCTCAAGGTCGGCAAACTCCATGTCGATATTCCTGAAATTGTCCCTTACTTTCAGGATCGCAACTTCGGCTCCACAACGCCTACACTTTGGCCGTGTCCCATTTGGATCGGTTCCCTTGGGCGTAGCCGAGCTTTGGATCACGTCGAACTCCGGCATTTCCGTTACCTCCTCTGTTTTGTTCTCTTGCAAACCACCGACTCAAAAACGCCGGCATCCCTCGCTGCGTTTTCCTCTTTCCAGGATTGTCGATACACCACTGACGAGCGACTTTGGCCTGGCCTCTTATGTTCACTCCTGGATAAGACTCCTCGTACTCTTTGACTTTTGCTTCTGTCAAAGTCCATTCCTTTTTCCCGTTACCGACTGTTGGATAGGTTAAAAATGGGGGGGAAGGGGGTGCGGAGGGTTTTCCCTCCGTACTATCTTCTCTTTCTAGGTTAAAGCTACTAGTTAAAGGGTTAAGGGTTAAGGACGGATTGGTTCCGATGTTGTTCGGATGTTGTTCCGATGTTGTACCGATGTTGTTCGGGGGCGGTGGGATTGTACTTGCTTGCTCCTGCTGATGCGGATGCTGATGTTTCTTGAAATTTAAAATCTGGATATACCGGACCCCATCAACTTCGTACCGTAAAATGAACTTCTTTTCTTGCAGCCTGTTCAGATACAACTCGATGTCGCAATCATCATACGGCAATATCTGGGTCTTTAAACGCTTCGGCCTATCCTCTAACCGTCCCTCCCGATCTGCAAAACACCAAAGCCCCTGAAACAGGATTCGATTCAACGGTTCAAGCTCGGCCAATTCCTCATTCGTATAAAACGACGGTTTAATAAGTCGGGTTCTTGCCACGGGACCCCCCATCAATTCCATGTTCATTTTCAGCCCCCTTGAAAAAGGTTTGCCATAAAACAAAAAACCCCTGTTCACCATCCCCCCGATTTAACGGACTGGGATATTGAACAAGGGTTTCCAATACAGTTCTTGCCACTGTGTCTCCTGCAAATTTAATTTCTACAAAAAGAAAATCCTGACCGAACGATCAGGATAAGTCTGAGGTTTGATTTTTATTTTTTTGGCTGTAAGTGTCCAGCAGAATTTTCAGAAAAATTATTCTGATTCTTCCCTTCTCGTTTCGTTGTTCCAAGTATGGCTTTACGCATCGGCCAACCCCTTCTTATTCGTGAAAATACTGTTACTGGATTTTGCCCATGTATTTTCGCCCAATCTGTTATCGTCATTGAAACTCCATTAATTGTCATGATCTTTGATCTATCAATTTTCTTTGTTCTCAATGCTTTTCCAGTAGGCCAACCCCTGTTAAGCCGTGCCTCTAACAATGACCTCGGAATATTGAATTTAATAGCCCATACTCCCAAAGGCTTACACTTTCCATTCCATCTTATGATTCTATTTCGTGACGTGTTTAATGATTGTTCTTTTGGCGATGCCCATTTAACATTCAATGGTTCATATCCCATCGAATTATTAATCCGCTCAAGAGTGTAACTTGTTGGCCTGTGTCCCATATCATCAAAAAAATTCTTAAACGATCTCCACCTGTTGCAAACTTTAATTCCTCTCCCACCATAATTTCTATAAGCATTATTCTTTCGATTTGTGCAACGCTGAATCATCCCTGACCAAGATAGATATTCGGGTGAACCCCATTTCCCGTGTCGTTTCATCTGCAAAACTCCATTGGTATTTCCCATAAGTGCATACACGATGGCATCTTGTTGACATACAACGCTTTTGGTGGAAGCATCATAGCCATGTTCACTTCGTCGGGAACAAAACGGTATCGAGCCTCTTTGATCTCATCCCAGGTTGGGATACGCCCTGGCAACGGGAACCCTTGCGCTGTTTTTAAATGACTGGATCGGTGAGAAATACTCAAATGCCACGCCCTGTCATTTCCTTCCTGGCCGACGAACACCATCAAGTGCCCGTCGTCAACAGATTTCTGGTAAGCCTTACACCCCATCCACTCCTTTTCGAGTTTGATCCAATCACTCACCTGGGTTGTCATTTGAATCCTCACCTTGCATCAACGGTTTGATTTCTTTCCACTTGTTGAAAATTGTTTTCATGTCGGCAATGTTGAAACCCTTGGCCTTTCCCATCCTGGTCTGGCCGTCCTTCTCATAAAAATCACGCTTCTCAAGGTTCGTCGCTTTTACCTGACCGTCAATGATCCACTGTACCACTCTGATCTGAGTTTCACCCTGACCCGAATCCCATTTATCAACAACCTTCAATACCTTTGCTTCAATGTTTGCTTTTCCTGCCATACTTCCTCCTTTTATCCTCTGAAACCACTACGGATTACCTCCATTATCTCTTGAAGGTGCAGCCCTTGAACTACCGCATCCTCAAGCGCATGGTGTTTTACCCTGGCTTTGACTTTCAGCTTGACTTTGAAAAGTGATTTGATCGTTCGATAACAAAGATCGTTACGGTAACTGACCGGATATTGAAGCCCCAATTTTTCATACGCCGAATTGAGGATCACATTATCGAACGTGGCCCCGTTCCCAAAAACCCACGCATTTTTTGGGATGAATTCACTAAACTCTTTCAATACCTCTAACAAAGGACGTTGCCCTGTCTCGAATTCCTTTTGCGCTTCCGGTGACTGCTTAGCCCACCACTGAATTGTGTCCAGGTCTGTCGAAAACCCGTACTTCTCACAATCGGACACCAGAATTTTCTGATAAAACAATTGCTCCGGTTGGATGTTCTTGAATTCCTGGACTCTCCTCAGATCAAATTTATAGGCCCCGATTGAACGAATAAACGCCGTTTTGGAAGTCCCCAATGTCTCAAGGTCAACCATGACCGCATTAAACATCTGGGCCAACGGTTGTTCGGTCGTACCGGTGGTCTGGGTCATATTGATTGTGGCATCGGACAGTAAAGATGGCTCCACATTTTTCACAGAATCCGTTGACATAACACTTCTCCCCTGCTCGACCCCGATAAACGAGACGAACGTGAATTTCTTTTACTGCCTTCCGTTTGCATTTTTCGCACTTGACGATTTCCACATTGATTTAACGTCATACGCTGGCCGGCTCCTTATTTTCAAAAGGAATGACGTTTCCGTTTTCGACCACGAATGTTTTGGCGTTGGATACAAGGATTTGCTCAGCCTTATGACGGCTCCCAAGGAAGATAGTTTCATAAGAATCCTTGACCTTTTCAATGAACATGACAAAAAACTTCCTCATCTCTGGATCGAACAATTCAAGCTCATCGACCAAAAGAATTTTCAGCCCTGACAGATGAGAAAGCGCATCCTGAATCGCAAGACCGACCATCTTTTGTTCGGTGTGGGATAGGGCGTTGATCGGCAAATACTCATTCCGATCTTTTCTGAAAACTCTGGGATCAAACTCCCCTTCATAAACAAGCCATATTTTGAACTCCCCATCCGTCAGCCACCCAAGCCGTTCATTGATTCGATTCTCGAATGTAGCAATCTGGCTCCGAACAATCTCAGCTCGGACCCCAGTGTCAGACGTGGCCTTAACCACAGCATCCCAACTCTCATGGTCTTTCCGAACAACAGAAAGTTCACTCCTCAATTTTTCAAGCTGAGCCTCGTTTGATTGGTATTGCTCAACCTTGTTTTTACGTTCGTTCAACTCGCTGATTTCACGATTGACAAACGCCAGTTTTTCCCTATCCGAATGGGGTTGGCTCCCACGGTTGGCATCGGCATACCGCATCGCTTCTTTCAATTCCTGCTCCAAACGACCTTTCTTTTCAACCAATTTCGGGAGATTGGCCTGCTCGTAATCGTGCAATTGACGTTCAGCCTCCATCCATTTTGTTTTGGCCTCATCACTTTTCTGGCCCATGATCCTTCCCTCACCAGAACTGATCTTTTCCATTTCCTCTTTCAATTCCTGGCGACGCTTTTGAAGTCTGGCTGACGCCTTGAATCTGTCATTCGGACTCACGGGACAGTCAAAGGCAAAAACGGGACATTCATATTTATCCTGCATCTCACCGGACTTTGAATCCACGGTCGGCAACGACGCCAACTCGGTCTTGATAGCCATATACCGTTGTCTTAATTCGTTGGCTCTGTGATCGAATTGCTCCATCTGCTGTTTATAGGATGTTGCTGCCAAACGTAATTTTTCTTCGTTCACCAATTTGAGTTTTGAGATAACACTCGACACCTCATCAATATCGTTCCTCAATCGTTCGACTCGCCGACGTGTTTCCTCGGCCAGCTTCATCTGCGACTCCTCGGCTCCGATGCTCTGGTTGAGTTTGTCACGCTGAGCCTCATAGTCCACTAACGTCCGGCGGTTTTCCTCGGTGAACCGAAGGTTCTTTGAATCGGCGACAACGGATTCGAGATTATCAATCACTTTTTCCAGTCGATCCCGTTCACGTCCAAGACCTCGACGTTCCATCGTGGCCATATCATTTAAGGATTCGAGCATTTCGGTTAGGTTGGACGCCTCCGGCATTATCCGTCCACTCTGTTTTAAAAACCCTGCGATATCGGAGACTCCTGCATAACGCTTGGCCCACTCACTGACTGATGCAAGGAATTTTGATTCGTCGAATGTTCCCCCGATCAAAGCAAACAAAAGTTTTTGTTGCTCAGACGCTTTTAACGCCATAAACTTATCAGTTCTACATACTGCTCTCACCATCTGGGGGTCGATCCCCAGCGAACCCAACAAAACATCATTCGTAATCGACTGCTTGTCCAGTTTTAACTCGGTGTTCTTTTTGTAAATCACTCTCGTTACTGGGTTGGCTCCAACAATCGTTACCTCCGCCTTCTTCTCTCCATATTGAATACAGTCTTGAATCCGACCATCCTCAGCCCACTCATTTCGCCCTGTGAGGACTGTTTCCACGGCTGATAGGATCGAAGTCTTGCCACTCCGATTCCGACCGCAGAATACGTTGATATGGTCACATTCAACGACTGTGTTTCGATGGTTCCTGTAATTCCTTAAACGAATTTCTTTTATTTTCATCACGCCTCCTTAATCGCTTCACTAAACGACTGTGAATTTCCAAAAACTTTTCATTCTGCGAATGACGCCAGCAAATGTCCGGCGGTGAGATACAATGGCCCCACTCATCCTGCATCCCTGGATTGCACTCGCACGGATATTTCTTTTTAATCATGGCCCATGCTTCGGCCTTGTATGCTGAGGATTTTGTCAGGAATCTTCGTCCAGCAGCTCGGTAAACTGTGGCCGTTTCGATATCGACCATCAGCAAAGAGCCTTCACTTCGGATTCTTCAACAGGTTTTTCAATAATCGTATCCTTCGATTCCTCTCGGATTGCTCTTGACGACAGTGAATCAGCATAGACATTCTTATAACGTGGCACCCATTTGAATTTCAGATTCTTAAATTCCTTTGACATGAGGTACGCTTTTTGAAAAGCCCAGACGTAAATACCGTCCTTGACTCTCCAATGTCCATCCATTTGCATGACAACCAGTTTACTATCCCCATGAACGACGATGCGCTCTTTGGTCATCCCTTTGGATTTGAGGTACTCAAGCATCCTGAACAGCCCCATGTATTCACCGGAATTGTTTGACATCCTGTCACCCTTCCCCAGATATCCAAAACCGTGGGCGTTGAAGTAACCATCATCCGATACAACCCAACCATATCCGGTTTTACCATACGGATTTCCCCAACAACCTCCGTCGAAATATCCTTTAAGATTCATCATCATCCACCTTACTCTTTTTGAACTTCATGTCCTTCGTAACATCGGTCAAAAGATTGATGGCTGTTACAATCTCTGGACTGGCGTCTTTCAGGATTCGTTTCAACTTCAACTTCGGGATACTTACGATATCTCTCCAATCAATCCCCTGTTTTTCACACAAGCGAATGAGGCCCCATCCGTTTACTTCCTGGGTTTCGGTCGGGATGAACCCCCACTGTATCCCGTTATGGGATATTGGACCAGACGTTGAGCAGTAAGCTCTGAGGTTTTTCTTCAACTCAGAAAGCCGGCGTTCGGTTAGCGCAATTTGCTCGACCGCTTCCCTGGCCTGTTCCTCTGATTGGATCAACTTCACTTCCTTTTGTCCGGCAGGGCATTGATCGTAAAAGGAACAATAGGTGCAGGCAACACCTGGGGTCGGTTTGAACTCATAATCCTTTTCGATCCGTTGAACAACTGTTCTCAATTGACGCTTGAATCCGTCCAACTGATCCTTGTAAAAGGTCTCTCCCTTCACAATGTCGTTACGGATAAAGTTCAAATAGACATCGAACTGCTCAACTTCTGGATATTTATAGGACAGCATGAGGGCATACAGCTTTAATTGAAAAGGGTCGTAATCCGTCCCGAACCCCGTTTTCCAATCCGTGATCTCAACCTTGTTACTGTGCTTACGAAGGTAGTCCACGATCCCACGCATGAACACATTTTTCCCGAACCAGTCAGCTTGCTCCCCGTACTGGTCAATGGCCATCTGGATTTCAACGCCAACCGTATAGTCCAGGTCAAACTTCTTATTCCGAACGAAGGTTCGGCACACCTGGTACATCTCATCAAAATACTGGCTTGAGAGTCCGGCAGTTTGGGCAAACGCCTTTTCAATCAAAGGCTCGGCCCCATCGAAATCACTTTCTACCTTCTTTTCCCAACAGTGCATAAAGTACAGTTCGATGAATTTATGGATGGCTCCCCCGATCAAAACGAACGGAGGCATTGAGGTAGGTTTCAATTTTTTAACAACTTGAAACTCAAACTTTTTCGGACATTCGTCATAAACGCCTATCCTTGTGTTTGAGTATGCGAACCGGAGTCGGCCATCGACAATCGGTTCCTTTTCGACGATTGTATTCATGGCTCCCCCTTACAGTAGCGGTTTGGTGGTATCTGGTTTGGACCTCTTGGTTTTAGGTGTGACTGCCGGTCTCACTTCTGGGGTCGCTGGTTCCGGCTCGGTCGGTGTCCCCGTCCTTTCCTTAATCATGGCCTCTAATTTGCCCAATAAACGCTCTCGGTCATCCGATGTATCCCTTATGACCTTCTCAACCTCCAAGGGCAAATTCAGGGCCTTAAATGCAGCGTTTATTCGGTCGTTTAAGGGATCGGTGGGGGGATCATTTGAGACCTTTTCCCCCGTCCTTTTTTCAACGATTTCCTCAACCTGGGGTGCATCCTCTGGCCCCCTGGGGTGATGGGTCTGGTTTTGGGGTTGCCATTCCTGCGTTATGTCGGTGGCCTCCCTAACGGACTCTGGGGCCATCAAAGCCTTACGCCGTTCATCCTCCATTTTCCTGAATTCGAGGGCGAACTCTTTTCTGGCCTCGGCTATTTTCACCACGTCATCATAAAGCGATTTGACGACATGATCTCCGGCCTTGGCTTCGTAAACGACAGTACAGATCGGGACCGTTTTGGATTGACCTCCTTTCGGCTGGACCTGGGTCATTTGAAGTTTGAGTTTCAAGGGAATACGGGCAAGGATGCCTCCCGTCAAAGTCTTGATAAACTCCAAACTGGACCGGATGTTTTGGATTGTGTACCAAGAGGCTGTCCGAAAATTGTAAACGCCTCCCAAAACATTGGCGTCCATCAAAACGGCTGAAAGGATCGCATGGGGTTTACATCGCCCACTTTCGGCTTCGAGAAATTCACAGGTACAAGGAACGTTGGTCAGTTCCCCAGTTTGCATATTCAAACGGGCTGCGGATTCTCCGTTACCTCGGCACCAGGCCGTCCCTCCCTTGTAATAGGCGTAGTACGTTGGAAAGTTCAACTCGATATCATCATAAAGGAGCATGATCGGCAGCTCTTTACAGTTCGCACCGATCTTATCCATTATGGACTTGTTGGGAATAAAGTCCCCGTTCTTATCTCGCTCGGTTGTGGTCACGACAAAGTGATCCGTGAAATGCGGAATACGGTAGGTACCCGTCCCGTCCTTCTTGGTTCGCTCTGCGCCCTTTCCCCCGATCTTAATTTTACCGACTTCGGCCAACCTGGGACGGTTATCCCATTTGATCGAACGGTACTCGCTTCCTGATTTGACCAACTCAGAAGTCTTGCCAGCCAACTGATTGTTCATACTTACTTACCTCCGTTCTCAATGTTATTGATGATAATGTCTCGAACAAACGAACTGATCTTTAAGTTCGGTCGTTTCGATTTCCGACGCTTCAACTCTTTCCCCAGATCATTGTCCGTCACCCCAAACTCCTTACACAAGATACTCCGAACAACGCTGGAAAAACTGCCACCGTCGGACTTCGCCAAACTGCGAAGCCGTTTGGTGATATGTTCATCCTGTTTACGGAAATAGATTTGGATTGACGGCGACCCAGGAATGTAAATCCTCTCAACGTCATATTCAGACAGGATCATTCCCATAAGGTGTGCCTCCTAGATTACGTTTTATTCAACCGGATTTGGGCCTTAACAGGCCGTTCACTGGGAAGGTATTATAGATGATTATAGATCAAAGGGAAAGACGTTATTTTTGAGGTAGGAAGGGAAGGCGACCCCTCAGCTCTCACTCGGAGAACTGGGGGTCGTCGATCTCGATTTCAAACAGCTCAAAGGCATGGAGACCACATACCTTACGGGTTGTTTTGGTTCGGTTGGCCATTAACAATTCGACGCTTAAAACAGCAGTATATTCACACGACTTATATCGGCAATCACAATAATCAGGATCATGTTTACAATTTGGTTCGGCTCCATCACACGGCTCCCCGTCCTCAATAGGGATCGGCTCGGTGAAGTTTATTTCAAACTCCGGCTCCGGCGGATCATACCATGAGGACGGGGGACTACCATCACTCATCATAGTCATAGTCATCACTCCTATGGGAACGACGCCGGCAATTATCACAGATGGCTGACGTTGCTCCACGTTTCATTTTTTCGTTACACAGTACGCACCGAAACCGACCCTCGGAATCGGGGCAACCTCCCCCGTCCCCGTAGGGGGCAGGGCCGTGTCCACAGCAGGGGTAATCAGGGCATCTTTCCATATAACCTCCCACGCTTATTAAGAGCAGCGATTTCTTGTTTTATTTTTTCACGAAACTCAACTTCTTTTTTTAGAACTGGCTTACCAGTTCCACCAGCTCGATACCTGCTTCTTTTTAGATGTTCACACAGCTTAATACCAATGTCAGCCTGCCTTGTTTTTATCACGAGGAACTTCTGCAATTGACGCAAAAGTCTATCTGCGTGATTGTTATTCCATGTGCATAACCACTTTGACCTTCTATTGCCTGGCGGATTTTTGACATGGAATACTGACCGAAGCCCTGCTTTCTCAATCATCCAATCGACCAAACATCTATCAGTAGTAGTAACAATCACCTTTACGCCATATCCAGGAGTTACTCTCCTTCCCGTTGGCTTCCTACGATTGACGTAAATACAGCCTTCCCCATCTATGATCCCAG
>Ga0180433_10008294_pt1 | contig 12978 bp, 10 predicted proteins | sample SS_ome_8_FD_132980 | JGI IMG/M metagenome (GOLD analysis project Ga0180433, IMG submission 132980) | Hypersaline lake sediment archaeal communities from the Salton Sea, California, USA - SS_1_D_1 metaG | ecosystem: Environmental > Aquatic > Non-marine Saline and Alkaline > Hypersaline >... | reverse complement strand
ATGGCATTTGAATTTTTTAGAAAAATCTCAACTCATTAAAAGCATTCGTATAGGGAACCAAAAAGCATATTATGATTACTATCTCAATCAAACTGATCTCGAAATATTCTTTTACTTGAGGAAGCAAAAAATAAGACAAATTATTGAACTATTTAAAGATAAAAATGGTCAATCAGGACTTAGCCCAACCAAAATGTCTAAAAAATTAAAAATGCATTATAACACATTGAGAAAGTATCTCAATATTTTACATGAATTTGGAATGATCAAGATCTTCGTCAAAAATAACAAAAAAATTTATTTCTTTGATCATCATAACTACAATAAGACACAAAATGGTATTAAGAGTTATTCTAAGCAAATAAGAAGTAATATCGTTCAGGAGTTCCTCTCAGCGTTTTAAATCTCTTTTTTGGTTAGTAACTACTACTCGTTTAATAATTATGTAGATTATATAAATAAATGAGGGATTTTCTTTCACATTCGTATGAATAATTTCACAATTATTCCACAAGAATTTTAGTATTATTCCAGAGGGATTTTAAATTAATCATAGGAGTATCCATAGTAACACAAATTTAAGATATGCAATAAAAAAAAACGCGGTTTATTAAGATGAGAACAAAAAAAACAATGATTTTTAGCTTTACGAGCTTAATATTCTTGATTACCATTAGTTCGTTTTTTGTCGCAAGCACTTCAGGATATGTTGCTTCTGAGGGTAATTACTCATGGGATAACGCGGATTTAATAGATTCAATTATTCTATTTAAATCAGAAGGAATTGATCTGGGGATTCCAGAAGAATATATCATTTGCGAATATGAAGCTTTAAACGGTATTAATGCGTTAATCCCGCGACACATGTTTGATTATTTAGCAATAGCCGATTTCGTTGAATCTATCGTGGAAAACTCTGAGATACAGGTAGAACCTCATTTGGATTATTTAGACTGGGGCACCGACATGATCAACGCAGAACGCGTATGGGGTCATTACGAAGATGCTATAGATGTCGCTCCTTGGCATTATACCGGGCAAGGCGTGAGAGTTGCAATATTAGGTTCTGGTATTCAAACAACGCATCCAGATCTTAACGATAATTATAGAGGAGGTTATGATTTTATAGAGAACGATAATATTCCTGACGACGATCATGGTCACGGTACAATTTGTGCAGGAGTAATTGCTGCCGAAGATAACAATTTTGGAGCTATTGGTGTAGCTCCTCATGTAGAACTTTATGCAATTAAAGTATTTGATGGAAATTATGATACAACAGCAACCTCTACTATAGTCTCGGGTATTAATTGGGCTGTTAATAATAACATAGATGTCTTATCAATGAGTTTCGGTACAAATAGAGATCTTACCAGTGCTTTAAATGCTGCTTACAATCATGGTATCGTACTTGTAGCTTCTGCGGGTAACGAAAATGTTAATAGAGTAGGTTATCCAGCTAGAATTAGTAATGTAATTGCTGTTGGGGCTATTAATCCGTCTCAAAATCGTGCTACATCGCCTACTTGGGGAAGCAATTATGGTTCTAATTTAGAGATCATGGCTCCTGGAGTTTCTATTTATACGACAAATGTCAATAGTCAATATACTTATGGAAGTGGTACTTCATTAGCAGCCCCAATGGTTGCAGGAACAGTTGCTCTCATGCTCCAAGCTAATCCTAATCTCACCCCAACGCAGGTACGAACGATTCTCCGTAATACTGCTATAGATCTTGGAACTCCAGGATTCGATATATATACAGGCTATGGGATGGTTGACGCATTAACTGCTGTGTTTCAGGCATTACCAACCAATGCACCAGCAAAAGTAACGGGCTTGAAGAGAACTTCAGGTGGAACTAACTATATATCCTTGAGTTGGAACGCAAATACCGAAATCGATCTTGATCATTACAATGTGTATCGCAACGGCGTGCTGGTGGGAGAAACATCTAACACTTATTATACGGATAGTGGACTCTCTCCTGGGACGTGGTACGGACATCAAGTTGCTGCGGTTGATCTATATGGACTAGTGGGACCAAAATCAGATTTGTTGATAGGAGGAACAGAATCTCTTCCTAAAATCTATGTGTCTGATATTAGAATGTCGTTAAAAGGCGGATTAATTTTTAGCAAGGCAATTAACATGTACGTGACCGTAAGAGATAATCAGAATAATTTAGAAAGCGGAGTATCGGTAAGCGTGTCATTGCGGTTAAACAATGGAGCAACTGTAAGATTTTCAGGGACTACTAATTCTCAGGGAGTAGTAAGTTTCTTTTATTTAAACTTTCGTCTCTTTAAGAGCGGAACGTATACTTGCACGGTTACAAGTTTGAGTAAAAGTGGTTTTGACTACGATAGTTCACAAAACGTGGAGACATCTGAAACGCTAAGAATCTAAGAATTGAAAGAAAACCTAAAATATCTTGAATTCTTTCTTTTTTTTTTTATACTTCTTAATATCAAATTGAAAATAGACAAATCAAATAAAAATTATTTAATTAGAAATTATTAAAAGCATATATTCTTATTATTATTTCAATACGAAGTTTCAACAATATGGATTAAAAGTATATTAAAAAAATCATGTCAGACGAAGAAATTGTTTTTACAGGAAAAACTGAGGCAATTTATAAGATTATTGTTATAGGCGACCCAGCCGTGGGAAAGACGAGCTTGCTTGACAACTTTTCGTCAAAGAAATTTAAGACACAATATATCCCAACGGTAGGCGTAAATATAGTTAAAGAGCAGGTTGAATTAGACGATGGAATTGTAAACTTAATGATATGGGACATAGCGGGTCAACCGCAATTCTACATGCTCCACCGTCCTTACTTCAATGGCGCAGACGGTATGATGCTTGCTTTTGACATTACCCGATCAAGTACATTCAGTAACGTTCAAAACTGGTACAACACTGCTCAAAAGTTTGGACTTTCTTCAATACCAAGATTGTTAATTGGTAATAAGATCGATTTAAAAGACGAGCGTAAAATTATAAAGCCAATGGCGGATCATCTAGCAGAAAAGTTAAATTGTACTTATTATGAAACATCTGCAAAAACAGGCGATAATGTAAAATTGATCTTTCAAAAGACTGCTGAGATCGTAAAAGACTCAAAGATGAAGAAGCATTAATTTTTTTATTACTCTTTCCTACTGATTATTAAGTTTTAGTTTTCATATCAGAGTTCCCACATCAATGTCTTGAAACTTAAATTCTTTTAATTTACGCTTTTTCGTATCTTCATATTCTTTAAATACATCTATATTTCGTAAAATATTCATATCGCATGGTTCTTGGGAATTATCATTTAGTAAAATGCGATTATATGAAAAGCATTCAATTATATCGTCATAAATCAAATATGGAACAAAATATTTCTTCTTCACTTTATTGCTTTTTAAATATCTGATGTCTACAGGTACGATTTCGGGATAGTACTTCTCCTTCTTCTCTTTATATATCATCTTATGCGATTCTTCTCCATTTTCTACTACAGTGATAGAATTTTGTTCAAGAGCATCTTTAAAATAATTAATTACTCTATCGCCGTATTGAATGTATTGAGAAATAAGATGATTATTATCCATTTTTTCCTTCATTTTTTTGATATTAGAATAGATTGTTATAAATTCTGAGATTAAAAATGTGAAATCATCGCGTAAACTTGGGATGCTGGCACTTATTCCTATAGATTGCTCGAACCATTTAAAGATCTTTTCTAATTTAAATGGCCGAAATGACAATTGCTTGTATTGATTCTTTGCATGTTTAACTAAGTTTCTCATGCCATAAATGAATAAGTTCTTTAAATCTAAGGTAAAATCTAATTTAGCAAAAATTTCATTTAATTTATCTATATTTGGATTTATAAAAAGGCTTAAATCTCCGTTTATGACTTTATCAATTCTAATCGGAACAGGCATGATTGGTTCTTTAAATATTTCTGTTGTAAAGACATCAAAATAGAAGAGAATTGGTGCTATATCGTTTTTAAAAGATTTCATGGTATTATTTTTTTAGATATATATAATAATAAAACAATGATGCTTTATAAAAACTAAAAAGTGATAAGCCTTTTTTTATTTTATAAATCATGAACCGTGTTTTTGATTCTAACATTATTGAACAAAATGCAACAATAGATCACGTGAAAGCTCTTGCTTTTAATCGCTCAACCTCATCAGTTGGTGAAACACGAGCAGCTCTATATATTCAAGATGAATTACGAAAGAAAAATATTGAATCTACAATGGAATATTTTTCTTTTAATGGTCCAAAAAGAATATTCATGAGATTGTCATATTTCATCATCTTTTCATACCTCATCATAAATCGATTAATTCTAATATTAGCACTATATTTTGCAATTAAATACTTATTTGCAACAACTCGGAACCTTTCGCTGGTAGAAAAAGAAGACTCTAAAAATCTTATTGCTAAAATATCAGCAAGAAAAGAGCAGGAGAAAGGAGGTTTGATAATTTTTTCAGCGCATTACGATAATTTTTCTGCAAACATTCCTTACAGAATGCAGAGCGTATTATTTTTCATATTTAGGATAATTATTGCTCCCTTTATCTTGATCATACTTACTCTCTCAATGTGGTTCCTTATTGAATTATTTTCTTCAAATCCTGATACCGAAGAAATTTACGAGTTAGTAGTAACCTACTCGATTATTGAATTTCTTATTGTTTTCTTTATTCTTTTATTAATATATAACACAAAAAAATCAAGTGGTTCCATTGATAATGCGAGTGGAGTTTCGATTTTAATTGAACTTATAAAATCTTTAAAAACCAATCCATTAGAAAATTATGATATCATATTTTTATGGTCTGGAGCTGAAGAATGGGGTGTGATTGGATCAAGATGTTTCTATAAAAGGCATTTGAAAGAATTAGAAAAAGAATATGATTTAAATATATCATTTAATATCAACATAGATATGGTCGGAACTTATATAGGGCTTTTAAATGCTAGGAAATTTCAGAATAAGAAATTTAAATACAACTTAACTCAGGTTATTGAAGATTCTGCGAAAAAATTAGGAATATCGATAGAAAAATATCAGAAAATAATTAATCCTACAAGTGATTACAAATCTTTCATGTCTTTTGCAAAAAAAACAAAAAGCCTTTTTCAAGTATCTTGTTTTCATTCAGAAAAAGATTCTAAATACATTCATTCTCAACGGGATACCCCCGATAAATGTTCCAGTAAAGTTTTAAATGATTGTTTTGAAATTTGTTATAAGGTAATTAAAACTTTCGATGCAAATTTTTAATGAAAAATTATTACAATGTCATGTATATAACTTTTCATTCCTTTTTTAAAAATTATTATTGTAAAGTAGTCTATCTTGTTATATTAAGAGAAGGAAACTCTAAGACATCATACTTCATTGTGGGAACGGTTTCCCATAAGAGTAATTATTATAACACTCATACCTCAATTTATGAAAAAAAAGAAAATATTTTAATATAATAAAGGAAAACAAATATTAACAAAATCTTTTATAAAAAAATTTTTAAGTGGTATAAAAAATGGAAATGGAAAAAAAAAATATTGCAATAATCGTTTTAGCAGCGATCTTAGTTGTTTCTGGTATTGGTAATATTCTCCTCGCTCTTCCTGGAGTTCAGATTACCGCAAGTACTGGAAAAACGCTTATTGTAGGTACCGGAAGTGGTCCCGTAGATCTTGATCCACTCCACGCCTGGGATTCCGCATCAAACGATGTAATCAGACAATGTGTTGAAGGCTTATACATGATTGATTATGAGGATCCCGATTTAGCACGAAAACCTGTTCTTGCCATGGATGAGGGTACTTTAGATCCTAATGGTACATATTGGGAAGTGGACCTCAGGCAAGGCGTTGTATTCCACGATGATTCAAAATTCAACGCGACAGCTGTAAAATGGAACTTCGATAGGTTGAACTATCATTTAAATGCTACAGGTTCGAACCCAAATAATGGTACTGAATCGCACACTGCAGTATTGTACATGCTAGATTCCACTACACCTATAATAAATAGGACTGTGATAATAAGTGAATATAAAGTAGGAGTTCATTTGAATGGGATTTTTTCAGCATTCCTAGATACATTGGCTTATGTCTCAGCATGGATGTTATCTCCATCATCTACAAACTTCGGTCAACATCTTGACACAGCAACTGACGTTCTTGTTGGTACAGGTCCTTATAAATATCAACATTATATTGCTGATACGGAAGTCAGATGGACAAATTGGAATCGATACTGGAAGACTGGAGCCTATTTTGATACATTAGTGTTTTCAGTCATTGAAGACGAATCTGCGAGAAATCAAGCAATGTTAGCTGGTAATATTGATATCTTGTTAGGAGAGACGGAAGCATTACTACCTACTTTCAGAGCAGATGCTGATATTACAGTTGAAGACACAGGAGCTGGATTTTCATACTATTACTTAGGAATGAATAACAGACTAATCAATGCAACCTTTAGAAAAGCGATCTCGTATGCATTCAACTATACCTACATGATTGAGGAATTATTGGAAGGGCAAGCTGAAAGAGCTTATAGCCCTCTTTGTCCTGCCTGGCCTCAATTAGCAGGATGGAATCAATCTATACAGCTTAGCACGCCCACATATGACCTCAACGCTTCAAGAAAAGTTCTTGTTGATGCAGGAATAAGTACATTGGATCCAGACCGTGATAAAGGATGGCTTGAGGCGGAATACGCTGTGTGGAATTATTCGTATAACACGGATAACCAATTCAGGAGCGATTTATATCCAATGCTTCGAGATAATCTTGATAAAATTGGTATCACCGTTACTGATGAGGGAATGACTTGGGAAGACTATATTTACAGAGCGTATGGAATAACTCCTGGAGGATACGATCTCTTGCAACTCTATTGGGTAGGTTGGGGTCCAGACTACATGTTCCCTTGGAACATGCTTGATCCGTTATATAATCCAGACTCTACTTCTAACTCTGCTCAGGTTGACGATGCTCTTTTATCATTCTTGATGAAAGCTGCAATAGAAGAGACCAATAGTGATAATCAGACTTGGATTTTCAAGCAAATATTAGGGAACTTGACGGGAAGGATCTATCCACATGTGTTCGGATTTCATCCACTCATAACGGAAGTATATTCCGCTGATTTACGAGGTTACGCTGGTAATGCAGTAAACGATTTCTGGGCATATCCAATCTGGAGAGACGAAGGATACGCACAAGCATAGAATGATATTTTAAAAATTAATTATTAAAATTTTACCCTTTTTTTTTTTAATTCTTTACGAAATAACAGTTGTAGGACATTTATTCATTAATCTAATAACCATTATCATTATAACATGATTAATAAATCATTAAATATTTTATACAATTACAGCTAGTATGATTATTAAACTATAAGTTGTTCATCATGGATTATATGGATTTATCATGAAGATTACAAAAATTGAATTTGACAGGCAAGGAAATTTTATTCTCTCATTATTATTGATATACTTTGGATTTTACGGATATCTTTCAATTGTATATGAACAAAGTATAGGAGAGGGAGTGATGTTTTTATATCAAGTGATGTTTACTCGAGGAGGTCCTAGTGGAGCGGGATTGTTATACATGTTTTTCCCTGTATCTGATTACACAGCTACCTTGTACCATATATTAGTGTTAGTTGAACAGGTAGTTTTTAGTATACTATATCTCATAATCTTAATATTACCTTTCATTGGCAAGTTTATTTTAAATTGGAGCACCAAAAACTCTTTTTTAGCGTTCATCATAACCCAAATAACATTTATATTTTACTTTTTCGGCCCAAAACCACTTTTGATATATTTTACGATTATTTTTATTATGGTGTTTCGAGAACGCTTTTTTGAATATGGAATAAGAAATAGCATTTGGATCATTCCATTTATAGTTGGTATTTCATGGATGTTTTACTTCTTCATGACTCCTCCATCGAATTTATTCGTTATAATTGGAATGTATTTCATTAGATTTGAATCTTATATCACCATATTTACATTGTTAGTAATTAATCTGACAACAGCAATATTAGCGTCTGTTGCAAAAGAGAAATATTTGCAGTATTATGAAAAATTAAAGAAATTTAAGGAATAATTAGCTATAATGAAGAGATAAAAAATGAGTCTAGTTAAATATATTGTTAAAAGAATTTTAGTAATGATCCCTGTGTTATTTGGATCTTTAGCAATGGGTTTTTTCCTTTCTAGAATGATGCCAGGTGATCCCGTTCTTGCCATTCTAGCCGCACAACAATTACCTCGCCCAAGTATATCACAAATAAATGCAATGAGGCGCCTATTAGGATTTAATCAACCTGTAATTGTTCAATTTTTTAAATATATGGCTGATTTATTTACTGGAAATTGGGGTACATCTATTTCAATCGTACAAAATGAACCTGTATGGGAGTTGATCATGCAACGATTACCAAGAACTATTGATATTACAATAATGTCTGTATTAATTGCTTCAATAGTTGGAATTAAAGTAGGAGTGATTTCTGCTAGACATAGAAATAAATTAAGAGATACATCTATTAGATTTATAGCTTTAGTTGGAGTGTCTATACCAGTATATTTCCTTGGGATGCTCCTACAATTTTCTATCAGTTATCAGCTCTCAAATGTCTTAGGAGTTCCTACTTTACCGGCTACAGGTTTTAAAGACATGCGCTTTGAGGACCCAGCGTATGTTACTGGCTTCAGGACAATTGATGCATTCATATCTGGAGAATGGTACATGATATCAGATTATTTAATTCATTTGATTTTACCGGTATTTTGTTTATCTTTTATAACCCTTGCAGGAATCGCACGACAAACTCGATCCAGCATGCTCGAGGTATTGGAACAAGATTATATTAGAACAGCAAGAGCCAAAGGGTGTAAAGAAAAAGATGTGATCAATTCACATGCGCTTAAAAATTCGTTAATACCAACAGTCACAGTGATTGGTTTAGATTTTGCTAGCTTATTGGGGGGTGCAGTACTTACAGAATCAACTTTCGACTTAGATGGTATTGGAGGACTTTTAATTGATTGCGTGCGGTTGATTGATTACTGGGTACTAACAGCACTTATATTTGTTATAACACTAATGTTTGTTATTGTTGTATTGATAACGGATTTAATTTATGCTTTCTTAGATCCTCGAATTAGATATTGAAAATAAAAGTTAAAAAGAAGTAAGTAATCATGAGTTTAAAAACAAAACTAAAGATTGAAGGGAAAAAATTAAAAGATGGTTCCCTCATGAACATCCTATCTTGGATGAGGAATAACATTAAATTTCTTCTTGTTCCCGGTTCACGAATAGAAGAATTATCAGATCGAGAATATGAATATGAAAAGCAAGTAAGTAAGAGAAAATTTATTACAAGATTAAGGGCACCTCTTACTTTTGTAGGTTTAGGGATTATATTAGTCATTGTAACGCTTGTCGTATTTGGAGCATGGATTGCTCCTTATCCTTTTGAAGTGGCAAATGGAATAATTTCAAACGCTTGGGGCCCACCTACTCCAGTAAATCTTTTAGGTCAAGGTAAGTTTGGAAGAGATGTTTTGTCAAGAATGATATATGGAGCAAGATCTTCAATTACTATTGCTTTACCCTCAATTGCTTTTAGTGTCATGTTTGGTGTTATTTTTGGAATTATAGGGGGATATTATGGCGGTGTAATTGATTCAGTAATGATGAGAGTATTTGATATAATGCTTTCATTCCCTGCTTTAATCTTAGTAATGGTCGTGATAGCCATTGAGGGAGAACCTCAATTAGAAATTATAATGTTTGCATATGGTGTGTTAGGTATACCTTATTATTCAAGATTAATTCGAGGACAAGTACTACAGGCAAGAGAACTACCATACATTCAATCAGCAAGGACATCTGGTGCGGGGAATCTCAAGATAATGTTTAGACATATCTTACCGAACAGTATTCAACCAATAATAATAGCCTTTACTTTTAATATTGGAGGAATCATATTAAGCTTGGCAGGATTAGCATTTTTAGGTTTCAACGATCCCGATTTGATTGAATGGGGAAATGATATTGCCCAGGCTAGGTTACAATTGCCGATAGCTCCTTGGGCAGCTTTATGGCCGGGTTTCATGATTTTGATAACCGTTTTAGGATTCATGTTGCTTGGGGATGGATTAAGAGACGCATTAGATCCAAGGATGAAAAATTTGTAAATAAATAAAAAACCAGGTTAACTCTATAATGAATGTAGTAAAAAAGAAAAATGTAGAAACAGGAAAAAATGATATTTCTCAAGATGAGAATGTTAAAAATGAAAATTCTGAAATTTTACTCGAAGTCAGAGATTTAGTCACTTATTTCTACACTGAAGAAGGAGTTGTTAAAGCTGTTGACGGAGTATCCTTTGATATTTTTAAAGATGAAGTGCTTGGACTAGTAGGGGAAACTGGTTGTGGAAAGTCGGTTACTGCTCTTTCAATTTTACAATTAGTTCGAGCACCTGGAAAAATCATAGGTGGGGACATTACATACAATAAGAAAAAGCTCTTAAAACTTAAAGAAAAAGATATGAGAGCCATTCGTGGAAAAGACATAACGATGATCTTTCAAGATCCACTAAATTCACTCAATCCAGTGATATCAGTAGGAAAGCAAATTTCTGAAGTATTAAAACTGCATCAATCGGATGAAATGAAGAAAATACGCGATATACAACGTTTAGAGCGCAGGAACAAAGTGAAAGAAAAGGTAGAATTAAAAAAGAAGCTTAATGAAACCAAAGACCAATTAACTGAAGAGGAAATTGCAGAAATTTCTCAAAAAATTAACACTCTTAAAAAAGAAACAATTCATGTGCCTGGTTTCAAAGATGTATTGTTGCAAGAAGCAGCAAATATAATAAGAGAAGTAGGTATAGCGGATGCAAAAGGTATACTTAAAAGATATCCTCATGAATTAAGCGGTGGAATGAGACAGAGAGTCATGATTGCCATGGCGCTCTCGTGTAATCCAGGACTTTTAATTGCTGATGAACCAACAACAGCATTAGACGTAACCATTCAAGCTCAAATACTCCAATTAATAAAAAATTTAAAAGATAAATACCACACCTCAATGTTATTAATTACTCATGATTTAGGAATTATCGCAGAAACATGTGATAGAGTAGCTGTAATGTATAGTGGAAACATTGTAGAATATGCCACAGCTACCGAATTATTTAAAAATCCTCGCCATCCCTACACTAAAGGTTTAATCAGTGCAATTCCGAGTATTGAAAAACGAGATCAAAAATTAGAAACAATTAGAGGGATGGTTCCAAATTTGATTTATCCCCCCTCAGGGTGCAGATTTCATCCTAGATGTGATGAAAGATTGGAGGTTTGTCATAAAATAAAACCTAAATATAATGAAATAGATAAAAATTATTTTGTTGCTTGTCATCTATTTGATCCTGAATATAAAGACTCGAAGAAGTATCAAAGAGATGAAGAAGAAGAACTAGAATCGCATAAAATTTAAAATTAAAAAGAAATAAGGAAAAATTATAAAAATGACCATCCGCGAAGAAAAAAAAGAAAGCTCTATAGAATTCGAAGCGAATAATTCATCTCAAGAAAAAGAAATAGTTCTCTCCGTCGAAAATTTAAAAACATATTTTCCTGTTTATGGGGGTTTTTTTAAACGTGAAATAGCAGAAGTCAAAGCTGTAGATGGAGTCTCTTTTAATCTTAAGAGAGGAGAAACTCTTGCTTTAGTAGGTGAAAGTGGATGTGGTAAAACAACAATTGGGAATTCTATCTTAAATCTCGTCCTTGCTACAGAAGGAGAGGTATATTTAAAAAACAAACTTATTGTGGTCGGAAGAGAAAATATTGCAGAGATTCTGGAAAAACAAGAAGAAAAAGAAAAGAAAAGAGCAAAGAAAAAAGCTCTTAAAGAAACGAAGAAAATAGAAACGAAAGAAGAAAAAAAAGAAAGATTAATAGAGGCTCAAAAAGAAAAAATGGACATGAAATCTATTAAAAAAGAGCGCAGAATAGCAGAGGGAGACTTACCCCCTTCTATGTGGATTATAATATTAAGCTGCGCCCTTTTATTTGCAATTCTTTGTGCTCACGCTCTTTTATTACCTCTCACACCAAATACAACGCAATACCTTGAAGGAGTTTTATATGTGAATATAATTGGTTCCATTATACTTTTATTTCTTCTACGGAAACACTGGCAAAAGATATATAAGAGTAAATCTTCTCTCCAGAATAGTCTATTAAAGCAGAAAACTAAATTTATATTGATAGCAACTGCATTAGGGATATATTTATTTTTGCTATTTGCTCTTAATGTATATAAAACAGGTTCAAATTTAGTTCTATATTTTGATTTGATAACTGATCCAGATTATATTCCTTTATGGGTTATGGTATTCTTTTTAATGTCATTAATTTTCTTTAATCCAACATTATATCTGAAAATCTATTTAATGATTCTTATTTGGAGAGATAATTCCATGAAGTTAAAGGGTAAAGAGTATAAAAATCCTGATTCTTATCTTTCAAAATATCATAAAAGATTAATGATAAAAGTGAATGTCTATTCGAAAGATGTGCGTAAAAAAATCCAATTAGTATTCCAAGATCCTGATTCCTCACTAAATCCTCGATGGAAAGTTGTAAATATTATTGGAGAACCGCTACGTGCTTTACTCAAAATGAGAGGAGCAAAGAAAAATCGTAGGAAAGTATTAGAGCTTCTTGAGACGGTATCAATGAAAAATGAACACTTAGATAGGTATCCACACGAATTCTCTGGGGGACAAAAACAGAGGATTGTAATTTCAAGAGCTCTAGCATGTAATCCTGAAGTGATCGTGTTAGATGAGCCAACCTCTGCTCTTGATGTATCGGTACAAGCTCAAATCTTAAATTT
>Ga0180433_10008292_pt1 | contig 12980 bp, 16 predicted proteins | sample SS_ome_8_FD_132980 | JGI IMG/M metagenome (GOLD analysis project Ga0180433, IMG submission 132980) | Hypersaline lake sediment archaeal communities from the Salton Sea, California, USA - SS_1_D_1 metaG | ecosystem: Environmental > Aquatic > Non-marine Saline and Alkaline > Hypersaline >... | reverse complement strand
TACTGGATTATGGGCGGTGTCAAGGAAGCTATGGGAATACGTTTTTTCAGTAATGCTGTTGCTTATTTAGAGGAGAAATTCTGATTTTTGATACACGCATTTATAAACACTTTGATACACCTGAATAGCATGCGAGCAGTGGAAAAACAAAAACAGCCACTTCATGTTGGAGGCAGAGGTTTTTCAGCAGCTAAAAACCTGCAAATTGAAAAGGTTTCCAGCATAGATGGCCTCTTCGAAGTATGGAGGGGCAATAATTCTGCAACAGCAATCCTCCACACTGCCAAGAAACTTAATATCGGGTTGGACAGGCTCGGAAATAGCAGTGAAGAAATAAACGAAAACATAGGCAGGGCTTCATTTAAGCTGTCAAGAAAGGACAGGGGTTATTGTGAACCGATATACGCTGTTTCCAGCATGATAATTGCCCATAATGACCTGGATACTGCAAAATGGCTTATAACAGAAATGAGTTCCAATATAGATGAAAAGAACGTAAAAAAGCACCTTACTAATATATCGAATATTATGGATGCGGCTAAAGAATTTGGACTAACTACTAAACAACTTGGAAGCATCAGGAGCGAGTCAACTGCTGATGAGATAATAAGGGTAGCTACAAATCCAAAACATAAGTATCCGAAAAATGGCGTTGTCATGGTGATGATAGGGCAGAAAGCAGAGAATCTGGTGGATGTGGTGCTGAAAAACATAATAGAGAAATGCACTGGTTCTGAATTATTTGACCTGGGAAGTAGTATCAGGGGAAGGGTGCACAAGAGGCGTATAAGCGTAGAAAATGCTGAAATACTGCTTAAGGCAATAGAAAAAAGAATAGACAGGCTCTGGATGGCCCCTAGTGAACCTTAACACATAAAAATACACAAAACAATACATTTATAAACACTTACAAACACTATATATAACATGTCAAGACAAAAAAATGTTGGAAGAAAAGATGCCATAAAGGAGGCAATTGAAGACAGAGGCCGTTCTTTTTCCAAACTTAAAGAAAGCAAATTTTCAATCAGTGAAATAGCCGCTTATTTCAGAGGAAAAAGAAGCGTTGTTATGGGAATTCCTTCTTATGAATACAGACATATGAACGTAACTGCAAAGATGGCATACGGAAGAGAAGCAGATAATGCCAACGGCTCGCAGCTTGCAGCACGACTGGCTGAAAAAGCAGAAAAAATGGGAGTGCGTGCTGAAAATCTCGGAAGGGACTTCGAAGATGCATGTTCAAACGTAGAAGCAGCTGCAAAAAAGCTTCTTTTCAAAAATATAGGATATGAAAAAGCAGAAAATGCTGTAGTAAGCATTGTACTCAGCAAAAATAATAGAGATTCTGCAATAGAAATTCTTGACACCCTGAATTCTGATGCAGAGGAAATTGCCAATATTTCAAAAATGCTTAAAACTGCAAAAAGCATGGGTCTTGATATAAACGATTTCGGTAAATACAGAAGTGAAGCAGTTGACAGTCTTATCAGAAACAGCACAAGCCAGGTATCATTCAGGCCAAAAACAGCAGTTGCAAAAACTATTATAGAGCAAAGGCCGGAAGATGCGGTTGATCTGGTTACAGGTAAGATACTTCCTGAGCTTTCAGATTCTGAGGCCTACGACCTTAGTGGATTTGTGAGGAGAATGGTATACAAAAATAAAATAAAACAAGGAGACGTCATCCTCAGTGCACTTCAAGCAAGAGTAATAGCCGGACTGGAAAGATTTGAAAAAACAGGAACTGCATAAAACTAAATCAGTTTTTCTATTTCCTCAGCAAACTGTTTTGCACTCGCAGGACCGTCTGCTGTTACGAACTTTCCGTCAACAACTACTCCTTTTTTCTCATAAACAGCACCGAATTTTTCCATTACTTTATCAGTAGTCATTCCATATTCTGAATCATTTCCAACCCAGACAGTGGCTTTTTTGCCCTCAAGAATTCCTGCTTTTGCTATTGTAGTGCATGCCCAGCAGATTGCGGCAACGACTTTTCCCTTTTCAGCTGCTTCCTTTGCTATGCCTGTCGCTTTCGGCTCCTTCCTTATAACAGGAGTTCCAGGGCCGCCTACAAAAATTACTGCATCGAACTCGGCAACATTTATATCATCAAGCGCAAGGGTGGCTTCGGCTGTGCCCCCTCTAACACCAGTACATGTCCCCATTTTAGTACTTGCAATCTTTACGTCGTGCCCGTTGCCCTCAAAATGCTTTTTTGGAACTTCAAGCTCTTCGTCCCTGTATCCTTCAGGAGCGACAATCATTACTATTTTTGCCATGTTTCAAAACCTCCAGTTTTTGAACAGTCAAAACTGCTTTCGGCAGTTTTGCCATATAAACACCAGTTATGCTTAAGGTTCCCAGTCTTTAAACTTTTTCCATTCTTTATTGACATCTTTTTGTATGCTCATTATCAATTTTTTGAGATTAATGTTTCCATTTTCAGAATATTTTGATATTAGTTCCTTAAATTGATTATCTCCTTTTTTTCTTGAAGTAATTGTTTTAAGCAAAAAAATAAGGTCTTCATTTAATTTTTCAGCAGTTTCAGAATCGCCTTTTTCCTGTAATTTTTGTATCTTAACTAGAAAATTAAAGGTTAGAATTTGCATATAGAGCAAAGATTTTGCATTGTTTGTTGCAGTAAGGATTAACTCTTTTTCTTTTAATTGAGTATTCTCGAACTGTCCTTTGGTAAGTGGCCCCATTTCTTCATTCGCCCTTATCGTATTCAAGGTATCCAAATCCATCCCAGACATAACATCTTTTATGACAAGATATAGGCTTTTGATGTCTTTTTCCGAAAGAGCTTTATCTATTTTTTCCTTATTGGATAGCTCAGGTGCCGCTGTTATCAGATCAGTTTGGCCGGTGACATAATTCCCTGACTCATTCTTTTTAAGAATAATAAATTTTACCGGCATTCCTACTTCTACGTTTTGATCTACTACATTTTTCTTTGTGCTTGCCGGGACTATATAAAAGCAAAGCAAGGAAGCAGATTCTTCAGAGATCTTATCTGGAATAACGTGGACATATCTCAATTCGTTTCCTGTTGTTTGTTGGTAATCCTCCTTTAAGTCATCTAGTGATACATCTGAAACCCCAATAAGTATGTTGTTGGATTTAAACAAGTTAAAAACTACAGAACTAGAACCTGAATTAGATATTAATACTGACACCGTTACCTTAGTCTTACCATTTTCCAACCATATCGGATTTTCTAGCGTACCTATACATGTAGAAAAACCTTCTTTCGTTTCATCTAATTCTTTAGGAATTTCTGAATTCGATCCTAAAAGTTCTTTTAATTTAATAGTTTTGAACATGCTCACTGGCACGGGGATTTTTGATTTTTTTTGGATTTCGGCAGTTTTGTCTTTTTCCTGAGGAGAAGCTATATTAGGGGATGACAATACTAAAGCAGCACCAAGCAAAACTGACTGCGCAACCAATTTTAATTTTTTTGAAGATTTGAAAAACCGTTTGAATTCGGCAGATCTGCAATATCTGCTGCTCTTACTGGGACCTGCATCAACTGTTCTCATACTTGAATTCATAGCCACCAACCTCCAATAATAAATACATCCAACAAATATATAAGAGTTGCTGGCAGTCGGAAAATATTTAATCCCCACGCTGAGATAATAGTATGTGATACTATGGCAGTACCCAAAGAGAAGATAGTCGAAAAGAAAGAAATGCCCAAGATAAAGATTACAAAGCCTGAAGTTCCTCAGTCAGTAAAACTCAAGGCGCTTAAGCCGATGAAAGTCATCCGAAGGGAAGCAAAGGAAGCGATGTCTAGGACAGAGAGAAATGCAACAAAGGTAGCTGAGAGCTTTGTCGAGCAGTTTACAACTGCACTGAACAAGACACCGCAGGGAAAGAAATTCCTTGCAAACATGAAGAAAAACAGCGAGATAGGAGGGCTGCTTTTCGCGTAGGTGATAAATATGAAAAAACAACTTTTCAAAAACTGCAAAACACAGTATGCTTATGACAAAAATTCAAAGATATATACTGTTATGGTAATGCTGGACAACAGACCCAGGATATTAACATTCAGGGTTGGAGACAAATTTACAGAGATTTCAATAGCAAAGAAAAACGGAGATATTATAGAGATTTTAAGGCAGGAAGGGAATGATATAGCCCTTACAAGGAGCAAGTGATTTTTTATGTCTGATGAAAAGATAAATGCAGCAAAGGGAGCACTGGAGGAAGTTAAGAGCGGCATGTGCATCGGCCTTGGAAGCGGAAGTACAGTTAGGGAGTTCATCAAACTGCTTGCTGAAAAAGTCAAGAAAGAAAAGATGAATGTGTGCTGCGTTACCACTTCTTTTGACAGCAGGATGCTTGCGATTGAAAATAATTTATGGGTAACCGAACCTGATGCAATAAGCGAGGTTGATCTGGCTGTTGACGGAGCAGACAAGGTGACCAAGACCGCGCTGTTGAAAGGAGGCGGAGGAGCGCTAACCAGGGAAAAGATAATCGACTATAATGCGAAAAGGTTTGTTGTTATTGTTGATGAGGGCAAGGTCCAAGATATTCTTGACGGAAAGGTCGCGCTGGAGGTATTGCCTTTTGCAACCCCTATGGTATTAAAGCATCTTTCAAAATACGAGCCCAAGGTAAGGATGGCAGATAGGAAACTTGGCCCTGTTGTAAGCGACAACGGAAGCTTTATTATCGACATGAATATGAAGGTAGAGAATCCTGAGAAACTGGAACAGGAGTTTAACAGTATCCCGGGAATCATAGAAAACGGCATTTTTACTAGATTCGATAAAATCATAGTCGGCGGAAAGGAGGAATGGCGAACACTTAAATAGGTTTTGCCAATAAAATATGGAATGGCAGATAAAATGGGCGAAGACTTAAATAAATTAATCTCTCTCACGTTTGACGAAAGTCCTGAGGTCAGAATAAAAGCTGCAGAATCTCTTGAAAAGCTTGATGATCCAGGAGCAGTATTCGCCTTGGTTGAGTTAAGTTATGACAAAGAGCCGAAAGTAAGGGAGAGGGCTGAAAATGCTCTTCTTAAAAAGAAGAAAGAGGAAAAAGAAGTTCTTTCTTTTGCAGAGCTGTTTTCCCAGGGCAAAAAACAGGGTGACAAAAAGGAGAAGATGACCCAGGACAAGAAAGAAAAGCTGCTTTCGCCCATATCTGCGATGTTTGAAAGACGTCTTGGAAAAGAAAAAGCAGAGCGCGTGAAAAACAAGATGATGCCCACCATAGAAAAGATATACCATAAGACCTCGAAAACACCAAAGGGCAAAAAAATATCAGAGGATTCGGGAAGAAAAGTCATACAGGAATTCCTTACCGGGTATCTTGAAGCCATTTCAGATATAGACCATGAGAACGGTATTGATTCAACACCAGAAGCAGTAAGGGAACAGATAAAAGACATACCTGAAGTGGAAGCAGAAGAAACAGTTGCAGAAACAGTATCTGATGAGGGCACTGCAAAAGATGGGGCGCTTGAACTAGAGGAAGTAGGAAAGGAAAGTGCTGTTGACAGAGTATCTGCAGACATCCAGAGAATAGAGAATGATGAGTACATTGAAATGGAAGGCGAGAAAGTAGTTATGGACACACTTCCTAATACGTTTTTCAAGAAAGCTTATGAGAGCATGATGGTTTCTGACGGTGATGAAGACATCATGAAAAAGGAAATGGACAGGATGCTTAAGAGCGCTGAAAAGGATTTGAAACTTGCATTCAAAGTTGCCAAAAAGAAATTCAAGGAAAAGAAAATAACAAACATAACAAACATAAAGGATGGAACAAGAAATATCAATACCGACCTGCTTGACGTAAAGGAAGTTGAAAACATCGAATATGTAAAAAACAAGAGGAGCAAGGAAAAGGCAGTTGCAACAAGAATTGTGGTTAATGATGAAAACGGCAATGAGGGTGTAGTTTACCTGTTTGATGGAAGAGGAATGCCCGTACAACCCGGAATGAAGATAAAGGTTGTTAAGGGACAGGCAAAAACATTTGACTTTTCAGGTGAAACGGGGCTTACTGTAGGAAAAAGAGGAGATGTTTACATTATTTTATGAGGTGTGATTAATGGAACTTACAAAGTACGAAATTGCAAGAATAATAGGTGCAAGGGCTCTTCAGCTTGCAAGAGGCGCACCGCCGCTTGTAAAACCGAAGAAAGGAGCAGGATTTCTTGAGCTGGCAGAGCTGGAGCTTAAAAAGAAAGTTACGCCCCTGGTTGTTTTAAGAGAAAGCTAATCCTGAAGAGTTATTACATAATCAGGGCCCATTTCTTTTGTCAGTATTCTTCTTTCTTCTTCTATCCATTGGTAGACTGTGCTTGAGCCGTACTCTATTTTCACAACATAATTCTTTTTACCTTCAATAAAATCTGTTCGGATCGTCTTGAAATTTATATTAAGCTCGCACTGCTTCTCTCCATCGATATCAAAACATGCTTTAACGTTCCATTTCCAGTAGTCGTCAACTGCAAGCATCCAGGGCTTAAAGAAAAATATGGAATCATCCGAAAGAGTCAGGTTCGAGCCTGCTTCATCTGTTCCGTTTCTGCCTATGCATGAAAGTGCTGGGTAATCTTCCCTGCTCATATAGGTGCAGCCCTGCTTTGTGTAGACTTTGTAGGTCATGTTCGTCGTCAGGTTCTGCGAGGCATAAATATAAACCAAAGTCTGTTTTGAATCAAAATTCAGTTCCTTGTTTTTATACAGCGGATCTTCAACATATGTCATTTCCTCACCTATAACGGGAGGTTCTATTTTTATGAAAAGCATTCCTGCAATTATCAACACAAAGAATATTAGGAGGCCTATCTTAACTTCCTTGAAATCCATCACTGCACCCTGGCTATCTTGCCATGTTTTGCATACGGCTTTGAAGTAGGAGATTCTGTCTGCAGGAAAATAACCTGTGATATTCTCATGCCCTTATGGAGAACTATTGGAAACGGGGCAAGGTTTACTATTTCCAGAACCTGCCTGTTGCTACTTCCCGGCTGTATCACCGCTGAAGTTATATGGATTGAAAGGCCCATCCTTGCATATCTGCTTCTTCCTTCAAGCTTTCCCATGATATCCGGCGCAAGCGTGATTTTTTCAAGAGTTTTTCCAAGGCACATCTCTCCTGGAAGAAGAATAACTGATTTGGATTTCTTCTTTTCGTAAACGTCCTTGTGCGTAATTTTCTTAAGGTCAACAAGTTTGTCCAAGTATTTCTTTTTGAAAAAATACCATTCGTCGCTCAGTGTAAGGTCGACATTCCCGGGTCCAATCTGGTCAGGTTTGAATGGCTTGATGGTTATTCTTTTCTTTTTTATTGCTTTTTTAATATCAACATCAGAAAATGCCATAAGAATAAGAACTAAGAAAGGTTATTTAACTCTTAGCACCTTTCAGATGAGGTTAAAAATGTTTTTTACAAATAGTTTTTCAAGGTGGGAATTATGAAAGTAGCAATAAGCGGATTTGGAAGAATAGGAAAGATATTTCTAAGGGCAGCAATAGAGCAGGGAGCTTTCGGGAAGGATATCGAAATAGTGGCAATAAATACAAGAAGCGCAGCAGACATGCACGCTCATCTTTTCAAGTATGACTCTGTTTACGGAAAATTCAACGGCACAATAGAAGTAAAGGACAATACCCTAGTGGTAAATGGAAAAGAGATAAAATGGATACAGGAGGCAGACCCCTTAAAGCTTCCCTGGAAAGAGCTTGATGTCGACCTTGTAGTTGAGAGCACGGGTGTGTTCCGTTCTAGGGACGACGCTGAAAAACACATAAAAGCAGGAGCAAAAAGAGTATTGATATCTGCTCCAGGTAAAGGATGCGATGCGACTATCGTACCAGGAGTTAACGACCACACGCTGAACAAGGATATGACTTTATTTTCCCTTGCTTCATGCACCACGAACTGCCTTGCACCAGTGTTGAAAGTTATTGATGAAAAATTCGGAATAGAAAGCGGTTTCCTTAGCACTGTACATGCTTATACAAACGACCAGAGAGTTCTTGACGGAAGTCATAAGGACTGGAGGCGTGCAAGGGCTGCTGCAGTAAACATAATCCCTACTACTACGGGGGCAGCAAAGGCAATAGGGATGGTTATTCCAAGCCTTGAAGGAAAAATGGACGGCGTTGCGTTCAGAGTCCCGGTTCCATGCGGCTCAATCAATGATATGGCACTTCACTTGAAGAATGAAACAACTGCCGAGGATATCAACAAAGAGCTGAAAAGAGCTTCTAATGAAGAACTGAAAGGGATTCTTGCGTATAGTGAAGAGGCTCTGGTTTCTTCGGATATTCTTGGAAGGCCCGAGTCATCAATAGTCGATGGAAACCTGACAAAAGTTAAAGGAAATCTTGCAAAGATATCCTCATGGTATGATAACGAGTACGGGTATTCAAACAGACTGGTCGACTTCATAAAAAAGATTTCAAAAATGTAAAAAAGGATTATTTCTTGTTGGCCATAATCCTGCAGATGCTTATTTTTGAGAGATAGACGAACCCGAACAGGACAAGCACCAGCGGCCATGCCTTAGCCCATTCAACTCCAGGAATAAGACCGAAGTTTACCGGGAACAAAAGCAAACCGAATGCTATCAGTAAGTATCCTGGCAGATGTGCATGCTTCTCGTGGCAGTTGCCTCCGCAGACTTTGCAGATGTTTGAGCTCTTAGCAGCTGTTGCAGTTTTTGCAGATTTTTTTGCAGCCTTTCTTTTAACCATAATTTCACCAATTAGATATTGGAATAAATACTTTTAAAGGGTTTCTATGTGCTAAAACACAAAATCCACAACAAAATATATGATAAGCGGGATAAGAATTATTGAGAATGTTATGAAAAACATCGTGTGTGAAAGGTCAAGGAATCCATGCACAAGGAAAACCGTTACTGACTGCTGGTCATTTATCCTCTTTACCGTCCTCTGAAGAAAACCCAGAAATATCAGGATAGGCACTGCGAAGAATATTATAATATAGGCCAAAGAGAAAGTAGGCATTGCCACAGTCTCAATTATATTTTCCATATTCATAAAGAAAAGTATTATTGCGATTATTCCGATTATGAATACAACAATATCGAAAACCCTTCCGAGTTCAGGATAAACTCCCTGCGTGTATTCCTCATCCATTACCTTAACCGAACGTGGAATCTCCCATATAAGGAAGCATAAGAAAAACAAAACCGATGAAAGACCAATCAATTCTTCTGTTATGATTTCTGCAAGAAAACTCATTTTTTCACCTTTATCTCTTTGGGGTCGATTCTTAACCTGTATTTGGCCATAATCGACTTTATGTCTCCTTTATACTCTTTGACTATCTTTTTAAGTTCATCGCCGGTTATCTTCTGAAGATTTTTCTCTTTTACTACCTCTTTTGCGCTCTTTCCCTTGGACATTCCGGATAGTACATCAGGTATGGCTGCTTTTGCAAATGTTCCTTTCAGGTATTCATCAAAAACTTCTGCAAGTATTTTTTTCTCATCCTTGAAAACAACTCCGTCCCTTCTCAATGAAACAAGCGTATTCTCTATTGTTGTTGCTGCAAGCATTGGATCCACTCCCTTGGCAACCAGTTGTTGGAACAATTTAAGATGTTTTGAACGGAGCATCCTGTCAGCCATCTGCTCATTCAGGATTTTACCCAGGGATTTCTTTTTATCGTCATATGATTCTGCCATAAGTTTTTTTGTATCTGCCATGATTTTTTCATCTATGGGTACAGGAGGAACATCTGTTTCCGGATACATTCTCGCCCTGCCAGGAAGAGGCCTCATGTATGATGTTGTCCCGTCAGGATTTGCCTTCCTTGTTTCTTCAGGAACATAGTCCATATTTGCCCTTTCCAAAACTTTGTTAAGTGCAGCTTCTGCTTTCTTAAGCGGTGCAACAACGAGAACAAAGGCATCTTTCTCCCCGATGTTAAGTTTTTCCCTGACTTTAGAAAATTCATTTCCGAATTTGTATTTTGAAGGGTCTTCATCACTGTGGATTATTCCTTTGACACCTGCATGTTTTGCATAATTGCTTAATTCAGTACCGTATCTTTTTCCAGGCTGCAATTCTGTTCCAAGAAGACCAGCATATCCGTTGAGCTTTACCGCAAGAACAACCCCGCCCATTGCAAGCTCTTTCTTCACAAGAGGAGAATTGGTTTTTGAAAAAATACCAGTAACATCAGCCTGTTTTGATTTCAACGGATAGGATTTTCTTTTCTTAAGTTCATCAATAAGCTCTATCAGTTTTTCCTGCCTTTTAACCTCAATTGAAGCATATTTTGGAAGAAGCTTAAGGTCCTGGGCTCCTTTTATTTCAACCCGTGCACCTTTTTCAGTTGAGATATTGACATCCTGGCGTATTGTTCCAAGCCCCCTTGCAACTTTGCCTGTAGCACGGAGGATAAGGCCTATTTTTTCAGCAACTTCCCTCAGGTGCTCCCCATCTTTTATATCAGGCGTGGTTGTTATCTCCACAAGAGGAATCCCGAGCCTGTCAAGCCGGTATACTGTCTTCTCATTTTTAGTTTCAACAATGCCTGAACTTTCTTCTTCAATAGCAACCAAAGGAATTCCAATCTTGCCTTTTTTAGTTTCAAGATGCCCGTTGAATGCCACTACTGCAGTTCTCTGGAAGCCGGTAGTGTTGCTTCCATCTATAACTATTTTCCTCATTACATGCAGCTCATCAACAAGATTTGCATTAAGCTGGAGGGCTATTTCTATTGCTATTTTTAATGCGCCCCGATTTAAAGGAAAAGGCGGCTCCTCATCAAGCTCTATAAGGCAGTTAGAATTGCTGAATGCCTGATATTCGAACACTTTTGATTTTTCAAATTCCACCATTGATGCACGGTCTATTTCACCGAGCTCACTGAAAACCGGGTGAAGCCTCCTGTCAACTTTTACAGCAGGCTCTTTTCCTTCTGAAAGCTCTGAAGGACAGTTACAAAATAATTTTTTGCTTGCCAATCTTTGATGGATTTCCAAACCACACTTCATTAATACTCCTCCGCAGGAAGCGAACGCTCGGATATCTCCCCGGCAATGTTCTTCATCATCAATTGCCTGACTTTCTTCATATCCTTGGTTTGCCCTAGAACCCAGCATAACTTAGTATAAGCTGTTTCGGGAGTCCAGTCAGCACCGTCACCGATTACCCCTGCATCTATAAGCAGTCTTCCGGCAGCATAAACACGCATGCACAGCCTTCCGCTTATGGTCTGCGAGCTCATCACTACAGGAATCCCGGACTCGATTAAGCTTTTGACAGCAGGAAGAACAGATTTTGCATGCTTGTCGTTAAGCGGATTTGTAGGAGTATGGCCAAGCCCGGTTCCCACAAGAACAACGCCATCATAACCAGAAAGGGATTCAATCATCTTGGGTTTAATACTCGGGTGCATATAGCTCATGGCAACATTATCATTCAGTTTTGTATTCACTTTCAGGCTTCCTTTCGGAGAGCGTTTCCTATAATCAGAAAGAATTTCGAATCTGTCATTTATGTAATTAACTGAAGCAATAGGGGCAGAATTTATAGAACGGAATGCATCCCTCCTAGAAGTGTGCATTTTCCTTACCTTGGTTCCATGATGAAGATAGCAGTAATTGTCATTCATGCTCGCGTGCATGCAGACTCCCACTTCACCAATATCCTTTTTCGCGCAATAAACAGCATTCATCATGTTCATTTCATTCTCGCTCGAAGGCCTGTCAGAACTTCTCTGGGCACCAACAAGTATAACCGGGGAAGGAAGGTCCTGGAGCATAAAACTCAATGCGGAAGAGGTATATGCCATAGTATCGGTTCCATGCATAACTACAATGCCCTTTGCACCGTCCTTTATCTCATCCGCAACTGCATTTGCAAGAATCTTCCAGTGCTCCAGGCTCATGTCTTCAGAAAGAAGCGAAAACAATGATTTTGATTTTATTTTGGCTATTTTGTCTATATCAGGAAAAGTCATCCTGAGCTCTTCCGGAGTTATTGCAGGATAAACGGCGCCTGTCGTGTATTCTATCTTAGAAGCTATCGTTCCACCGCAGCCCAGAATGGAAATATCTCCCTTTTCTTCCTTGATTTTTGGAGGCGCTTTTCTTGCTTTCATCTTTTCAACAAGCTTTATTTCCGCGCCTTCAAAATTTATTCCTATGTTATAGCCGTTGTCCAGCTTAATCACAAGGGCATTCTCCTCTCCCTCTGATCTTGGCATAAGGAGGCCTTCAAAAATTCCTTTTTCAGATTTCACTTCTATCCTGTCGCCAACAGACACTTTTATTTTCTTAAGATAATCCTCTATTTTTTTTGAATACATCTTACTCACTTATTTTGTATATCTTGACATAGCTTTCAGAGGTTTCGAACACTTTATCAAAACCTTCTATTTCGCCAAGCATGAAACCTTTGTACAGGTTGGAGTCATAAAACTTTCCTTTCCTGTCTTCATAACCGTCAACAACTTCTCCATTTTCCATCCAGATTTTATCTTTCGTATAAAGCATAGTAAAGCCTGTCATCTGATTTTCTCCGAAATGATACGTATTCTGCATTGCAAAAGGATATGATGGAATTCCTTTATTCAGCTTCAAGTCACCATTTGGATAAGTCTCATTCAGATAATAAGTTCCGGTTATCAGCTGTCCATCTGCAAGTTCAAGATTTCCAGTGCAATAAGTGGGAACAAGATGAACATAATACTGGCAGAATGCCTGGGTATTGGCATCATATGAACCACCAGTGCATGCAGCAGGATAGTATGGTGAATAGTACCACTCCCCATTAGGCGGACCAATCTCAACAGTATAAGTAACAAGACCCACTGTTCCGCTAAGCTCTGATATAACACAAGTATCCGTAGGTGAAACAAACACTATTTCCCAAAGATGGTCTGCCTCGCATTGTGATTCGCCAGGTCTATAGCTGACATTTGTTTCATTCATAAATGCACAGGAAAGG
>Ga0180433_10008291_pt1 | contig 12981 bp, 14 predicted proteins | sample SS_ome_8_FD_132980 | JGI IMG/M metagenome (GOLD analysis project Ga0180433, IMG submission 132980) | Hypersaline lake sediment archaeal communities from the Salton Sea, California, USA - SS_1_D_1 metaG | ecosystem: Environmental > Aquatic > Non-marine Saline and Alkaline > Hypersaline >... | reverse complement strand
CGGTATAAAACGTATGGAAAAAACGGTGAGCTTGAGAAACGACATGTACTACCTGAAGCGTTTTTCGGAATCACTCGTGTGTTTGCGTAAAGCGGACACGTATTTTTCCATGCTCATAGATGAGTTCCCTGACAGCATCTGGTCCTACGATGCCAAGATAAAGCTCAGGCGTATCGAACGATTCAACTTCATCTACAAGAGAATTATTCGAAACATTGAGGAGAAACTTACACAAAAGCATCATCGAAGAGAGTCGGTGAAAATTGATGGTGTCACCGTTTTAGAGCAAGAAAGCTTGTTTCAAGATTGACTATTTCGGCGCCTTGAATGTAGTTGTACACGCGGAAAACCCCTTCGGTGATGACCTCACGCACGATGTTCACCGGCTCGTAGTTTTCGTTGTCTATGGTGATAGTGATCTTTGAACGCTTCGATTTTGCCGTGTTTTTTATGGCCTGCGGCCAGAAACTGTAGGCACCCTTTGTCAACTCGTTGGTGTAGTATGGATTTATCCAGCCGGGTTCTGCAGGATAGGCTTTCAACCCGTCGATGTACATGGTGACACAGGCGTTTGTTACCGGTTTTTTCGAGTCTCTGTCCTTCACCTTTCCGATGAACTGTGGGAAGTTGTGCATATACTCGATGTTCTTGATGTCAGGTATAGTCGATTCGTAAAATGGGTGGGAGCCTGCCGGAACAACGGTCTTTCGACGTTCTTTCACCACTTCGATTCCGTTGTTGACGATGGCCATCAACTCCAGCAAGTTCACGAGGCTTCGGTCTGCGCCGTTGTTGTCGTTCAGAAAGTGCGAAGACGCGAACCGTGTAAAACCTCGCTCACTCATAATGTACTTTGGTGGGACCCTGTTCAGCACATAGGCGGCAACGTCATTTACGAAAGTGACGTCGGATTTCAGCTCGGGGTACTGTTCGAGTGCGATATCGATTACGTGCGACACTACATCTTCCTGATAGTTTTTCAATTGCATTGTGAGGATTCCTTACACTTTTTACTTTCTTAAAATACAGTATATCACATTCCTCGGGGATTTCAACCGCCCGGGCGCATCCTGATCTTTCCTTTGATGAAGAGCATGTACCCTGAAAAGAGCACAAAGGGAATGCTCAGATACTGCCCTGTCGTCAACGGCAAAGAGCGGATGATGAAGGGAGATTCTTTCACGAACTCAACAAGAAATCGCATGCTGAAATACAAAAAGAGCATCAGGTACGTCAGGCACCCGTCCCTGAGTTTTTCTGACTTACGCTTGAGAAGCGTCCACAGCACCGTGAAAATCACGATCCCGATCATCATTTCGTAGAGCTGGGATGGGTGCCGCCACTGCGGGGGCCGCCCTCCCGGCTCGGGAAATCTGAGAAATTTTACCGCCCATGGAACATCTGTGACCCTTCCAACGATTTCGGAGTTGAAAAAGTTCCCAAGTCGAACAAAGCTCGTTCCAATAGAGACCGGAACCACGAGCGAGTCAGATGTCTGATAGAATTTGAGGCCGTGCTTTTTTGAGAAGAGAAGAACACCGATGAGAAGGGCGATTGCCGCACCGTGGCTCGCGAGCCCTCCTTTCCAGAATTTGATGATTTCCCACGGGTTTGAGAAGAAATACCTCGGCCTGTAGAAGAGCACATGGCCGAGACGCGCGCCGATGATCACGCATAAGAAGACGGTGATGAAAAGGGGATGGACCAGTTCCGTGTCAATTCCCTTGATTTCGAATATCTTTTTGAGCAACCAGAGCCCGAGAAGAAATGCACAGAGAAACAGGATGCTGTAGTAGCGGAGTGCGATTGGGCCGATGGAAAAAATCACTGGTGAAATATCGTGTACAAACATGGATAATTACGCATCCTTTCATTGTGGGGTGTTTTTTACGTCTTTCATGAATACCTTTTTCAATAATATTACCATTTTGTAGGGAGTGTTCATGACACTCGTTTCAAACACTTCCTCCTCTACACTATGTGATCCGTGCATGCGGGTCTGAAATCCGGTTTTTTTCAGATTGTGGAGAAGAGTGTGCAGACGTTTGTGGTCGCTTTTTGTCAGGTGGAGAAACTCAATGCCGTATCCCGTATCCTCGGATTTCCAGATGACCTTTCCATTGAGGTCTATTTCACTGTTCATGCATTTCATTTTCAGCGGATATGTCGCTCCCAATTCGAGATGGTGGTTGGAACGAAGAAAACAGCCTCTTCTTGAGACATCTACAAGCTGGCACTGCACCACGCTTTTTCCGTCCTCCACAAAAGCGAATCGGCGAATGGTATAGCGTGGGGCGGTTTTTTGAAACCGGGACATCGTCCTTTTCTCGTATGAGAGCGCCTGGCTGGTTTTTTCTTCACGAAGTGTGTCCCGCACGCCGCCCTGTTCGAGGTCACGAATCAGAGAGTCGAGCTCTTCTTTTTGCGCTTTTTCCCGTTTCACAAACATCACCCCGTATCGGTCGTGTTTTTCTCCGGTGGAGGAACGGCGCATAATTCTCCCCTGGAGGTCGACGCGGTGGTCCATACACCTTATAGAAATCGGGTAAGTGTTACCGAGCTCTAGTGTTTTATCCAGCGTGATGAGGCAGCCGCTTTCGGAAATATCCAGCACCTCTCCTGCAATGCGTTCGGAGCCTTCACCCACGTGCGCCGCAATTTCAAGCCTGTATCGTGTGTCAGACTCCCACCACCTGAGTCGGGGGTTGAAGTAGGGTGCAATGATGTGTTTTCGAAAAAAAATACCGGCGACAATCGCGAGACCGACATTGAAAACTACGAGCAGGACGACATTGTACATCGGGCTTATGATGTACACGATTACGTTGTAAAGTATGAGCGCAAGTGAGCAGCCGAGGAAGACCCACCACCCCCACTTCCGCACCGAGAATAAACCTGCGGAACAGACGGGGTACAAACACAAAACGATGACGTCTGTGTAATAGAGACGGGTGAAAATGCTTTGAGGACCGAAAAGAGGAATTCCGCTCATCAACGATCCCTGGATGATGATAAAGAGGGGTGCGATAAAATAACACAGTGAAATGACCGTGATAATCAATGGACGTTTCGGCACGGAATTTCCCCCTGTGTTTTCGTATTTTCCTTTGATGTATGAAAAGTGTACACCAATTATGTGAAATAGTGCAAGGAGTTAATGAAATGAAAGATTTGTAGTTTTTTTGATTTCATTTCGACGGCAGCATATACTTAATGTGATATATTTAGTGTGTGCGCTTGTATCTCTGAGTGTGAGAATGGAGTGGGGGATGAGGTCCTTCGTTTCATCTGTCATGAATATCGTGTGTTTTGTCCTCCTTTTTGCAGCATCGCAGTTTTTTTGCGGGTGCACGATGCTGCTCCTTTCGGATGAGACCGTCAATGTCACAATTGCGGATACGGACAGAATACTTCTCGTCGCAGAAAAATCTCTTTACACAGAGATTCAGGACTCGGTTGAACAGTACGAATCAGACCTGAGAAACCAGGGGTGTTCCGTGGACATTTCCCTCTGGGGAGGGGGCGGTGCCAAAGCACTGAAATCGACCTTACAGGATGCGTGTGAGAGGAACACATACGGAGGCGCGTTTTTCGTGGGAAATCTCCCTGCATTCTGGTACGAACAGAACAGCTTCGGTCGCCATGAGGAGTTTCCCTGCGATGTATACTTTATGGATTTTGATGCCGAGTGGAGTGACGGCGATGGAGACGGCATATGTGATGCGCACACATCGCTCGGCCTCGACATATTCGTCTCGCGAATCGACGGATCGGCTGATGAGTTGCGTACATACTTTGAAAAAAATCACGCATTTCGCACAGGTGAATTGCCTGTGGACAGATGTGCGTTCATTTTCAAAGACAACGACTGGGAGAATTATGAGCGAGGTTCCAGTTTTGGATTGAATGAAATTTATGATACTGTGCTAATCAGAGAAAAATCCGACCTGACGATCCGGTCTAAATATCTCTCACAATTGAGCACAGGTAGTGCGGAGTATGTATATCAATGGATTCATGCCTATCCTCCGATCCTCTGTGTCGAAGAAGAAGAGAATGATTTCGAGTATGTGTTCATATCCGATGTGAAGGGAAACAATCTCAGGGGGTTGTTTTACAATCTATTCAACTGCAGCGCTTCCCGGTTTACAGAATCGAACATCGCGATGTCCTATCTAATGGACACAAACTTCGGTCTTGCAACGATAGGTTCCACAAAGATCGGAGGAAACTTCTATCCCAAGGTGTTCCATTATGTGCTCTCGAGAGGAGGATGCTGGGGAGAGGCGTACAGGGTGTGGTACAATCATTTTGGAGTGACGGATGATGAATGGTTTCTTGGTATGATTATTTTGGGAGATCCCACGCTCACTCTGGTGGAGGCTCCTGTGAAACTGCTGAAAGCCGAACCGTTGACCGCCATGCCGCCTGACGAGGAAGAAATCGAGGAATTGCAGCAGAAGCTTCTCGGGTTTACCGATGATTATGGCGAGAGGACATTTGATGAGTACTCACGGACCAATCCGCAGTTTTTCACTGATTAATCCTGAGGTATGTGTGTGAATGTCTCTTCGAATCCGGAATACCCGTACTGCGTCATGGGGTGATTGATCATCGATTCGAACACAGGCCATGTCACTGCCACTGCATGGGCCCCTGCGATCACACTCTCAATCACATGAAGCACGTTTTTGATGCTCGCAGCGATTATGCAAGTCTCGATGCCGAAAGCGTCATAGATAGCCCGAATTTTCCGAATCACCTCGATGCCGTTGTAGCCGGACATTTCCGATCTTCCCACAAATGGACTGATGAAGGGTGAGCCCGCGCGTCCTGCTGCAAGACCCTGAGATGCACTGTAAATCAGCGTGCAGTTCGTTCTCACGCCCTGCTCTACGAGTGCCTTGATCGCCTTGATCCCTTCGATGTTACAGGTGACCTTTACGGCAAGATTTGCGTCCATATGGTGGAGTTTGAGGGCGTGCTGAACGATTTGTTCTTTTGTTCTCCCCATTCCCTGCACGGCGATGGGACCGTCGAAAAACTTCCGTATCTCGTCTATCACCTGACGGTAGCTTTTTTGTGACTCGGCGATCTTGTTCGGATTTGTGGCGATTCCGTCCACAATCCCCGTCTGTACAGCTTCCTTCAGCTTGTCTATGTCAGCCGTATCAAGAAAAATTCTCGGATAGTGCATGATTTTTCTCCATGTGGTTTAGAGTACCAGCTCAAGACCTTCGTATGATGGAATGATTTCGATATCAGTTTCCGGATACACCGTGTTCTTGTAAGACCGCCCGATCTTCACGATCTGATGAATTTTCTGATCCGAATATGTTGGATCATAGTGAAAAAGCACCACTTTTTTTATATTGCTGTGATTTGCAATGTCTATTCCTATCTGGATTGAGCTGTGACCCCAGTCGATTTTGTTGAAAGATTCCTCAAGAGTGTACTGTGAGTCGAAATTCAGGATGTCCCCGTCTTTGAAAAATTCGATGGTTTCAAACATCTGCTCGTAATTTTTATCATTGAACTCCACATCTGTGCTGTGAATGAAGGTTTTTCCCTCGGATTCGATTCGAAATGCATAGGAATCACCGGGGTGATTCAGTTTCATGGTTTCGATCGTAAACCCGTCAAAATCGTTGATCTGGTTTTCTTTCAGCAGAAAAAATGTTTTTTCCGCCTGCATGTAGTCCATGTCGATGGGAAAATATGAAGATTTGTGCTGGTCTCGAAGCCGCTGTTCGAGATCCGGTATGCAGGAGTGAAATTCGATCCGATTTCCCGGAATAAAAAGCGGGGTGAAAAAAGGGAGACCCTGAATATGATCCCAGTGAGTATGGGTGAAGAATATCTTCGCCCTGCCCTCGCCCCTGCCGAACTCTTTTTTCATGAGATCAAGACCGAGCTCGCGGATGCCGGATCCTGCGTCTAATATGAGAATGTCATTTTTCGTCTCTACGAGAATACAAGGAGAATTCCCCCCGTAAGTGGATTTCAGGTAAAAAGGAATACGGTCGAAGATTTCCTTTAGATTCATCCCTCTGAACTTTTTGTTTTTCAGGATATGGACGAGGAGAAATTTCATTTTTTTTTCGATATAATTCGGGAGGAGAGGGGTGGGGATCGACCCCCGTACACCGTAGTAGCGAATCTTCATCACCGGAGATGTGCTGTTCTTTGTTTTTTCACCCATACCCTTGGCTCAATATTACCGGGAGACCGTGAATAATGCAAGAGGTCTCTTTCTCTCTTTTTCCCCATGGAGGAGTTTGCAATTTTTCCAATTCCTGCTAGAATATTCGTTGGGAACTTTTTCATTCAGGAATATCGGCAGGTTTGCAGGAAAAACTTCCACCATATAGTTAAGATTTTAACCCATTTTCACTGAATTTTCATTGTAAATCTTTATACGTACGGAGAAGGGAGTTTACGATGAAAAAAATAAAGTGCGCATTTTTCGCTGTCGGAGCGCGAAATCGAATTTATGCCCGAAACCTTTTGAAGCAGTACGGGAAGCGAGTGGAGATATCTGCTCTCTGTGACATCGACAAGGGAGCGATACGCCGTTTCACGGAGGAGTTCGGCCTCGGAAACGTGCGTACATATTCGGATCATATGGAGCTGATGAAAGCGCACCCTGACATAGACGGGGTGTTCATTGCCCCGCCCAACCATATGCACGAGAGGATTGCAGTGGACGCGATGAAGAAGAACTATGCGATTCTCCTTGAAAAACCCATTGCGCACACCGCACAATCCTGCATGAATATCGCCCGGGCGTACACTGAAAGCACCTCGATGGTTACCGTCGGATTCGTTCTCAGATATACTCCCTTCTACAAAAAGATCATCGAACTGGTGCAAAACCGCGCGGTTGGAACGGTGAAGGTGATACACGCGGATGAAGTGGTGGGGCCTGTGCTCAGCAGCGTATTTTTCAGAACGTGGCGAGGAAAGGAGGAATATACCGGCGGTCTCATGCTGGAGAAATGCTGTCACGATATTGACCTCATAAATGCAATTCTCGGGGTAAATCCGATACGAGTGAGTGCGTTTGCAGGAGACAATCACTACAGAGCAAGAGAAGGGTACGGCCCACGCTGCAGTTCGTGCGTGCACAGAGAATCATGCGCGTTTTCCACGATACTCTGGAACCGCAATCTCGACCCGAACGAAGACAACGGAGAAAACAACTACGTCGACTTCGAGAACGATCTCTGCGTGTACAATGATGAGCACGACATACAGGACAGGCAGAGCCAGATCATCGAGTACGAGGGGAATGTCAACGTACAGTTCGATGTTGCGCTCGGGGGTCCGGAGACGAGAAGGACTATCGACATTACCGGCACAGAGGGAAGGGTCTGGGGGGATTTCAGAGAGAGCCGCATTCTCCTTTACCGGCCTCTTCGTGTAAAACCGGAAGAAATACGCATCGAGCACGAACAGAGCGGGCACGGCGGCGGCGACAGCGTACTGATCCGATCGTTCCTGGAGAGCATAGAAAATCAGAGGTCCACAACCGGGGCTGGATTAAAAGACGGGCTGAAGAGCGCATTGCTGGTCTTTTTATGTGACAGGGCCCGCGATGAAGGCAGGGTGCTCTCCGCAGACTATCTGGAAGAGCTGGAGTCGATTCGTGATTGAAAGCCACAGCCTCGTATTATCCGAAAAGCGAGGTGAAAAGGGGGATGCCACCGATAAAGGTGCCGATGGTGCTCCCGATATTCGTGAGAAAAAACACAATGAGAATATGGGTGATTCTGTTTTTGAAAAATCCCCTGAAGCTCGTTATGTCGTCGTGAAGATTCTCGAAATCAACGACCTTCGGTTTTCTCAATGCTGCTTCGAGAATTCCCGTGAATATACCGACACCGACCACTGGTACAAGAGAGGTAAACGGCGCGGCGACGAAGGCCAGCACAATGGTGAATGGGTGTGAGAGGGAAGCAACCGCGCCGAGCGCCGCCAGAGACCCGTTGAAGAGCACCCATTTGTAGATGTTCTGCATCGTGACGTCAGAGCCTCTCAGGATGAACCCGGCAACAATCGCTCCGATAATTGCTGCGGGCAGTATCCACGGAATGACCTTCGCGAACAGGCTCTTCGGCGGTATCCTGTTGAGATCACTCGTGTCGTCTGAAACAGTTCCGTTCTGAAGCTCTTTGAGACGTTGTATGATACCCGGAACGTGGCCTGCGCCCACAACCGCAACGATTTTATCTCCCTGTGCTTTATGGATGTTCGTAGCAAGATACACATCTCTCTCGTCGATCAGCACCTCCTTCACCGATGGAAGGAACTGGGCGAGCTCTTCCAGCATTCCCTGGAGAGCCCCCTTTTTCTTCAAATCCTCTATTTGTTCCTCGCTCAGCTTCTCGCGGGTGAACATTGAGGCGAGCATCGCGGCAAGCATCTTGTTTTTTCCCCAGAAACTCGTCTTTTTCCACGCCCGCTTCAGAGTAATCTGTATCTCTCTGTCGCACAGAGAAAAGGGAATGTGGTTGCGATCGGCCGTGCGTATTGCCTCGAGCATCTCCATGCCCGGTTTCATTTTCAGATCCATCCCGAGCCTCCGCTGAAAGGAGGAAAGAATGAGATTTGAAAAGAGCAGGAATCCTTTTTTCTCCCGCAGCACCTTTATGATATTGAGATTTTTCCAGGCATCCTCTTTTGTGAGCGCGTTGTAGCGTGATTCATCGAGCTCGATGCACACCCTGTCAGGGTTTTCCGAGCTGATTGCCTCACGAACGTCGTTCACACTCTCCCGTGAAACGTGCGCTGTTCCCACCAGAATGAACTCTCTTTTCCCAAAAGAAACTCTCGTGACGTTGTTACTCATTCGACAGTGCTCCTCATGAACTCAGCTTAATATACTAAGAAAATGTCTGGAAGGGGAACACTCAATCTTCGAACTCGAGCGTCAGAGACCAGCCATCGAGTGTTCCATCTGTGACGGATTCATTGTCATTGATGCGAAGCGTCCAGGTTCCGCTGACGTTGGCCCCGGAGAAGTCGTCGAAGTCGCTTTCCGCCTGATAGGTTTCAGGTACCACGTCACCCGAGTATACGATGATTCGCGGAAGCCCAGAGCTGTCACCGTCATCCACAAATGTGTAATCTCCAGTGTAGTTGCTGGTTGATCCCTTCTGTGTCACCAGGGCTCCTGTTTTTCCGCCCGGAGTGATCAGGCTTATGGTGAGATCGGAGGCATTGTCATATAGAAGATTGTCCAGCGATACGCTCTCCACGGTGACCACCTGCCCCGAGTCCGAGACAGTGATCTCGAAATCGTTGTTGCCGTCGGTAATGCTGCCTCCGGTGTCGTCGGTATAGGTTTTCGTGGACGTGGTGGGGAGAATGAGAAACTCACACGAGGAGAAGAGAAACACAACCAGAGAGGTAAACAGAACGCTGCACATAATCTTCATACACGCCTCCTGAAAATAGTGAATGGAATATATTTATGAATGCGTATTTCCTCCTATTGTATGACGGAAAACAGGAAATATCAACGAAGTGATTTTCATATATTTTCAATATTTACTTGACAAAGTTACAGATTCTGGATATTCTAGTGACCTACGACGGAGGAAAGGAGAGTATTTTGATTCATTCCGTGCACATTTATGGCGGCTGTAAGCAGAGTACGCCGCTCCTCCCCTCTCCATGTCTCACCGTTTCCCATCTCTACTATTATTATTATTAATTTCATTTAAAGGAAAGGAGAATGCCCATGAAAAAAGGGTGGATACTCGTAGTATTTGTATTAATATTGGGATTAGCTTTATTTGCGAACTTTCCTTCGCCAGTTTTCGCAAAATCGGTCAATCTGAACTACAGTATATTCTTCCCGGCAACTCACGGACAGTGCAAGGCTGGGGTCGCCTGGGCTGAAGAGATCGAGCGGAGAACAGGAGGGGAAGTGCGGATTACCGTGTTCCCAGGCGGAACGCTCACAAAGGCCAACCAGTGTTATGACGGAGTGGTGAACGGGATATCCGATATCGGAATGTCGGTTTTCGCGTACACCCGCGGGCGGTTCCCCGTGATGGAGGCGCTCGATCTTCCTCTCGGCTACCCTGACGGGATCGTTGCCACGCGTGTCGCGAACGAATTCTTTTCACAGGTTCGCCCGGATGAGCTTTCGGACGTGAAGGTTCTCTATCTTCACGCTCACGGCCCCGGACTGCTGCACACGAAACAGGCTGTGCGGCGACTCGAGGACATGAAAAGACTCAAGATCAGATCCACCGGTCTGAGCGCCAAGGTAGTGAAGGCCCTCGGAGCGGTTCCTGTGGCAATGCCCCAGGGCGGTACCTACGAGGCGCTGCAAAAAAACGTCGTAGAGGGAACGTTCGGACCGATTGAAGTGTTGAAAGGCTGGAGACAGGCGGAAGTGATCGATTACACCACGGAATGTTACGACGTGGGCTACACGACGAGCATGTTTGTGGTGATGAATCTGGAAAAATGGAACAAACTTCCCACGGATATACAGAAGGTCTTCGAAGAGGTGAGCGAAGTGTGGATCGACGTGCACGGAGAGACATGGAACAGCACTGATGTCGAGGGAAGAGAGTACACGCTGAGCCTGGGAAATGAAATCATTTCCCTCTCCGCTTCGGAAGGGAAACGCTGGAGCAGGGCTGTGAGACCCGTGATCGATGAGTACATCGACGACATGAAAAAAAAGGGATTCCCGGCGGAAGAATACGTGGAATTTTTGATTTCGCTTATTGAGAAATTCAGCCGGTAGATGGTCGAAAAATGGTACAGGTGAAGAGAATGAAGGGAAACGAGATTGCAGGAGGAGAAAATTTTTTCACGAGAGTGGAAAGGAGCGTTCGCGCCACAAGCAGGTTGTGCAACTGGCTTGCAATTGTGTCTGTGACAGTGATGATGATTCTCACAGTGTGCGACGTGGTGCTTCGGATGTTCCGCCGCCCCATAACCGGCACCTACGAAATCGTAGGTCTGCTCGGAGCGGTCTTCATTTCATTTTCTCTCGCCTACACATCGATGGAGCATGGACACATCGCAGTGGATTTTCTCATCCGTCGGTTCCGACAGAAGGTGCAGAGAGGTTTCGAAGGGGTGACTTCCTTTGTCTGCGCAGCGCTTTTCGGTCTTGCAACATGGCAGAGCTTTGTTTTTGCGGCACATATACGACAGACCGGGGAAGTCTCCCTTACGCTGCAGGTCCCCCTCTATCCATTCGTGTACGGAATGGCCATCGGGTGCGGACTGCTCTGTATTGTTCTCCTCTTTCGTTTCGTACAGTGGGTTTCGAAGAGCTAAATCGTCAGCAGGAAAAAGAACATGTCACCAACTCTCATTGGAATTCTCGGTATTGCTGCGCTCATTATACTGTTATTTTCAAAGATGCCGGTCGGTTTTGTCATGGCACTGGTGGGTGCATGCGGTTTCGCGCTCATGGTATCCTTTGATGCATCGATGAATATGGTGGTGAAAGACCTCTTTGAAGTGTTCGGCTCCTACAGCCTTACCGTTATCCCGCTTTTCATATTGATGGGACAGATCGCCTTTCATGCAGGTATCAGCGGGAGACTCTTCAACGTGGCGTATCGGTTCATGGGACACTGGCCCGGAGGGCTCGCCATTGCCACCATCGGTGCGTGCGCAGGTTTCGCGGCAATCTGTGGTTCGACGAATGCTACTGCGGCAACAATGGCCTCAGTCACGCTTCCTGAGATGAAAAAGTATCATTACAAGGACAGTCTCGCAACAGGTGTTGTGGCTGCGGGAGGAAGCATGGGTATTCTGATACCTCCCAGCGTGATATTTATCGTGTACGGGGTCATGACGGAGCAGTCGATAGGAAAACTCTTTATGGCAGGAATTCTTCCGGGGCTCATGCTGACGCTACTTTTCATCATTGCAATCGTTATATGGACCTTTCTCAAACCGGAAATTGCACCCAGAGGCCCAAACATGAAACTTCGCGACAAGCTTTCATCTCTCTCAGGTCTCATCGAGACGATTATCCTTTTCTTCCTCGTAATGGGAGGGCTGTTCTTCGGGGTGTTCACGCCCACAGAAGCGGGTGCGGTCGGAGCCTTTGGAACGCTTTTGATTGCGGTGGTGCGACGAAAGCTCACGTTCAGGGAGTTTGTGCAGTCTCTTTTCGAGACGACGAGGATTTCCTGCATGATTTTGCTCATCGTGGCAGGCGCGACGATTTTCGGCCACTTTCTCGCAGTCACGAGGATACCCTTTGACATTGCGAACTGGGTGAGCGGGATGCAGCTTCATCCCTCCCTTATCATATCGATGATCATCGGTGTGTATCTCATCGGTGGCTGCTTCATCGACGCGCTCGCCCTCATCATGCTGACGGTGCCGATTTTTTATCCGGTGATAGGTTCTCTCGGATTGGATCCTATCTGGTTCGGGGTGATAATCGTGCTTGTCACACAGATCGGAGTAATAACACCTCCTGTGGGAATCAATGTGTATGTGGTGAGCGGTGTTGCGAAGGATATCCCTCCCCATGTGATATTCCGAGGAGTCATCCCGCTCCTGGTGGCCCTCATAGTGGGGACGTTCCTGCTGATACCTTTTCCCCAGATCGCACTTTTTTTACCCGGCCTTATGAGATGAAGGTCGTGCGGGATGACCGCCATGGAACGCACACGGACTGTGAAAATGAGAAAAGGGGGCATCTTCCCGTAAATCGAGAAAGAAAATCCCCCCGGTCATGTGAAATTTGAAAAATGAAGAGTCTGTTGACGTCGGATGTTTCTCAAGCGCCGAGGAAGTTTTCGAGCCGCTTGAGAAGAAGATTCGGGTCGACAGGTTTCGGAATGAAATCATCGGATTCGAGATCCAGCCCCATGCTTTTTGCGTACCGCGTGTGAGAGATCTCCTGTCCGATTGCGGTGAGCACGAGTACCGGAATATCACTCATTTCGGGATCTTTTTTCAGCTCTTTGCAGGTTTCAAATCCGT
>Ga0180433_10008290_pt1 | contig 12981 bp, 14 predicted proteins | sample SS_ome_8_FD_132980 | JGI IMG/M metagenome (GOLD analysis project Ga0180433, IMG submission 132980) | Hypersaline lake sediment archaeal communities from the Salton Sea, California, USA - SS_1_D_1 metaG | ecosystem: Environmental > Aquatic > Non-marine Saline and Alkaline > Hypersaline >... | reverse complement strand
CCAACTGAGACAACGGCCTACGCCTGTCACACCACAGAAAGTGCGGGCACAGAATCAAAGGCAGCCTAGCAAGGTATTAGCAAAAGTGCAGAAGAGTACAAGGTTATCTGCACCTAACCAACAACGTGAGCCTGTAAGCCAAGGCTTTCAAGAAAGACAAGAGTCAAAAGATACCAGGCAGGATCGACAAATACAAGAGCCGCAACCAAGACAGGAAAACACGAGACGAGACGCTAAAAGGCAGAAAAACGTGGCGGGATGGACTTCTGAGCCCTACACCCCATATCCAAAGGGAACTGGTAGGCCTTCACCCAGATTTGGTTCTATGGGCAGTCGGCACACAAGGCACCAGTGAGCAGTCCGAGTTTGCGACGCTCCCCTTGACCGGCCCGCTTTCCGCAAGCGCGGACTTTTTAGTCGGGAAGCTTCATCGTCTTGTTTAATCTTATGCCAGGCAAAGCGCAGCTTTGGTCTCTTAGGTGTCTCCGCCCGCCAGATATGAACTGCTTTGAAATAGGCTCAGGCCAGGATACCCGCCATGGTTGCAAATACGACCAGCACTAAGAGGCTCACAACCCCACAGACGATGCAGAAAGACAAAAGCAGCTTCCAATCCCATTGGTTCATCTCCGAAACACCCCCTTCCCTCCAGCACTTCCTTTTAGAGTTTCAGTCCAGGACGCTAGGGACTGAGTTCCATTATCACAATAGGGTGTTTTCGGCAAGGAGCATGCCACAGGACAGAAGGGTTGGCCCTGGAATCAACAGTTCCAACAAGGTGCACAAACACTAGAGGGGGATAAAGAGAGAGGGCCATGTTTAAGGCCGTGGGGCCTCTTAGTGGTGGCTTATACGCTTTGTATAAGCTGGTTTCATGTCGAATTGGAGGGGGTGAGGCCCCTACGACCTTGGAGACCTTATCGGAACACTTGGAACAAAGCTGAAAGGGGGTTGCAAAGAAAGCCCCCGGTGTTGTGAGGCACCAAAGACCTTAAAAAGGAAGCTCAATCGGGCAAATTTTCCTGCTCAGGCGGCCTGTCGTCCGATGACTCGGCAGCCATGGCGTCCAGTTCGGCCTTGCAGCTATCACAATAGGTGACTTCACGACACCAGAGCCCGACCTCGAAACGCCGGCCGCAACGCTTACAGGTCTTTTCCCAGGGGTCGGTCGTCATTTAACGCCTCCTGTCAAAGCCCTAATGTTGCATAAAAAATATGGCTAAAAGTCTTTAAAAACGTAACGGCTTGTCTTTGCGGTTGTTACGAGCGATCCTGAGGAATCAACGAATGAACTACCCCGCCGCAAGCAGCGGGGTATCAAGAATTCAGAAGACAGAATTCAGGAGACAGAATAGATCCCCCGACTGATCACGTGGGGTTCACACCAACTTTTTTCTACTGCATTCTGACTCCTGGCTCCTGGATTCTTTAACAAGCATCATAGAGCTCGATGGCTAATGCATCACTAGTCGCGGCAAGCCGCGGGAAATTGGACCCAAAAGAGATTAATGATGTCTAGGAACCATCAAAAAACGGCCATATTTTTAACCTCTGGGAAAGCCGAGTATACCCCATCTCCTTTGTTGCCAAGGGTTCGGCGTAGCTTACTACAGCCTCACCCTTGGACGCCTGGGATTTCGGGCATCCTCGACCTTTGAAACGTTAGGGTAAGTCGTCGTCCCGCTCCCCGACCAAAGGACGGGGCTTGCAGAAAACAGGCCGGCCATGGAGCCAAAAACGGCAGTGATGACGAAGACTATATCACAAAATGCTGTGAGCATATAGCCCTCGTTTTTATAGATATAGACTCTTAGGTTGCTCATTGAGGCCACGCACGTGGGTTTGAAGGTCTTACCGGCCGTGTGGTCTCGTCCTTGACAATCTGCTATCATTCTGGGAGCTTTTGATATGTTCACAAAGCTTCCCCTTCAAGGGGGTAAGTCATTCGAGGAAAAATGAGGCCGAAGCCCTTTATCATTGCCTCCGGAATTGCTCTTCTTGTTTTGGCCTGCCTGTTGGCAGCCTTTTTCTACCTCTGGGAACACCCCTCTGCCATAAAATCCCAGATAGAAAAGTCGGTTTCCATGGCCACGGGAACGTCTTTGACCATAGGAGAACTCTCTTTTTCTTCAGACCCCTTGCGCGTACATGCAAAAAATATCACGGTCTCACCGGGTGAAACCACAGACGGCTTTGAATTGACGGTTCCAGAGCTTGTGGGCCATTTCTCCCTGTTAGGGCCATTTGGCCGCAAGGTCCTCTCCATTGACAAGGTCGATGTCACTCATCCATCCTTATCTCTTTTCTCCAATATGAGCGTCTCGCGAACCATCGCAGAGCCAATGGGCTCGTCTTTGCTTGGCCGAATGGTCAAACCCTTGGTCAACTATCTTGCTTTTAGAGACATACACTTCCAAACCGCTAAAGCCGTCAACGGAACGATCGTCTTCCTTTCGCCAGATCAACAGGTGAACGTCGCTAACTTTAACGCACGGATTTTCGGCACCAGCCAATTGGAGGTTTCTTGCAGTGCGAAGATTAACATTCTTTCCAAGAAGCTTCGGTTCCATGCGCCCCTGCTCCATTTCCGAACTGAATCCCCCAATCCCAAAGGGGCTGCGCCCTCGTCCACTATCGCGGGGCAGCTGGAAATACCCGGGGCATCTATAGAGAGCCCGGATTTACATGTCAGCGACATGGCGCTGCGAATCCACCTCGCTTATGATGCCCAACAGAGACGCCTAACATTTCAACCCGCCACTCTGGTATCTGAACATCTCACTCTGAAAAACAGTTCAGGGGCACAGACAGTCATTCCTGACTTTGAGATCGACGCAAGGGGTCTTCTGGATCTCGATCGCAATCAACTGGACGTGCCTCAATGGCACTTGACCGCCGGCAAATTTTTGGAACTGGCGGGAACCCTGCAAATGGGGATTTGGCCCCCTCACGCAATCAGCATCCATGAACTTGATGGACGCCTGGTGCCCCAGGTCATGGCCCCTTTGGTTTCTGCCTATACAGGAGGAAAGCTGAACGCCTTGAGTCTGACCGGGCCGGTCCTAGTAAAGGGGGATGTCGACGGGGAAAAGAGCCAGCATCAGTGGACTTGGCGCTGTGACCTGGATGCCAGCTTTTTGGAAAATGCCATCTTATTCGTCATGGGTGAGGAGCGCTTATCGGGAAGGATCTCCGGGACTCTGAAGGCTGGCGGCAGCGTTCCTAACCTTGATTATGCCGTGAGGATGACAGCGGAGCAGACGACTTTTTCACGCAGGGGATTGAAGCTTGAGCCCTTTGAAGCCACATTGACTCTCAGCGGGGTGTTTCCACTTTTTTCTCTTGAAAGACTTCATGTTCGAGTCCCTCGTGCTGAAGTATCTCTTGGAAAGAACGAATACGCAGTGAACACCATGGACATCAACCTTCACAAAGGGCAAATCAACGTAGAGACCGGAGCCGTGTCCCTTCCGGAGATTCGGTTTTCGTCTTCTCTGCTGAAAAATGTTCAGGCGTCCTTGAGCCACAGAAAGGAACAGACCTCGCTAAATTTGAGAGCGAAAGACAGCAATTTGCTCGAGGCTGCCAGCAGCCTGAGTTTGCTACCTTCAGATTGGCGCTTCACAGCGCAAGATTCCTTGACCCTGAGAGCTCTTTTCAATCCGGTGGGCTGGAGTCAGCTTGACGCCAAACTCGAGATGGCGAACGTTAGCTTTCAGGACGAGAACGAGGGGTATCTCGGTGAAAACATCCAGCTCCTTTCGGAGTTGAATGCCCGGGTCGATCTTAGAAACGGGAAGGGAACGGCTGACATCCTTCTGAAGGCCGATGCCGGCGAAATCCTTCTGAACCGATTTTACATGAATCTTAAAGAAAGCCGGCTTTCTGTCGCTGGGAAGGGCGTTTATGATGTCCCAAACAAGTCAGTCCAATTGAATGGATTGAGGCTCAACCTGGGAAACCTGCTGGCCCTTGAACTGGCAGGGAACCTTTTCCGCGAGGCCAGTCGACCCAACATGGCACTTTCCGTGAAACTCCCAACCACGGCCGTGACGCCGCTTTTCCACCACTTCGTTTTAGAACCCTATAAATTTGAAAAACCCATCCTTGAATCCTTGCAGGTCGGGGGTGTCATTGCCGCTGACCTGGCATTCAGACGGGCCGGTCAGGCATGGGGCGTCAAGGGGCATGCCACGTGGCACCATGGAACGCTTTCATTTGGCGACAAAAAAGATATCTCCTTTGACGACGTTGAACTTGACCTCCCTGTCTGGTGCGGCCCAGCGGCATCCGGCAAGGACATGGAAATCCTGAAGGGCCGATTGTTCATTGGCAGCATGAGCCTTCCGCTCCTCCCGAAGCAGTCTCTCGTCTTTCCCATCATCGCTGAGTCCGGGAGCCTGTCTGTCCCATCCTCGACATCCATCCATTTTCCCGTGGGCAAGATCCAGGTCGGACCCATCGCATGTAAGGATATTTGTGGTGCAGCTCGTTCTGTTGAGACCAGTCTGGTCGTGGATGGCGTTTCTATTGAACCGCTACTGGAAAAAATCTGGCCGGGCCCGGTGAAGGGGGTGATGCATGGAGAACTGGGTAGAATCGATTTTTTAGGCAACGCCATCCAAAGCCAAGGCAGTGTCACAGCCGACATATTTGGCGGTCAGATTGTCGTGACCGATCCCGGAGTCGCGAGCTTATTCACGGCTGCCCCAGTTCTTGAGCTTGGTGTCCGACTTAACAACCTGAGCCTAGCGGCCCTAACCGAAGGCACTTCCTTTGGCAAGATTCAAGGGGTGTTGGGGGGCGGTGTCAGGGACTTGGAGATCGTTCGCGGCCAGCCACAAAGATTTGACCTGTGGCTGGAAACGGTGCAAGAAGAGAAGCTCCCGCAAAAAATCAGCGTCGAAGCTGTGGACAATATCGCCCGTCTAGGCGGGGGGCGGAGTCCTTTCATGGGACTGGCCGGTAGATTCGTCTCTCTATTTAAAGAGTTTCCGTACAAGAAGATCGGCCTCAGATCATCTCTGGAAAATGACGTATTCATGATTAATGGAACGATCAAAGAAGGCGGCCTCGAATATCTGGTGAAAAGGAGTGGTTTTTCAGGGGTGGATGTTGTAAATTTAAATCCCGATAACCGCGCCAGCTTTAAAGACATGGTCAAACGGATTAAGCGTATCCAAAGCTCAAGACAAGGGCCTGTGGTTAAATAATCGGTTGAAGGAGGTTGCGATGAAAAGGTATGAAAAGCCGCTGGGAGTGCTTGCTTGTTTCACTCTGTTGTCTATGCTCGCCTGCGTGACGGTCAACATCTACTTTCCGGCAGAAAAGGTGGAATCCGTTGCAGAGGAGATTGTGGACGAAATCAGGGGAGGCACGTCGGAAGGGAACAAGGAATCGACAGACAGAACCAGGGATTCTCTCTTTAAACGAGCCTTAAGCGCCCTATCCTGTGCTGTTGCCCTTGCTGAGGACGTCACGTCTGTTTCAAATCCCACCATTCGCGCTTTGAAGGAACAGATGAAAAGTCGATTCGCCCAGCTCAAACCCTTTTATGAAAAGGGTTTAATCAACGAGGGAAGCGATGGCTATGTATCACTAGGAGACCTAGGACAACTGGACTTAAAGAATCGGAGGCAGTTACAGAATCTCGTAGAGGCTGAGAACAAAGACCGCAAAAGGCTCTATACAGAGGTCGCAGCGGCCTTAAATATCGATGGCAGCCAGATCAGCAGGATCGAGGAAATCTTTGCCAAGGAGTGGGCAAAATCCGTAAAGTAACACAGTGGGCTATGCAAAGCTCTTAGATTTCACAGAGAGCCGTGGGGGGATATTTTTTTGAGTCAGGTCAAATCTCATCCTGACGGTCACTGGCAAAAGGCCACAAGGCCTATGAGCCAGACATACGGGAAGGGGCCCTATATCCGAGTCGGGCTCAATGCCGGGTTGGTCTTAAGTCACTCCATACATCCGTATCTTTGGCAATCGGTCCGAATTGTTTTTCGTACTGTTCAATATTGTGACGCAAAGCTTCCAATAGATTCTTGGCGTGCGGCGGGCTCGTTATGATGCGCGCAACCAAATGGGCCTCGTTATGAACCCGAAAAACGAAATCAAGGACAAACTCTCGCTTTGTGTGTCCTAATGCCGCCGCATTACAATACTTGCCCTCCAAAACCTCAGGCTGAGCAATGAGTTTAGGCTTTTGAGGCCTTGTAGAAGCTCTCTCTTTTTCATTTTCACTTTTTTTGGTCATGAACTTTTACCTCTTCAGAGTCTTATGAGATTAGTCATTGAAGACCCTGCAGCAAGCTGCAGGGAGTCTTCGACCGTAAGGAATATTACTCATTTTCTATACGCTCGCTAACCCCACTGCAAGCTGCGTGGAATGCGCTCGCTTAATCGGTTCAGGAGACAGAATAGATCCCCCGACCGATCACGTGGGGTCCACACCAACCTTTTTCTACTGCATTCTAACTCCTGGCTCCTGGATTCTTTAACAAGCATCATAGGGCTGAGCTCGATGGCTAATGCATCACTAGTCGCGGCAAGCCGCGGGGAATTGGATCCAAAAGAGATTAAACAACTATGCTCGACAATACCCCCTGACGCAAGTGGAAAAGAATGGGCCCATAACCGCACCCTTGTCTTTTGCAGTATGTCAAAATCCTGACAAATTGAGTGTTTCTGAAGCAAATCCACGTATATTCCCACATCCAGATTCCACCACGAAATAATCATAACTAGCTGAATTAATTAGTAAGTCATCTTAGAAACCACAATGGCACGATTCCTGCGTTGTATCAAAACGATGCAGCGTGCCGATGTCGATGGAACTCTCAACTGGGCATCTCCATTACAGGAAAATCGGGAAGATAGCTTATGGGCAAACCAAGGAAAATCAGCGGAAAGAGAAACAAAGAGTTCCTATCCGCCCAAGAGCTGGCGCTATTGATGGGACTGTCTCGACAGACCATCCGAAACTGGATTGACAAAGGCGACATTAGAGCCCAGCAAATGGGACACAGCTTAAAGATCCCTGTCCACGAGGTGCTACGCCTATTGCGGCACTATGGACTTCCAGTCCCTGGCTGGCTGAAAGACTGGCATGCTCGGCTTTGAGTGACTTGAACCCCAAGAGCGAGCGTATTCCCCGTCCCGATTTATCGGGACTGCAGGGATCTTAAGAAGGCACATGGCGTCATGGGAAAGTAGGGATTTCCTGCCCCGAAATGGGGGCTTCCCCCTATAGACAGACCCTATGGTCTCTGCTAATTGATGCTGAAAGTATGAAAGAAAACCCCCTGTTTCATTATTGAACAGGTCTGAGCCCCAAAGATCGAGTCTTCCTTTTGGCCTCGCGGTGAAGCCCGGTCCAGGCATCCAGGCAAAAGCACCCTCCGAAGCCTCATCCAACTACTCGGTCTTCTGGGGCTTTCTCTTGGAGGCCTGTCCGCCCTGGGATCTGTCCATCACCCCTCAATGAATTACTCCATTCCTCTAGGCTTCTGGTTACTTTCAATCCTCACAAGTGGCACATCTTTTCTCAGGCGATGGCATTGAATACCCAATATTTGGAAAATGGTTGTTCAAGCATTATAGAATAACTATTTAGAAATATTTATATTTTAGCCATCAGTCACCACCGGCACGATCTGGCATGGTGCTTGAAATAAAGGTTTATTCTCTAGATCACGTCCAAACGAAGGAGAGGAGATGAAACACGTCTTGATCGTCTTGTTGTGTGTGGTTGTCGGCCTCCTTGCAGGCTTGTTGTTGAGCCAAGCTGCCATCAGCCTATTTCTTCCAGGCACGGAGACTTTTACCCTGGCAAGCGAGTACATCGTGCTGGGTTAAGGTTCATCGGTATGACCAAATCATTGGCCATTTTGCTTATGGTGACTATGCTTCTTGTTGATGGGGCCTGTTGGCTTCACCACATCAGAGCAGACCATGAGGCTGCCCTTTTCGACGAGATTGCGGCGCAAGCCGAGCTCAATCGAATGGACTTGCAAATCCTTGGGAAGAACCTCGACAACCTGAACCGGGAGACTCGATTTGTTCTCGCAGAACTGCCCATTTTTTATGAACATTTTCACATATGCGCCACCTGGGAAGTGAAAACGACAAACCAGAGGTAAGCCAAAAAGGGGCTGTTGCCCATAGCCGGCAGCTTCTCACACCGCTAAAAGGGCACCCCGGCCCTTGTTCCTCCATATCAAGCCCCCTTCGTTTGTTCCAGAGCCGTTCTTTCGCTACGGGCTCACATTCTTCGTCTGATCTGCAGCCCAGGCTCAAGATTTGTGTCTTTCATACCGACAAGATCACTAAGTCAAGGGGTTTTGCCGAGGAGCTGTGCCTATGGAGTTCTTCTATGCAACAGAGCTATCCGTTCCAATGTCTCAGATGGTGCTCCTATTGATATGCACCACGGTAGCACTCCTATTCGGAAGAATTAAGTTAGCGCTGCTGGTTAATTACCTTTTCGCATTGTTCTGGGGCTTTATTCTTAACAGAGATGTGTTGATCGGTTCTGGTCAATCGGTCAGTCATTTCATTTATACCTATATCTTGTTTGGTTTGGCCGTGGTCTTCCTCGCGGCGGTGGGCTTTCTCATTCACCGCAATCAATAGGGCACTCTAGCGGTCTTTCTATCAAAGGCATACGAGAACGGGGCTGAACCTATCAGCCACAAACTGAAAGCCAAAGCGACCCAGATAGGAGGGTACCTGGATGACAATGAAGAGGCGACCATACAAGCGGGTAAAACCTGCAAGCGTTGCCATCAAGATGGTGGATGGAGATATCATAGAAGGAACAGTCAATATCGGTTTTGAACAGCGCGTCTCTGACCTATTTGCTAACGAAGGCAAGACCTTCATGCCTGTGTTTGACGCCAACGGCGTTCCCGGTGACGTGATTATCGTCAACAAGGCCCACATCTTGTCAGTGAAACCGGAAGAAGAAGGAGCAGAATTCATTGACCGATAAAGGCCTAATCGGGACAAGCCGGAACTAAAAAACATAAGCCATCACGAAACCACGAAAGAACGAAGACACGAAATTCGGACCTTTTTTTTCGTGCTTTCTTTCTTTCCTGTTTTCGTGGTCAGTTTCCTAATTTCCAGCCAGAAAGAAGACGCATTTAATTCCTAAGGGACCAAATTGGCCTTTCTGAGAAAAAAAACCTCACAACAAAGCTTGATATCAGATGGCTCGAATTGTCAATCAGGCGGGCTCGGGCAGACCATCTTAACGAACTGGGAGTTTACCAAGTAATCCTTATCACCGACTTCCAAGTAAAAGAACGCCTTGCTGTAGTTTAAGAAATCGGACAAGCGAGAGTGGCTCTTGGGTAGATCCAGGTATACTGTGCCCTCCATGCTCTCACCTGAAAGGAAGCGCACCTGGGCTGTGATTCGTCTCTGGTAGGCAAGGTCCTTCCTCATCTCATCTGCCTCCAGTAAAACCATGACAATGGATCGCTTCTGAAGTAAGACAACTTCCCCCGCCCTCGACTCTAAGGGTATATAGGATCTCTCACCATTGAGTAATTCGGCTATGGATTCCCGGCCTGTATGACTTGCTGAACTCGGCGAGACAAAAAAATCGCCCGACTCTCGAGTACCGTCGGAGAAAATGACCTCCCCTCTTCTCCTGATCATGTCTAGCTTAAGCACCACTTCCTCCTACGCTCATTCACCTCTTGCCTCGTCAACAAGACGTGCCCCCTCTATGAGGAGAGACATGGTGGGGGCATGGATGGTGCGAGTCGGAAAATTGGAACAGGGAAGGATCTGAAATACGCCATCCTCCCATGTCATGAGCTTGTAAAAAGCCTCTTCCCCGCTCAAGCTTTCCATGTCGGCATGAATGATCTGGCCCTGTTGCATATACACCTTTCCCTCTTGACCGCCATGTGCAAGATGAATTTCAACATCTTTTTCTCCTGCAGCCAAGCTTTGGATGAAGTCCGTAGAATTCATTTCCGTAAGGGATCCACTCACGCCTCGCTTTGCCTCCTGGGGTGCCTTCATGGCGAGCACACGTTGAATCTTCAAAGAGAGCATCTCTAAATCGGCCGGCTTCTTCAGGAAATCATCAGCACCAGCTTCTAAACACTCAGCCGCGAGCCTCTCACCGTCTTCCGCTGTCAGAAACAAGAAAGGGATATGGGCTGTGGCTGCATTTGCCCTGATGGCTCGGCATAACTTCAAGCCCTCGGTCCCGGGCAGATTCAACTCGGAGATCACGCAGTCCACCTGGGATTTCGATACGGTTTCCACGGCCTCATGGGCATCGGCCACCACCTCTACCTCGTAGCCATCATTACTCAAACGAAGCACCATGCTGGAACCCTGAGACTGCGTTGGATCCACGACAAGGATATGGCCACCCGGTTGATCAACTTTTCTCAAGAATTGCTCGTCCTGTATGAGATGGAGAAAGGCTTCCAGCACAGCTTCAGTCTTAGGAGAAGCGCATTGTCCGCTCAACCGCCTTCGGACTTGATTGATATCCCTGGCCGCTTCAGATTCATTCTTCTTAAAAGCTTGATAGGCTCGAACCAAGCTGAGGATATCGGCTTCTATCCTCTGTGTATTCTCTGAACCGGGTTCCGGCCCAACGATTGCCTCGAGACCGTAAGGGGTGGCGATCCGACCCACAAGCTCTTTCCCCAACCCATCTGCGGAAAGCCACGCCGCAAGGACCGCACCATCTACCTGGCCTGGGGGCAATCCCAGTCTTAAGGCCAGAAGTTTACAGTATCTCACCCGGCTGAGTGTCTCCTGGAGGCGGTTTCGATCATCCTTCAAGCGGTCCCTCACAAGAAAAGCTGCCAGGCCGATGAGGGCCTCACTCATCTGGTGGTAGGAGTGCTCTTGCCCCAGCAGGAGGGGCTGAAGGTGATAATAGGAGATATGTGGGAGTTCGATCTCTTGAGAAATGTCCGCCACCCAGGAACCTTTGGGTTGAAAGAAACGACCATTGACCAAGAGCAGGTCAGAGGATTCCCTTTTGAGAGCCTTGACCGTCTCTTGTGGGGATAAGACCCACGCCACGTCCAGGTAACCTTCCCCACGGAGGATGGTTTTCAGTGCGGCGGCTCGAGCACGATCGGGTTCCAAAAGGAGAATCTTCCTCTCAGTGCGAGCCCTCTCTTCCAGGGTCAGCACCTCCTTGGTCTCCCCTTGCTCGGCCAGAATAGTGAAGTCTTTGGGAACGTTGAGCTCCGGAGCCGGCCTGTATTCCTCTCCCTTATAGTGGACCGCAATGGCCTTCTCAATCTCCACCTTTGAAGCCACTGTGAATGCGAGCCGGAAAGGTGGCGGAAAGATGGTCTTGAGCTGCCCAATCAGCTGCTGGTCGGTTGGATCACCCACGGCAAGGATGAGAAAGTTCCTTTCCGGGTCATATGCCACAGGGAAAATGGTCAACCGCTCTGCAAACTTGAGAGGAACAACTGACTTAGCGGAATCAAGGGGCGGATCGTTGAGAAGAGGACGATAAGGCTTTTCGTAGATCTTGGCCAGGCTCTGCCCCAAACCTGTGTAGTCGGTCAGATTGAGAAAAAGCACTGCCTCCTCAATGGATATCTTTCGTGTGAGAGCATAGTCCTCGGCCTGTAGAAACTGATCTTCAGTCAATCGCCCACTGCCTAGGAGGTGACTCTTTAGCCTTGACATGCTTTCCGTGAGGTCACCGGGCAACTCAGTCTGTTCCTTGTCCATGAAGATTTGCTTCCTCCGAACCAACTAACCCTTCTTCTACGAGCCTCTTGATGTGGTCCTCCATGGTTTGCATGCCCGCGGCTTTGCCGGTTTGGAGGACCGAAAAGATCTGGTAGGTTTTTGCCTCCCTAATGAGGTTCTTAATGGCCTGATTGCAGATCATGACCTCCACCGCAGCCACCCTGCCCTTTTCTTCGGCCTTTTTGAGTAACTGCTGTGCAACAACGCCGCATAGGGACTCGCTAAGCATGGTCCTGATCTGGGGCTGCTGGCTTGTTGGAAACACGTCAATGATGCGGTCAACCGTTTTAGAGGCACTGGACGTGTGAAGCGTACCGAAGACCAAGAGCCCCGTCTCTGCGGCAGTTAGGGCGAGATGTATGGTTTCCAGATCTCGCATCTCCCCTACAAGGACCACATCAGGGTCTTCCCTCAGAGCCGCCCTCATGCCAGTAGCAAAACTCTCCACATGGAAACCGACTTGTCTTTGGTGGATCAGACACTTTCCCCTTGGATGGATAAACTCTATGGGGTCCTCCAAGGTAATAATATGATAATTCTGTTCTTTGTTGATCAAGTCGATCATGGCAGCCAGCGTCGTGGATTTGCCTGACCCGGTTGGTCCAGTGACGAGCACGAGCCCACTCTTGACCCGAGCGAAGACATGGATAGATTCCGGCAGCATCAGCTCTCTGAGGGTTTTTATCTCCGTGGGAATGAGTCGGAACGCCCCCCCATAGCCTTTTCTCTCCATGAAGACATTGACCCGAAAACGACCTTTACCTTCTAGCTCATAGGCGAAATCGATATCCATCCTGGCCTTGAGAAGACTCACCTGCTCCTCATCCAGGATCTCAAGGAGTAGGACTTCGGTCTCCTCTGGCGATAGGTCATGATATTTGACGCGCTGTAGCCGCCCGTCGATACGGAGCATGGGAGGATCGCCAGCACAAACATGCAAATCAGAAGCCCTGTGCTGGATCATCATGTCAAGGAGGATATCTACTTTAGCCAAACCACACCTCCAAAACGACTGGCTCGCTGAGCCGCGGTCCCCCTCTTTTCAGCGAAACTTGAAAAGAGAGGCTGTTTGTGATGCCGTCCCACAACCCCATGGCACGGGACAAGGGGACATCCTATAGTCCTCCTGTCAAGCAGAAAATTATACGGCCAATTTGTTTTTAAAATCAGTATGATACTGCAGTGGTGCTACATCAGACAAACTTCTCCTGTATAGTTTGAAGTCTT
>Ga0180433_10008289_pt1 | contig 12982 bp, 6 predicted proteins | sample SS_ome_8_FD_132980 | JGI IMG/M metagenome (GOLD analysis project Ga0180433, IMG submission 132980) | Hypersaline lake sediment archaeal communities from the Salton Sea, California, USA - SS_1_D_1 metaG | ecosystem: Environmental > Aquatic > Non-marine Saline and Alkaline > Hypersaline > Sediment... | reverse complement strand
GTCTTCTTATATACTCATTTATTATCTCCTGAGCTTTGCTGTCTGGAATATATATCGAAATGGAAATCAGTATAGCCATTATTATTAATAAACATACATATTTCCTGTTCATTTTTTCCTCCTTATCTGTGAATACAGAATTACTATAATATACAACAATAGTACAACTATCTCAAATAAGTATGATAATATCTGAGCCAAGATCTTCATAAGGATTTTCATACAGAAAATTCTTGACATTCAGAGAATAATATAGTAACATTCATCATATAATTTCATTTATAAATCAACGACTCTTATGTCATGTTTTTACATCATTAAAAGGTGGTCAATGAAAAACTACAGATGTGTTATTGCAGTTTTTTTTCTTTTTTATTTTCCTCTCTCACTTTTGTCCCAAAAACAGCAGAAACAATCTCCTGCTTCAACCCATGGCCTTAAATTGATCCCGCAGCCTCAGCAAGTCAGGGTCTTATCGGGTTTATTTGAATGGTATGATACTATTTCCATAGTTCTGTCTGATCATGCAGATGAAACAGAACGATTTGCAGCAGAACAATTAGCAGATGAGATACACAGAGTTTTAGACTATGAATGCACAATCCGGTCAAAAGGGAAAGGTATCCATCTCGGATTGTTTGACCGTGATACGTATCTTATCAAGGCTGTTGAACACTTTCCGGAAGAGACGTTGCAAAAACTGGGTTCTCAGGGATATTTTTTGGAAATACAGAAAGATAAGATTTTTTGTCTGGCCCATACTGCTACAGGTTTGTTTTACGGAGTGCAGACCTTGAAACAGCTTATTAGGGGAAACATGGCAGCACAGACACTGCCCAGGGTATGGATTGCAGACTGGCCTGCGTTGACATACAGGGGATGGCAGGATGATATAAGCCGGGGACCCATTCCTACAATGGATTTTCTGAAGAAGCAGATCCGTACCATGGCGGAATTCAAAATGAATATGATGACCCTGTATACAGAGCATGTGTTCAAGCTTAGCACTCATCCGAAAATTGCGCCAGATGACGGTATTACTTCAGATGAGATTCAGGAACTGGTTAAGTATGCCAAAGAGTATCATATTACGGTAGTAGGTAATTTCCAGTCTTTTGGCCATTTTTATCATATTCTTAAATTACCACAGTACGAGCATCTGAAGGAAACCGAACATGTCATATCCCCGGCAGTTGAGGAGTCATATGAATTTTTATCAGATGCTCTGAGTGAGGTAGCACAGGCGTATGAGAGCCGTTTTTTCAACATCAACTGTGACGAGACCTTTGGTCTTGGTACCGGACCTGCAGAAACCATAGTGGATTCCATGGGTAAAGCAGGAGTGTATGCCTATCATATCAATCGTATCTACGATATTTTAGCCCCTTTTCAGAAACGATTAATGATGTGGGGTGATATTGCACTTGAATATCCTCAGATTATTCCACGGCTTCCTGAAGATTTAATAGTATTGCCCTGGGGTTATCATCCAGCAGAATCATTTGAAGGGGACATAATTCCGTTCACTGAAATGGGATTTGATTTTATGGTCTGTCCCGGGGTGAATTGCTGGAGAAGGATATGGCCTGATTTCCAGGCAGCACTTATCAATATATCAAATTTTATCCGGGACGGGGCTCTGCATGGAGCCTTGGGGATGCTGAATACTTCCTGGGATGATGATGGGGAAAATTTATTCTCTTATCACTGGTATCCTTTGATCTGGGGAGCTGAATGTGCCTGGAATCCCATTATTCCACAGCACAATGAAAGTATGGAAAGAGTAAGGGCTGACCGACTGCAATCATTTGATCTGTCTTTTGATCCTCTGTTTTTTCGTCATAATGGTTTTATATTGAACAAACTGATGAGAAATCTCAGTGAATTGAGGACTCTGAAAGCAGCTGAAGGTTTAAATAATAGTACTTTCTGGAAACCTATTATTAATGAATCAGATGAACTAATCACATATGCTGCTGATGCAGACAGTTTATATGAAAGCAGTGCTAAAATAGCTTCGAAATTAAATGATTTGAAGCAGAAGACGGCACGATTTAAGACTGCTGTTGAAGGTGCTGAGTTTGCAGCAAAGCGGGTCATGTGCCTGGCCCGTAAACATCTTATAGCACAGCAGATTGATAATTTTATTCAGAATCAGCCGGAATCACCTCTGGTTGCTGAAAAACTGCAAAACAATATAGCCTCGCTATACTCTCAGATACTCACACTGAAAAATGAATACAGCCGGCTGTGGGAAAAAGAAAATCGTTCCTGGTGGCTGGACCGGAATCTGAAAAAGTATAATGATCTGGCTGAACATATACAATTCCTTAACAACTGGATTTTTATCACTCCGGACACATTGATCTTTCAACCCAATCGATCCATTCGGTTATCTCCACTGTTTCATGCAGATGCACTATATTACACACTAGATAATTCGGAACCGGACTTCACTTCACAAAAATATGGAGCACCCGTTACTCTCAATGAAACTGTATCCATCAAGGTTCGGACTCTGGTTAAGGGAGAATTACAGTCTGTTAACAGCAGAGAAATTTTTGTTTATAAGGGACCTGTTGATCATATACAATTATCATATCCTTTTGAACCACAATACAGGGCAAACGGACTTATCAGCCTGGTGGACGGTAAACGGGGAAGTGATTCTTTCCGTGACGGCAACTGGCTGGGATTTCTGAAGAATGATTTTGAAGCAGTAATTCGTTTAAAAAAATCAATTACTATAGGGACCATTACTCTGGGATGTATGCAAAACACACCTTCCTGGATCCTTTTTCCGGAAGAAGTGGAATTCTATATTTCTAATGACAATAAAGAATTTGTGTCTGTTGGAAAGGTCCGGAATACAACAGAGTGGAATCAGGAGGGTACGATTTTACAGTCATTTACAGTAAATGGGAATAATAAACCAGCACAGTGGGTAAAAATTGTTGCCAGAAACAAAGGGCAGCTGCCGTCTTGGCATAAAAGTGCAGGTGAAGACTGCTGGATCTTTGTGGATGAGATTGATATAGAAGAATTGTGAATCCGATAGCGATTGCGATAACGATCCCGACTACGATTGCGATAGCGATACCGATACCGATTGTTATGAGCAGATTTTTCAATCATCATAAATAAAAAAGGAGTACAATTGTGAGATATATGTTAGTAGCTGTATTTCTACTTTCCGGAACAGTTTCAGGACAGGGAAAGCTGGAAGATTATAAACGGGCAGAAAACATGATGTGGAAAAATATAGACAAAAAGACATATCATATTTTTTTAACTCCTCACTGGATCGATAAAACTGCTGATTTCTGGTCCCGGGATCATGCCCGGGACGGCTGGTGGTACTATAAGATGGAGCCAGATGAGAATAAAAAATCCAAGGCTTTTGATCACCAAAAACTGGCAGCTGCTCTGTCAACGTTTCTCGATAAAGAAGTAAAACCAGGAGATTTGCCGTTTAAGTCATTTGAATATAAAAATGAAGGAGAATCTATACAGTTTACAGCAGAAAAGAAACAGATCTGCTGTGATTTAATAACATATGAATTGCAGGAAACAGAAAAGAAACCGGATGAAAACAAACAGGAAGCTGTCTCACCTGATAAAAAATGGACTGCTTTCCTGAAAGGGCCCAATCTCTGGATCCGCAATACAGAGACTAAAGAGGAATATCCCCTCACTTCAGACGGTGAGGAACATTATGATTATGCTGCTTCCCGCTCCTGGTACTGGAAAGAGTGTGTCTCCCATCCGGAAGATAATGAGGATGAACGAACCATTGATGTATCCTGGTCTCCGGATTCTAAAAAACTGGTGACCTATCGTACAGATCGAAGGGATGTGGGACGTCTCTGGCTTTTCCAGGCATGTCCGGATTCGGGATATCGGGCAAAGGTGTGGTCATATGAGCGTTCTCTGCCAGGTGAGACAAATACTCCCCGTGTAGAGTATTTTATTTTTGATATTGAGACCAGGAAAAAGATACCTGTGAATTTACCTCCTCAGTCCACGATTGTTGCCTGGAGTTCACCTTCCTGGTTTAAAGATAGTAAGCAACTCTATATACAGCAGTATGAACGGGGGTATCAGGAAATGAATCTGCTGGATATTAATCCTGAAACCGGAGAAGTCCGGACTGTGATCAAAGAAACCTCAGATACACAGGTGGATGTGGATAAACGTGACTATCATATTCTGGAAAACAGGGGAGAAGTTGTCTGGATGTCGGAACGATCCGGCTGGAGTATGCTGTATCGGTATAACTGGGATACAGGGGAGTTAAAGAATGCCGTTACATCCGGTGAATATGTTGTTCGTTCCATAGAACATGTTGATGAGGAAGCGGGAGTGGTCTATTTTATTGCCGGGGGCAGGGAAGAAGACCGTGATCCCTATTATCAGCATCTTTACTGCATAGGTCTGGACGGCAAAGGATTAAAACTGTTAACACCGGAAAATGCTGAACATTCGATCAAAATCTCACCGGATAAGAAATATTTTGTTGACACCTATTCCAGAATTGATCAGCCTCCGGTGCATACACTTCGCTGTTTAAAAGACGGTACACTGATCCGTATCCTGGAAGAGGGTGATGTTAAGGATCTGCTAAATACAGGATGGCAGTATCCGGAGCCTTTCAGGGTCAAGGCACGGGATGGAAAAACTGATATTTACGGGGTACTATTCCGTCCTTCCACTGTTGATCCGCATAAAAAATATCCGGTTATTGATGCAACCTATTCAGGTCCGCATGCAGTAAATACTCCCAAAAGTTTTTACCGGGGATGCCGTAACAGTGAGGTCCCTTTAGCAGAGCTGGGATTTATAGTCATTACTGTTGACGGATTAGGCACAGCCAACCGCAGCAAGGCATTTCATGATTTTTCCTATAAAAATCTGGGAGATATAGGTGCTGATGATCATATTGCTGCCTTGAAACAGCTGGCAGACAGATATTCCTATATGGATCTTGAGCGAGTTGGTATTTACGGACATTCAGCCGGAGGGTATGATGCTGCCCGTGCACTTTTAATTCGTTCTGATTTTTATGATGTAGCAGTATCCTCAGCTGGTAATCACGATCATCGCATGGCCAAAGCCTGGTGGCCGGAACACTGGATGGGATTTCCGGAAGGAGAGCATTATGCAGAACAGTCCAACCTTGCTATAGCCGGAAATTTAAAAGGGAAACTGCTTTTAGTGCACGGGGATATGGACAACAATGTCAATCCGGCCTGTACACTGGGTCTGGTAAATGAACTGATCAAAGCAAATAAAGATTTTGATCTGCTGATTCTTCCCAATTATGATCATAATCTGAGCGGAAATACTTATTTTATCCGCAGGCGCTGGGATTATTTTGTTAAACATCTCTATGGTACAGAACCACCCGGGGAATACACAATTAGTAAATAACCTATTATCAAATGTTATAGAAAATATCAATTTCAACATTATTTGTATAGAGGAGGATGAGTATGGATAAAAGCAGACGGGAATTTTTAAAACAAATCAGTGCAGGTGCAGCAGCTTTATCCATTCCCGGATTTCTTTTCAACCATAACAAATCAGGTGAACATCCTCCCAATATATTATTCATAATGACTGATGATCATACAATCCAGGCAATATCTGCCTACGGCAGCAAAATCAATGAAACTCCGCATATTGACAGGCTGGCAGAAGAAGGTGTCTGTTTTGACAACTGTTTAGCTACCAATGCTATCTGTGCACCCAGCCGGGCGACTATTCTTACCGGTACATACAGTCATATTAACGGGGTTATTGACAACAGTGCTGTTTTTGATGCACATCAGATTACCTTTCCCGCATTGCTTCAGCAGGCAGGCTTTGAAACTGCACTGTTCGGAAAATGGCATCTCAAATCTCAGCCTTCAGGATTTGATTACTGGCATATTCTGCCTGGTCAGGGTCATTATTATAATCCTGATTTTATCTGCAACGGGAAAAAACATCAGGAAGAAGGATATGTAACAGATCTGATCACAGATTTCAGCATGGAATGGCTGAACAACCGGAAAGGCAGCAAACCTTTCTGCATGATGCTGCATCACAAGGCACCCCACCGAAACTGGATGCCTGCACTCCGCCATCTGGATTTGTATGAAAATACGGATATCCCTGTACCTGACACCTTTAATGATGATTATGCTACCCGTTCAGATGCAGGACGGGAACAGGAAATGTCGATAAAAGATTCTTTGATGCCGGGCTATGATCTTAAAGCTGATCCGGCAGATGAACAGGATGAAAAATGGTGGAAATCGATATATCAGCGGATGACTCCGGAACAGAAGAAAGAGTGGGATGCAACCTACGAACCCAGAAATGCGGCAGTACGTCAGAGAGATTTAAAAGGTGATGATCTTAAATACTGGAAATATCAGCGGTATATAAAAGATTATCTCCGGTGTGTTAAAGCAGTAGATGAGAACATCGGCCGGGTGCTGGATTTTCTGGATGAAACCGGACTTGCCGAAAATACAATAGTGATCTATACCTCTGATCAGGGATTCTTTCTGGGAGAACACGGCTGGTTTGACAAACGCTTTATGTATGAAGAAGCTTTGCATATGCCCTTTCTGGTCCGGTATCCCCGGGAAATATCAGCAGGACGGGTGGTAAAAAAACTGGCTGCTAATGTTGATTTTGCTCCTACCTTTCTGGATTATGCTGATGTCAGCATACCGGAATGGATACAGGGAGTGTCACTGCGTCCATTGTTCCGGAACAGAATACCTGCTGACTGGCGGGATGCTGTGTACTATCATTACTTTGAGTATCCTGCAGTACATTCAGTTAAACGCCATTACGGTATGCGCACTGAGCGGTACAAACTCATTCATTTTTATTATGACATTGATGCCTGGGAATTATATGATCTCAGGGAAGATCCCCATGAACTGCATAATCTGGCGCATATACCTGCATATAAGGAACTGAAAGATGAACTTAAACAGAAGCTTTATCATCTGCAGAAACGTTATAAGGATGATAATGTTGAGCGTTTCCTGCCCGGCAAACCTCAGCAAGTCACTCATCTTGCTGCAGGTGCGGAGATCTTTCTGAATACGGACTATTCTTCCAGATATCCGGGCAGCGGTCCCAAAAGTCTGGTAGATGGAATTACAGCACCGGATAAACCGGGATCAAATCCTGATTATTCAGTATGGCAGGGGTATGAGGGTGTAAATCTGGGGGCAGTGATTGACCTTGGATCTGTACAATCAGTGAAGCAAGTCTCTGTGGGGTTTTTGGAAAATGCAGCTGACTGGATTTTTCTGCCCCGGAAGGTTGTTGCAGAAACCTCTGTAAATGGAGAACAATGGTCAAAATTTGGAGTTTGGCAAAATAAAGATAAGCCCCTAACTGGTACTGCAGAACGCAGGGTTGTTGTTCTGCGGACACAAGAAAAGAAAGCACGCTTTCTTAAGGTAAATGCCGTATCTCTGAGAGTATGCCCTTCCTGGCATCCTGGAGCCGGCAAACCCTGCTGGTTGTTTGCAGATGAAATTATAGTTAAGTAAGCAAGATTTTAATAAAAATAGCATCATTAATTGAGGACATATGGATACAGTAAAATCACGCCGGGAATTTTTAAAAACCCTGGGTGCTGCAGGTGTTGCCCTTTCTGTTCCGGTATGGTGGAATCAGTGTTCATCTGAGAGAAAACCACCTAATATTGTTCTTATTTTTACTGACGATCAGGGGTACGGAGATGCAGGAGTGTATGGGGCAAAAAAGTTTACCACACCGCATCTGGACCGTTTAGCTGACGAAGGTATGCGTTTTACGCAGTTTTATGCCAGCCAGGCTGTTTGCTCCGCATCCCGTGCATCTCTGCTCACCGGCTGTTATGCGGAAAGAGTATCAATTCTTGGAGCCCTGATGCCCTGGTCGGAAATTGGTCTCAATCATGAGGAAACCACTATAGCTGAAATGCTTAAAAAGAGAGGATACAATACAGCGATTTTTGGTAAATGGCACTTAGGGCATCATAAAGAGTTCCTGCCGGTTCATCATGGATTTGATGAATATTACGGCCTGCCGTATTCCAATGATATGTGGCCGCTAGACTATGACGGACATCCGGTAAAAAAGGGACATAAAAAGAATTATCCCCCCTTACCGCTTATCGAGGATATTGAGGTGGTTGATCATATAAACACTCTTGATGATCAAGCAATGCTTACTACGAAATATGCAACGAAAGCAGTACATTTTATTAAAAAGAACCAGCATAATCCCTTTTTTCTTTATCTGGCTCATTCAATGCCTCATGTCCCCCTGGGCGTATCAGATACATTCAGAGGCAGCAGTGAACAGGGGATGTACGGAGATGTAATTGAAGAGATTGACTGGTCTGTCGGTCAGATACTGAAAACACTGGATCAGTGCGGACTTTCTGATAATACCCTGGTAATATTTACCAGTGACAATGGTCCCTGGCTGAATTTTGGCAATCATGCAGGTACAACCGGCGGTCTGCGGGAGGGGAAAGGCACTGCCTTTGAAGGAGGACCCCGGGTGCCGGCTATCATGCGCTGGCCCGAACATATTCCATCAGGTTCAGTGTGCAGGAAAATGGCATCAACTATGGATATTCTTCCCACTCTGGCTGCTGTTACCGGTTCATCCTTACCTAATAAGCCTGTAGATGGAGTAAATATACTTCCACTGCTCAAAGGTGATGAATCTGCCGAACCTCGGGATACATTTTTGTACTACTATTGCGGTGAGCTACGTGCTGTACGTAAAGGCAGGTGGAAGCGGGTATTTAAGCATCGCAGCAGATCATATGTTGGAGTACAACCAGGCCGGGACGGACATCCGGGTCCTTACGCATTTCTTAATGTTCAGCCGGCACTGTATGATCTGAAATCCGATCCTGGTGAAACCACAGATGTAGCAGCTCAGCATCCGGAGACAGTGAAAACTCTGAATGCATTGGCAGGGAAAGCCCGTCAGTCACTGGGAGACCGGTTGCAGAACCGCACAGGCAAAGATGTCCGGCCTCCGGGACGACGTCGTTTTAACCGGGAAAAAACAGTTCAGAATTTAGCGGCAGGAGGGACCATCACCTTATTCAACCCAGCCAGTCCTCAATATCCGGGGGAAGGACCTGAGACCCTGATAAATGAACAGCTGGGAAGCCGGGATTTTCATGATCATCAGTGGCTGGGCTTTGAAGGTACAGATCTGGAAGCAGTGATTGATCTGGGATCAGTAAAAACTGTCAATAAAGTCACCAGCTGTTTTCTCCGTAACCAGATATCCTGGATTTTCCTGCCGGATTGGGTGGAGGTTTCAGTATCAACAGATGGGTTGACATATAAAAAGATGAGAAAAGTTCCGTTATCGCAGAAACAAGATCCTGAGTTGATAGTGAAGTCTCTCGGAATAAGAATGAAAAAAGATGTACGATATATTAAAATACATGCACGGAATATAGGTCAGTGCCCTGACTGGCACAGCGGGGCAGGAGGAAAGGCTTGGCTTTTCTGTGATGAGATTTTAGTGGAATAAATGATGGCAACCATGAAAAAAAATAATCATCATGTAACTTTACTGGTCATGCTGCTCTTGTCAGCATCACTGGGTGCACAAACCAGCGAAGAACTGAGAATAGCAGTCAATGATACAGGATATATAAGTCATATTGAAGCAGGACCTGAAAAAACAGATATTCTGGCTTCTGTACAGAAAATACCTCTATTGCGGATCCGAAAAGAGAAAGAATGGCTGCTACCTGTAACAATGAACCTAAAAGACCAGACATTTCGAATTACTTATCCTGATACTATTACAGCACATGTTACTGTTGCTGAATATCCCTCTCATGTGACGTTTGAACTTATATCAGTCAATCCTGAAGATGCGATAACTGCTGTTATCTGGGGACCTTTTCACATAACTCTGGGAGAAACAGTAGGAGAGATCGTAGGGGTGGTACGGGGACAAGGACTGGCTTTCGGACTGCAGGCATTGAATGTTAAAACCACTGGAGGGAAACTTGAATTTGAGGATGGGAGTATTGAAGACAGAGGAACAGCTGCATTTCATGTAGTAGTAAACGGATCCAGCCGTTCAAGCCATTTTTACTGGCACATCAATCATTATCTTAACTGGGGTGAACCCTGGTATGAAGGATTCAGGGAGTCTATGCAGGAATACAGGATCAAAAACCAGGCTCTGCTGGCACGCAATTATCTTTCCAATATGCTGGGATGGTATCTGTTGACAGCAACAACAACCCTGGCTGATATCGAGTGGATGCTGGCACGTGCAGCGGGATATAATGCCGGATTTGCGCTGGCTTCCCGTATGGAAGCATTCCGTTTCAATCCAGACATCGGATCAATTCTTAATGCAATCCGGGAGTGGGAAACAGCACGCCATTGCGGAGTGTTTTCACCATCTCAGCGAGAACGACTAAAAGATCCTCATAATGAATTTCATCTGAAGTCTTCAGCTCAGGGATGGATTCTTTATCCGTATCAGGAGTATGGTCCCTTTATTCATAAAACGCAGGTACAGGTTTCCGGAAAGCCTGTACTGTCGGAATGGACCTGGCTTCAGAAAGAGAAAAAACAGCCACTGCAGTTTGTAATTCGTACCAGCGGTAATGCTGGCTCAGTTGATAATCCGGTAATAGTACTGGATCATGAACACCGGCTTCACTTCCCGGTACAGCTGGAAGCAGGTATGACTCTGTCATGTGATGGGGTGCAAACTGTACGTATATACGATGTTAAAGGACGGTTCAAGGAGAGTTTTGAACTGACCACTGATCTGCCGGAACTTAACCCGGGACAGCATACCATTTCATTTAATTGTCACTGTTCCGGAAGCAGTCAGATCAAGGTTGCTGTAAGTATCAAAGTCAGAAGCAAGGGGGAAGCTGTAGTCCATCACTGATATGTACATTATTAAGATCAATAAAAGGGGAATACATTATGACAAGAAATAACAATATATTAATTTTGTTTGTACTCATTATTTTTTTAACCGCATTTACTTATGTACAGGATGAAAGTTATAAAAATAATTACAACAAGATGATCAATAGAACTGAATGGTTCAGAAACGCCCGTTTCGGAATGTTCATTCACTGGGGACCATACTCAGTGGCAGCAAGAGGTGAATGGGTGAAATCAAATGAAAGAATGACCACTGAGGAATATCAGAAATATGTTGATGCATTTGTGCCTTCCAATTACCATCCTGAACAATGGGCAGAGACAGCAAAAAAAGCCGGAATGAAATACGCAGTGATGACAGCAAAGCATCATGATGGCTTCTGTATGTTTGATTCGAAATATACTGATTATAAGATTTCTCATACCATGTCCGGAAGGGATTTTATCAAAGAGTATGTGGACGCATTTCGTGATAAGGGTCTTAAGGTTGGTTTATATTATTCATTAATAGACTGGCACCATACAGATTATCCCAATGTCGGCAATCATCCTATGAGAGATAATACTGAGTACGATAAGAAATCATATGACTGGCAGAATTATCTTGATTACATGCATAATCAAATCAAAGAATTAATGACTGAATACGGCAAAATCGATATTTTATGGCTGGACTATTCATTTGATGACTACAGCGATGAAAAATGGAAAGCATCAGAATTGGTAAGCATGATAAGAAAATATCAGCCCCATATTATTTTGAATAATCGATTGACCGTGAGTCATGGAATTAGTAACAAAGAAAGAAAATTCAGCGGATACGGGGATTTTGAAACACCAGAACAGGGAATCCCGGAAAAAGGGCTTGTTGATACCTACGGAAATCTCATACCCTGGGAAACCTGTTTGACTCTTAACAATAACTGGGGATATTCATCTGCTGATGATGAATGGAAAACTCCGGAAATGATCATTCATGCCCTGGTCAACTGCGTGAGTAAAGATGGTAATTTATTGCTGAACATTGGTCCTGATTCTCAGGGAACCATCCCGTATCCCTGCGGAAAAATATTACATACAGTAGGTGAATGGATATCTGTTAATGGTGAAAGCATTTACGGATGTAAAAATGCAGGGGTGCCAAAACCGGAGTGGGGATATGTAACTAAAAACGGGAATATCCTCTATGCTCACTGGACCAATCCGGTTATAGGACATATTAATATTAAAAATTTCGCTGATAAAGTTGAGAAAGTGATCATTTTACATAATAAAAGGCCGGCACAAACTGCTGCAAAATGGTGGGGTAATACCGATGAAGGCAACTTTTTTATCAATATAAAACAGCCAACCTACGGGACCTATATCCTGCCTGATGATCGTGATACTGTACTAAAAATATATTTAAAAGAATGAACTGGTCCGGAGATCTAACATTAAATTAAAGATAATGTATTGCAGGGGAGACTGATATGAAAAAACGTATCATGCTGATAGTGTTTTTTAGCTTTCAGTTTAGCATTTATTCACAGGCGGTCAATGAAGATAACCGGTATATTCCGGACAGCAATCCTGCTGTCAGAGAAAAAATAGGTGAATGGCAGGATATAAAATTCGGGTTACTCATGCACTGGGGCCCCTACAGCCAGTGGGGGATTGTTGAATCCTGGTCTCTGTGTCCGGAAGAATATGGATGGTGTAAACGAACAGCAGGATCGAATCCGGATAATTATTATGAATATAAAAAAGAATATGAGAATTTGAAAAAAACTTTTAATCCTATACAATTCAATCCGGAAAAGTGGGCAGAAGCTGCTGAATTTGCAGGTATGAAATATGTCATATTTACCACAAAGCACCATGACGGATTCTGCATGTTTGATTCAAAATATACTGATTATAAAATTACAGATCCGGAATGTCCTTTTTCAGAAAATCCCCGCAGTAATATAACCAAAGAAATATTTGAAGCATTCCGAAAAAAAGGATTCTGGACCGGTGTTTATTTCTCAAAACCGGACTGGCAT
>Ga0180433_10008286_pt1 | contig 12986 bp, 26 predicted proteins | sample SS_ome_8_FD_132980 | JGI IMG/M metagenome (GOLD analysis project Ga0180433, IMG submission 132980) | Hypersaline lake sediment archaeal communities from the Salton Sea, California, USA - SS_1_D_1 metaG | ecosystem: Environmental > Aquatic > Non-marine Saline and Alkaline > Hypersaline >... | reverse complement strand
GGGTATCTTCTTAATGGTCTTCGTAAATCTCTTTTTAAAATTGGTCTTACAAGTCGTCAGGTTGATGAGATTTGTAATCATGTTAGTTATCGTGTTCGTTTTAATCGTGGGGATGCTAAAGAGATTGAAAAAGCTCTTATTGATTTTGGTCTTATTGAACGTAAAATAGGATGGATTATTGTTAATAAAGACCAATAGAAACTTATTCTTAGGGTTTATTAATATCATTATTAATATCTATTTTATAATAATCTAAGCTTAGGTAGGAGATATTTGGCTTTTCACTCCTATGTAAACAAGAAAGAAAAAGTAAATATGTGGAGGAAGGTATTAAGATGCTCGCAAAAAATATAGGTTTTAAAGGGGCTACAAACCCTGTTGATTTCGTAATCTCTATTGTTGTCGTAGTTATAGTTATAGCTGCTGCTGCAATACCAACAATACAGAATGTTCTATCATCGGCAAACATTACAGGTATTCCAAACACTATTCTTGCAGTAGTGCCAACTTTCTTAGGTCTATTAGCCTTAGTGTTGATAGCTCGTGGTTTCTAAGGAGACCAGCTTAAGAAAAACAACGACCTCGTTGTTTCAGAGATAAAAAAGAGAATTTTTCTCTTTTTTCTTCTCACCCATTTTTCTTTCAATAATTATTATAACCTTCCTTTTTATTACATATATTGTTGATAAGGAAGGTATCAGAGGAAATAGTATGAATGAAATAGTATTTGCATATTGGATTATCATCTGGGTTATACTTCTTGGTATGTCTACTATTGAGCGTAAAGGTGTTTATTTTGGTTTTCTTGCTGGTCTTCAGGCTTTGTTTTTTGGTATTTATATTATGATTGATGGTTTTTCTATTAAGACTGGTATGAGTATTGTTGATTCAGGTAGTGTTCAGACTGTTTCTTATCAGTATATAGCTATTTCTCCACCTTTTAGTAGTTATTCAATGATGTGGGGTTTTCCTTTTATCCTTCTTGGTATGTATATTATGTATCTTGCTGTTAATAAAAATAGATAATATGAGGTTTAGTAATGTTCAGATATGTTAAGGTATTGTTTGTTTTTTTCTTAGTCTGTGGTTTTTTTAGTTTTAATGTATCTGCTATTTCTGATTATATTTCTAGTCCAAGTCCTAGTGATGGGGAAGATGAGATTAGTTATGTTGATGATGTTACCACCTGTGTCTCTGTTGATGGTATTCCACAGGGTTGTCATATGAATCTTAGTTTTTATGAGAATAGTAGTGGTAGCTGGGTTGAATATGAGAGTTTTTTAGATATAGAAGAAAAAGGTAGTTTTTGTGGTAATCTTTCTGTTAGTTGTGGTGAAACTGTTTATTGGATGGTAATTGGTAATATTAGCTGTGGTCGTGATTATTTTATTGAATCACATGTTTATATTTTTGATACTATTGATTGCCCTGTGAGTCATGTTTATCCTTCTAATAATAGCATTAATAACTGCCCTTGTTGTCTTAGTATTTGTGCTAAGTTGACTAATCTTTCTGGTGATACAATTAAGTTTGCTTTTCAGAGTAACTATACTGGTAGCTGGCAAAATCTTGAGGATAGTCGTATAGTTCCTTCTAACCATAGTTATTGTATCTGTGTTCCTGAGTTTGTCTGGTATAATTATACTTATTACTGGCGTGTTATTTATAATGATGGTAGTGGTTCTAATAGTAGTGATATTTTTAGTTTTACTACTGCTGAACATGCTGATGATTGCCCATGTGGTGAGGGCAATACTGTTTTTGTTGATGAGGATTTTATGTATATGTTTTTGATTATCATAGGTCTGATTTTTTTGTTTGGTAGTATAGGTATTAGTAGGACTCTTGGTAAATCAAAGGATAAATAATAAAAACAGAGATAATTTTAATATGTTAGTATTATATTACATATTCTTATTATGGGAGAGAAGGAAGAAGAATCCTCTAATCCAACTGAGGAGTTGTTAAAAAAGATATATGAAGCTAGTAACTCTAATGAGTTTAGTGATTATACTCGTAATACACAGTTTTTTAACACTATGCCTGAGAATCAGTTTTCTCATGCCTGGCTTCTTTTAAATAATCCTCGTAATGACCCTAAAAGTTTTTCTGATTTACTTGACCCTCAGATGTTTCTTGGTAATGTTGGTGATGCTAAAAGCCTTCGTTTTTATCAGATTGATTATCAGAATATAGTTCAGATGTTCAGTATGGCAAAAAATGACCCTGTGATGCGTTATATTTTTGAGCCTATCTATAATAGTCTTATCGGTGAGATAAGGCTTACATCTGTCATGGATGGTTCTGAGCGTAGTTATCAGGCGTTCCATGTTCCTATGCGTAAGGGTAAGTCTGGTGGTTTTCATATTCTTAGTAAGAAAAAAGAAAAACGTGAGCCTATTGAATATTTGATGCCTAATGAAGAAGATGAGGGGATATATTAAGGAGATTATTTTATGAAGAAAAAACTTCGTTTTAATAAAGACCCATTTAGTAAAAAAGCAGATGATAAAGAAAAAACTAAGACTTTTGATGTCGCTGATATTCAGAAAGAGATAGATAATTTGACTACTAAGATTCCTTATGAGACATCTGATGAGGAGGAGGATTTAGATTTTACTAATAAAAAAGAAAAAATAGAGGATGTTAAGCCTAAGCTTCCTGATGAGTCAGAGGTTACTCCTATTAAGTTTGAAGAAAATACTAGTTTTCTTAACTGGAATCGTATCTTGCTTTATCTATCTGTTATGGGTATTGTTTGTATTGTTATTATCCCTCAGTATGTAAATGAGCTTAGCCCTGTTCTTACTCTTTTGATGTGGCTTTTTGGTATGGCTTGTTTTTTACCTGTTGGTGCTATTCTTGGTTGGCTTTTTTTCAATGTTGAGACTCGTTGTAAGATTATGCGTAGGATGCGTGGTAAGGATTATGGTATAGTTAATTTCGTTCATAAGGGTGGTAAACGTATCACTAGTCGTATAAAAGATTTCGGTGAGGACATAATCGTTCAGGATACTCGTATGTGGATTATTGATGCTAATGGGGTGTATTATCTTGATAGAGACCGTAATAAGATTATGCATGCTAGGATTAAATCTCAGGATATAATTACACTTCCAAGCAATATTCCTAGTCTTTATCTTGATGCTGAGACTATGATTCCTTTGAAGTTTCATAAGGAAAAAAGTAAGAGTAACCCTCAACAAGCTGGTGCTACTATTCTTGGTCATATTAGTAACCAGATAGCTAAAAACCTGTTTTTTAAAAAGACTATGACTTATTATACGATTATCACTATTGCTATTACTTGTTTAACTCTTGTTATTGCTTTACTTGTATATACTGAGATTTCTGAAATGAAAGAAACTTTGACAGGTATGGGAACTGAGCTTAAAGAGCTTAAAGAGTTAGTTAAAAACCTTCAGCCACCACCAACTATATAATTTTTTAGTAGGTAAAAGGATATGATGATTATGGAAGAATACACCTGGAAGGGTTATATAAAAGATGAGATTAAAAAGATTACTAAGCGTGATATTTTTAATACGTTTTTTTATTTTGTTTATTGTGTAGTTGCGTTGTTTGCATTTATTTTTTTATTCGTTCTACTACATGATGTTTTTATCTTTTTGCTTCAATGGTATGATGTCTCGCTTAGTAGTAGTAGCTGGTTTGTTTATATTGTTGGTCTATCTGGTTTTACTTTTTATATCTATATGTCTATGTGTAGGGCTTTTATGATGTTGCATGACCGTTATATGTATATGTTTGATAAGGCAAGGAAAGAAAGAAAAAAGAGAAACTTAGAGTTGATTAGAAGACATGAATGAATATTATGAGGATGGTGTTGAGCCACAGGTTGCATCTGAGAGTCAGACTTATAAAGAAAATCTTTTGAATACTTTTATTGAGTCAAGTTTGATTGCTACTCGGCTTAGCATGTTTTTTACTATGAATCGTGAGGATTATAAAGACCATGTTAAGCTTATAGCTATTGAGACTGAGCTTTGGAGGAGGATTAGACCTAAGCTTGTTGGTAGTAAGATTGAGGATAAATATGAAAGGTTTAGACCTTTTGCTAATAATACTCGTTTGTTTCTCGTGCCTGGTTTTGAACATCTTATTTGGGAGTTGCATACTTTGAATGTTGAAGCGTTTGAACATCTTGGTATAACTAATTTGAAATAATGGAGGAAAAAGTTTTATGGCTAAAGCTAATCAAAGGTTTAGGAATAGTCAGGGTTTATCCACTGGTCTTAAAACCCATGCTAAAGAAGGGGAATATAAGATACCTATTGGGCTTAGGACTCATAATAAGGATAAGTGGACTAAAGACCCTGAGCGTATTAGAAGATTAAAAGAAAAAAAGGAGAGGAAATAACTATGGAATCAGATATAACAAAAGTAGAGTTTGTAGATATAATTGAAATGAAAGAAGGCATTATCACTAAGATACTTGTTTATGATAGGGTTTATGAATTAGTTGATAAACCTGATGATTTACATCATGTTGAAAATAAATCTGCTCTTGAAGAACTTTTTGATTCAAATGTTAATAAACCTTCTAAAAAAAAAATCAAATTAGAAGGAGATTTCTATGGTAAAAAATATCCTTCTTATTTCAATAGTGTTATGACATGGCTTTATAATTCTGAGAAGGTTGGTTTTACCAAAAAAGATGTTACTATCCAGTTCCCTAAGATTAATACTACACAGTTTGATACTCTTATGAGTTTTATGATTGAGAAAAACATCATTGTTCAGATGGGGAAAGAGAGATTCCAGACTTCTAAAAGTTTTAATGATATTTATAGAGAGTTTGATAGGGAGAAAAAATAATATGTTGTTTTTAAGGATGGAACATCTTAAGGATTTCTTTAAGATGTTTGAAGGAAAAGAAGCTGACCATACTGTTTTTGTAAGCCAGTTGAATGAAGCATCTGAGACCCATTTTAATATAAGTGTGATTGTTACCATGCGTTTTATTGGTTATGATGATGCAACTATTATGGGTGTTATTGAGAATATTGGTACTTGTAGAAGACCATATAATGAGGAAGATGAGCGTAATAAACGTGAGCTTGGTTTGCTTGAGGATAAAGCTGTTATGCGTATTAAGGATATTATGAAGGATATGAAAGAAAAAGGATTCACTGTCTATGAAGGTGTCTGGAGTGCTGAGGGTCTATGAAGGTATGTTGGGTTCTCAGAGGGATGGATGGTCTGTTAACTCGGCATCTTCGTAAAAATGTTGAGTATTGGCAAGCTGATATTCTTTATAATGCTCGTAAAGTCCTTAAAAGGATTGATAAAAGTAGGACTGTGAACTGGGCTAAGGGTAAGTCTGATAATCTATGGATGGCTGTTGAGGGTCTTACTGGTAAAGCTGAGGTTGCTGTTAATGATATTGATAAGATGATTGGCTATGAGGTTAATGAACTCCTTACAGGTGATGTTGAGTTTGTTCTTTTTATTGATGATACCTATTTTTCTACTTCTGATATGATTAAGAAGACTCATGGTAAGTTTATGTCTCGTATGTTGAAAAATGTCAGTCGTCAGGATATTATTAATGGTTTTGAATCTGAGATTATGAAGCTTTATACTAAAGATTTCTCTGGTGAAATAATTGATGATGATGGTCAGAGTCTCAGTGTTAGAAAATGAGGGAGTCTAAGTATGATTACCATGTGATTGTAGCTATGATAGCTATTTTCTTTTTTTCTTTTTTTGTTCAGGGTGTTAAACCTGTTTATTGTACTGATGGTCTTTACCCTGTTGACCCATATGCTAATTGTAGACCTGGTGATTTGCATCATATTGAATATCCAACTAGTATTATTATTGCACCTTTGGTTGCTTTTGTGTTTTTTATTTTGAAGGTTTTTAGTCGTGAGCTTAGACCTGTTGACCGTCATTTTGTTAAGAAAAAAATTAAGAATTTTTTTGTTTTTGCTAAAAAAACTGTTAAGGAGAAATGGCGTAACTATGTATTCTTAGGGTTTATATATATATTATTTTATATCATATTGTATGGGTCAGCAATATCGTGTTGGAAGTCCTATGACTTCTGTTAGGTCTAAAAAAGCTGGTTTTGTATCTGTTGTTTATCATAATACTGAGGTTGTGAAAGCTACTCCTAAGACTATTACTCTTGATACTGGGGGTTGGTTTACTGCTACTACTAAGACTCGTATGAATCAGGCTTCTAACCAGTATAATCTTGGTTATTATGTTTTCCAGAAGAATTATGACTGGTTTGTTAAGTATAAAGGTCGAACTATTCCTTTTAAGAAGGATGTTGTTCGTTTGAGGAGATGATTTGTTTTGAAAGGTATTAAATCTATTTCAGCAGAAAAAATAAATAGGAATAAAAGCAAATGGAATACTAGTTTTAGTTTGAAGCTTGCTCGTAAGTATGCTGGTAGGAAACAGATTTATAGGACTCCCTCTGGGGTCTATGCATGGAGGAAATAAATATGACTGCACATAGTTGCAAGAGTAAAACTACTGCAAAGCGTATGGCTTCTAAGATGCGTAAGAAAGGTTTTAAAGCATCTATTTATAAGAAGCAGAAAGGCTATGGTGTTAGTGTTACTCGTTAAAAAAAATAAAATTAGGTTGATGTCTTATGCAAGATAATGAATTAGATGAGTCTGATGTTGAGAATCTTGAGGATATGGATGAACAGTTTGATGATTTTGAGAAAGATTATAATGCTAAGAAATCTAAGTATGAGAAAAAGAAGCATGCTCTTGAGCTTAGTCTTGCTAAGACTAAGGAACGTCAGAGTAAACGTGATGAGCTTCGTGGTATGAGGTCTGAGATTAGAAGTATTAAACGTGAGGAACGTAAGGCTAAGCTTAAACCTGTTATTTCTACTGGTAAACGTGTTAGTGGGGTTGCTAAGCGTGTTGGTAAAGCTATGAATGAGAGTAGTATTGTCGGTGGTGGTAGTAATAAAGAGGTTTCTTGGGGTGCTGGTCGTAGTGGTGGTCTGAGTCTTGGTGGTAATAGTAGTAAGGATAAATGGGATTTTGGTGGTAAGGATGCTTTGAGTCTTGGTGCTGGTAAGAAATATAGTGGTCTTGCTATGCCAGGTAGTCAGAGGAACTCTATTTTTAGTTTTGGTAGTAATTCTAATGTTAGTATTAATGTTGGTTCTAAAAAAAAGAAAAAGAAAAAGAAAAGTAGGAAGAAATCCAAGAAGAAAAGTAGGAGATAAAAATGGCTAAAATGAATTTTTATATTCAAACTAAAAAAAGAAATGGTAAAAGATGGATAACAAAAGCATATTTTAAAACAAGGAAAGATGCAAGAGATTATGCCAAATCTATACCCTTTGAATATAATTATCGTATTAGGATGTTATAGAAAATGAGTTATCAATCCAGTAGACCAACTAATGAAAAAAGACTTTTGTATCAGTTTATGGAACGTAATAAGCGTAATGGTGCTGTTGGTAAACAAAAATTTAGTAGATATATCAGGGGTAAAGGTTTTAGACTCGTTGATATGGGTTCAATAAATAATTATAACTCTAATGGTCGTGCTGGTAAAGCTAGATATTATAAGGTTAAAAACAAAAATGGTACTACTATTGCTAATATACATGTTAAAAGTAAACATGTTGTTCATTGGAGTGTTGAATAAGATGAGTTGGGATATTAAATATATTAGTAAAAAAACTGGGCTTACTGGTCTGGAAGCTAAAAATATTGCTTCTAAGCTGAAGAAAAAAAACATTGATGTTTATAGTATTGACTGGGAGACTATTGGTCAAGACCTTTATGGGCATGGTAGAAAGACTGCTGGTGTTAAAAAGAAGCTTAAATCCATGTATGGTATAAGTCTTGGTGTTAATGAGTCTGGTATAGGTCATCAAATGAATAAATATGCTTCTATGAGTCGTGATAAGGTTTTACAACGTGTTTCTCAGCGTAATGACCAGAGGACCATGAAGGCTTTGATTATTGATAAGAACATGAAGGCTAAACATACTTTTAGTATTAGTAATGAACGTGGGGTTGAGAAATGGCTTAAAAACCCTAATCGTTATGACTTAAAAGGAATTGATGATATTTAAATAATAATATTTATTAACCTTTAAAAGATTCTTTTATATGTTGCAAAAGAGCTAAGCAACGGTGCTATTAAGCCATATTGGGTAGCAACCATAATAAACCCTCAGAGATAGGAGACAACATAACTTCCCTATAAATAATGGTTATCTCCAGATTCATATTTCTTTGTTGTCTCCTTTCTCAAAAAAATCATAATATTAAAATACTTTTTACATATTCTTTTTAGCCCTAAGTTGACTAAATTGGTAGCTAAGTTTACCAATTTAGATGGTGGTGTGAAAGACTGTTTTAACAGGAGTAGATAGCCTATTTTCTCTCGCTCTAAAACAGTCTTTTGGTAAACTTGGTAAACTTAGAGGTAAACTTAGCATATGAGGGATAGGAAATGGAATATACAAAAAAGGACTTGATTTACTATTATCTAATACAAGGTTATCCAGCTACAAAAATAAAGGGTTTTACAGATATAAAATGTGATAAAAGCTATGTATCAAAAATTATTAAAATGTTTAAAAAACAAGGCTACATAATAGAAGTTTTTGAAAAAAATGAAAAAGGTAAACTTAGACCAACTAAACCCAAGCTCTATCAGAAGGGAAAACGTGATTATCCCACTAAGTTTACTAAATCAACGTCTAGGTCGTTAAATCCTAAATTTAATGAGCATCCTCGTTTGAACTTGGTTGTGCTTTATTTCAAAGTGTTTAAAGAGCCTAAAAACCCTGACTTTTTGGTGGAAAAAGGGCATAGCTGGACTATTAACAATACTACTTATGTTGATGTTAAGCATGTTTTTGATGTTGGTCGTGTTACTTTTCGTTTGATTAATAATAAGAGTTTGATTGTTTTTATGCCTGAACATATGGTTAGTAGTGGTGAACTTAGGCATCTTAAAGATAAGCTTTATACTCGTGCTATTGAGTGTAGTAACTGGTTTCAGAAAAAAACTGGGTGTAAGCTTGGTCTTCCTGAGATTCATCAGGATTATCATATTGCTATTGCTGAGCATGACCCTTTTCTTAGTGAGATGTGTAGTCAGTATGGGATTGTTAAGATTGTTGATGAGAATAATCGTGAGATTTGTTGGTGGGATAGAAGTAAGGGTTATCTTGAGTTTGAGACTCGTGATGAGCGTATAGCTGAGATTAAAGCGTTTAACCCTGTGATTGTTAGTAACCTTCAGGATAGGGTTTGGATGCTTCAGGGTCAGGTTGAGAGTATGTTGATGTTGTTTGATGGTCTTGTTGATAAGATTGATAGGCTTCAAGGTAGTATTGATAGTTTAAATGATGCTATGGAAATATTTAAAAGTCAAAGTTCTATTCCTGATTCTAAGACTGATGTAACATAGTTTGTTGGTGGATATATGGTAGTTATTGGTGATAAGGTTAAAATGACAGTAGAGGGATATGAGCTTAAACAACTTAGAGTGAATTGTGATGGTAAGTTGAATCTTTTTAATGAACGGTGGAAAGGTAGAGAGATTGCTATTGTTTTGTTAGAGAAACCAGAGGTTGATTAGTCTATGAAAAAGATTTTTTGTAATGTATGTGGGAAAGAAATTGTTAGCAATATTGAGGAAGCAAGGGTTATGATTAAGATTGGTTTTTGGAAGGATTATGGATGGGATTTATGTCCTGATTGTAAAAAAAAGTTTCTTGATAGTATTCATTGGTTGCTTAATGTTTGATGTTTATACAAACATATTTTACGTCTTGGTAAGATTGAGCAGATTAAGAGAGAGCCTTCAGCGTTTTTTTCGGTCTCTCTTAGTCCTCTCTTACTAATTGTTTGTTATGTATCTCATTAGTATTTATTTTTTTTCATCATCATAGTCTGCTTCTACTGTAAAGTTTACTTCTCGTGCATGGTTATATGGTTTTACACTTTGTTTTGTTAAGCATCCTTTGAATCTCATCATTTTTTCTTCAGAATAACCCATTTCTGCTAGTAGGGTCATTCTGCTATGTCTGAAGTTGTAGGGGCATAGGCTTCTACTTAGTGCTTTATATCCTATTCTTTGTATCATGTTATATCCTGTTTTTCTGCTGAAGGGGAATATTTTACTGTCTGGGCTTTTGAATCTTCGTAGGTATTGTTTCATTTTGTAGATGTGTCTTTCTTTTAGATCGGTTATTAGTTTTAGGTTGCGTGTTCTTATTATGAATTTTTTGTGTGTTCCAAGTTTTTTTGTTTTTATTCTGAATTTGATTATGTTTGGTTCTATGAACTCTATGTCTTGTTTTTTCATTTCAAGTAGTTCTTGTGGTCTTGCACCTGTTAGCCATAGGGTTGTTATCCAGGTGTGTTGTCGTAGGTTTTCTGCGTTCTTCCAGAGTCTTGTGAACTCTGGTTCTCTTATTATAAAATCTATATCTGTGTTTTCATAATTTGCCATAGTTTTTCTCCTCAGTTTATTGAAATATGTCTACCACCTATAAAGGTTTACCCATTATTTGAAGACATTGGGTAATGGGGCTAAGGAGACAACAGGAGTATTATTAGTGTTTATTTTGATATTAAAAAACATATACATAATATATATAACGTATTAGTCTATATCTCTCAAAGAACTATGTCTAAGTTTCAAAAAGGTGGGAAAATGGAGTCTAATACTGTGGTTCAGAGTACCCCTTTTCTTAATCCAACTGAAATGATTAAAAGCCGTAGTGTTAATCTTTTGTTTGATTGTATTGATCTTCATAGTAAGTCTATTGATGAGGATAGTAAGTATGCTTTTTGTAAAAAGGTTAAGTCTCTTTCTATATTACTTGAGCGTTATACTCCTAAGTCTGCTCGTGCTGAGTTATTGCAGTGGTATTCACAATTAGAGAAAGAGATTGATAAACTTAAAGAATCTGATAATAACAGTCCTAATGTTGTTAAAAGGAATACTCTTAGTAGAAGCTTTAGATATGCTGAGGAAGTTCATATGCAGAATATTAGGATTCTTATGAATAGTCCTGTTATTGAGCTTGATGTTGAGGGTGAGCTTGATATTAAAGATGAGGATATGATTAATATTGTTCGTGGGGGTAAGAGAACTGACAAATCTGAGATTGTCTTTAAACAGTGAAGACCTTAAGAACATGAAGTTTGATAACCGTATAGATAATCTTAGTATTAATAATGATGTTGATTATTTTAGGGATATTTCTGCTAAGGATTTAGCTACTCTTTATTTTAGGCATATTTATAAAAGGGTGCATACTTTTAAATTTAATTTTCTTGGTATGTTTACTGGTAAGCATAGGGTTGGTAAGAGTTTGACTAGTCTTAGTGCGAGTCATATTCTTGACCCAACTTTTGCTGATAACATTGAGAAACGTGTGGTTTATTTTCCACATGATTTTATGAATGCTCTTGAGGATATTAAGAATAAGGGTATTATTGGTGGTGCTATTATTTGGGATGAGGCTGGTGTGGGTATGCCTGCTCGTGAATGGTATGATACTAGTAATAAGTCTATTAGTTATGTGCTTCAGGTTTTTGGTAGGTATAGACCTATTGTTTTTTTTGTTACTCAGGATGTTCATTATATTGATAGTCAAGCTCGTAAGTTGTTTCATGGTTTTTATGAGATGTCTCGTATGGCTAATGATTTTTCTGTGGCTAAGCCTTTTGATGTTAAATATAATAAGCGTAATAGTAAGGTCTATTATGTGTATAGTAGATTCCATCTTAAGAATCAGGATGCCTATGGTACTAAGTTGATTCTCAAAAAGATTAAAGTTCGTAGACCGTTTAAAGAGATTGAGGATGTATATGAGCATCATTCTAAGCTTTTTAAGGATAAGATTGTTGAGCAGATGAAAGAGCGTGCTACTCTTTATAATGAGGGTGAGATGGATGCTAAGCGTATGACTATGGATGAGATTGTTTCTACTTTGGTTGATAATAAGGATGATAAAAAATTCCTTAGTAAGCGTTCTAAGGAGGATAACGTGATTTTTGATACTAATGCTATTCGTTTTGAGTTTGATGTTCCTGATGGTATGGCTAGGCATATTAAACGTAAAGCTGAGCTTAATGTTAATGAAGTTCCAGAGGATAAGCAGATTCTTGATGATGAGCCTGATGAGTAGTGTTATTTTGTCATTTAGGCTGTTTTTCTTAGAAAACTATATATAGTAGGTTTGACATAACTATTACACAATAAATAATATGGTGGCATGAAAAATATGGCAAAAAAAATTGATGTAAAAAAAGAAGCTGATGATTTCAAAAACAACTCTAATACATGGATATATGGGTCAGATTATAGAAAGGGTTTAAAATATTATCTTATGAATAGAATAGATAGTATTACTAATAATAAGAATCTTTCATTTGAACAAAAGGTTGAGCGTTCAGAAGAATTAAGAATACTTTTGAGGTTAATTTAAAGGGGGCTTAAAAGATGGTTACTGGTTTTCTTTATAAGATTCGTATTCGTGGTAAGCTAGTTGATATTTTTAGCTGTGATTGTGATTATGCTCAGGGTATGAGTAATAAAGGGCATAAAGTTTCTGCCTGTCGTTATAAGACTGTTGGTGGTGATAACTGATGACTGTTGTTACTTTTAAAAACCGTTCTTTTCTTATTTCTTATAAAAAGATAGGGGTTGTTAATGGTTTTCCTAATGATAAATCTGATAGTAGTCCTCATTATCATTTCAAATTTTTTGTTAAAGATGTTGATGATGCTGTTGATTCTCTGTATTGGTTATATCGCATGATACCAGCCAATCAGTCTGGTCGGGCAATCATGGGGGCATTTGAAGATTGATTTTTAACAAGGAAAGGGTTATAGTGAAGCCATGACTATTACAACGCAATACGAACCAGACCAATATGTAGGCAACGGTGTTACACTTGTTTTTGCCATTACTTTCCAATTCTTTGATACAACTGATATTACAGT
>Ga0180433_10008285_pt1 | contig 12986 bp, 22 predicted proteins | sample SS_ome_8_FD_132980 | JGI IMG/M metagenome (GOLD analysis project Ga0180433, IMG submission 132980) | Hypersaline lake sediment archaeal communities from the Salton Sea, California, USA - SS_1_D_1 metaG | ecosystem: Environmental > Aquatic > Non-marine Saline and Alkaline > Hypersaline >... | reverse complement strand
TCGAACAATCCAAGAATCAAGAAATTGTGCCACCCTATAGAGGTGACCCAGAGTTTGTTGCAATTGAAGAAGAACAAGGTAGAGACCTTTCAATAGTTGCCACACCATTAAGGGATAAACCATTCATGAATGAAATATACTTTATTGAAGTCGAGACTCAAGACACGACATTTAGTATAACAGGGGCAACACAAAAATATGTTAATAGTATCAATAAAAATAAATATGAATTAGGGGCAGTAATCGAGAGCGATAAATATCAAGGTCGATACGACTTCTCATACCGCAAAAAAAAATAATCACATGGGCATATATCCAAAACAATATAACGAGGAAGATTTCTTAAAATTCCTCGAAAAAAATAAGGTTACTGAAACAATTATTACTAAATTTGCAGAGTTACCGAAAACTGTTGAACAAAGCGGTAACACATATAAGTTAGATATTAATCTGACATGGTATAGTGATGGCAATACTCATTATGAGTTCGAATTGAATTATTATTCAGAGGAACTCGTTGAGTATCTTTTTAGTTCTAAAGTATTTAATGATGTTGGAGTCAGTATCAATTATTTACTATGTGAATTAATTGTGAACGGCTACATCGCTGAAGAAAAAGAATGTAAGTCATGAAAATCTGTATAATATCAGATACTCACACCAAACACAAATATATTGGTCTCAAGAACTTTGAAGCCGATGTACTTATACATTGTGGTGATATCACTGGCAATGGTGGTATTGGTGCGATTACTGATTTCTTGACTTGGTTCAACGAGCAGAAACAATTCAAGTACAAAATATTCATTGCTGGTAATCATGATTGGTTATTCCAGAGAAACAATAGTCTGGCAAGACAAATTGTTGAAGATGTTGGTAGGGGTGACATCATTTATTTAGAGAACGAAGAAAAGGTGATTGAGAATGTCAAGTTTTACGGCACACCAGTTCAACCACCTTTCATGAATTGGGCATTCAACGTTAATGAACCCAAACTCAGTGAATACTGGAAGATTATTCCTGATAATATCGATGTGTTGATTACACATAGTCCACCTTATATGATTGGTGATTACGTGCCACATTCAATGCAACACGAAGGCAGTCCAAGTCTTTATCGTGAAGTCACCGATAGAATTAAACCTAAAGTCCATTGTTTCGGACATATTCATGAGGGTTATGGTATTGTTGATATGGGCGACATAAAATTCATAAACGCCAGTTGTCTCGATGGAAGTTACATGGCGGTCAATGACCCCATAATTATTGAAATCTAAAAGCCAGAAATTTCTGGCTTTTTTTTGTATTTATATTTAATGAAGTCAATCCATAAGATAATCCGAGAAGAAGTAAGGTCATTTCTTAAAGAAAATGACGAAAAGATGTATGAGTTATATGAAGCACGTGACCGCATCAAAGAAGAAATCTTTCAGGACTTCCTTTACCAAAACAATCAAGACTTCTCAAAGAACATCACTTGGCAAGTCATTCCATTTACCAGATTAAAAAAGATTTGGGAAGACTTCATGAAAATGGGAAATGTAAGAGATGTCAAGGGTCTGGATGGCATTGAAAGAATTACAATCAGAAACGCACTGAGAATCGATGTGATTACAGAACTCGCTGGTCATACGGCTTATGGAAACAGTGAAGAAGACATTGAAGAAAATATCGGGTATTGGGTTGACCAACAAATAAACTGCATACTTCCACAACAATCAGTCGATACGAGTCAATTGGAGATTCCGTATGAAAATCCTGCTGCTGGTCACGTTAAAAAAGAACCAGTTGAAACCGAAGAATGTCAAACCGAAATCCATCCATTTGCTAAACAAGTCATCGATGAGAAATTCAATGCAGCAAATATGGATAGAGAAGATGCCAGAGGTATGTTAATGGATGCAATGCAATGGAAATTCTTCGAGGATTATCTCACTGACCCCAAATCAGGTCATCTTTATATAAGCGATTATGGGTTGCCAGCAATTATGACTCAAGCCAGTAAACTCTATATGGAAGACAATCCAGTGCAAAAAATTGTTTTAATTGATAGCATATTAAATGTGGTGCATCAACGCAGCGATTTAGCATCATGGTTTGTTCAAGGCGGGTCAGCAGCACTCAGTGACTTAAGTGGTTATGAAATACCTGACGAAGATTCTGGGGGGTATGATACGAAAAGTGCAATATCGGGGCGATACAACATGAGTGACTACAGTTAAAATTTTTCCGCTAAAACCGACTTTTCGGAAAATATTTTCTATTTATGGTAAAAATTATAATATCATAAATATATAACTATATGAATATCAATGAATTATTTGAAACAATTCAAGATGAGTTCCTTCCTGAAGAATTAAACGGTGAATTCTTATTACATGGAAACGTCATAATTTGGTCATATAATCTCACAGAAGATAGCGAAGAATTACTTTATTTGGATGAAGACGAAGAAAATGGTTTTAATTTTGAAGCCAGCAGTTCCGAAGAACTACTTCAGGAAGCACAGCAAGAAGATTTAGAAAAAGTACAGCAGTTTCTTGACACCATAGAGGAAACAGATAATTGGACATTTTCGGACTATGAGGTTGTAGATGACGTAATTGTTTTTAAAATTTTCTAAAAAAATAGTAACATTCTCGATTTGTTTTCGTATAATTGTAAAAAAGAAAGCAAATGGGAGGAAAAGCACTAAATAAATACGGTATAACTACCGAACGAAAAAACACTGAAGAATTCCTACGTATTGGCAAGGAGATTCAGGAACATATTCAATTCGATTTCGACTTTCCAGTTGAGACCGAAGTTGTTACCTGTTACCATACCAAGCCAGACCACGGAGATTTGGATTTGTTGATTAAGATTGATGAGAAATTCCATAACGCAGGAATCGACTTGAAACAATATATTGAAGTAGCGTTTGCCCCACGAGCCATTCACAACAATGGAGGCGTGTATTCATTCGACTACCAAAATTTCCAAATCGATTTCATTCCAGTTAAGGAGAGCAAATGGGAAACAGCAAAGGTTTATTATTCTTATGACCCACTCGGAAACATCATGGGTAAGACGTTTCACAAGTTCGGATTGTCTTATGGATGGGACGGGTTGTTCTATAAGTTTAGGAACTTTAATGGTAGACTGGCGCAAAACATTTTATTGACTAACGATGCTGAAAGAATTTTTGAGTTCGGTAGTTACGACTATCAACGATACCTTCAGGGGTTCGAAACTCTGGAAGACATTTTGAAGTTTGCAATTGACTGCAAATACTTCGATACTGAAATCTTTCAGATGGATAATCTCAAAAGCATCGATAAAAAGAGAAATCGTAAGCGTGGCAGTTATCATGTATTCCTGAAATACTTGAAGGACAACAACATCAATGTCAGATATGATTTCCATAAAGACAAGGAATTGTATTTGCCAATGATTGACGAAGCCTTTCCTGAAGCAGACCTCATGGGTCAACTTTATGAGTTGAGAATGAAAGACCGAGAGAATAAGATTTTGTCACAACGATTTAATGGTGACCTTGTAATGTCTTGGCTTCCCGACTTGAAAGGCAAAGAACTTGGAGAAGCGATGAGTAACTTCAAAAAGTCTTTCGATAGTGAAGAAGATTATAGGAAGTTCGTTCTTACAGCGTGTTACAGCGCAATCGAGAACAGATTTATGAATACATATAATGGCAGATTTAAGCAAAAACAGAGAACGCAATAACATATTAAAACTCGGCAGCAAAAATCTCAATGCAGAAAATTGGGAGGTTTACCATCCCGATGGAACTCATATGTTCACATGTGGCGAGAAAAAGGCTACTTGGTATCTCGAAAGAGAACTTGCAAAGCGAACTGCTGACGGCAAAATTATGTTAACGTTCGAACCCAAAGGAAATGGTTTTGAAGCCAACGAAGTCTTTGGGAAATCAGTAAGGGAAGCGATATGTGTTGTTACTGGCGAACCAGATGGTTTGCAACGACACCATATCGTTCCTTATTGCTATCGTACCTACTTCCCTGAAAAATACAAATCAAAGAATCATCATGACGTGGTTTTAATTAACCATGAACGTCATAGTGAATATGAACAGAAAGCGACCAAATATAAGGACGTGATTGCCAGAATGTTTGATGTGAAAACAATCACGGAATTCAATATGGAATACACTTTTAAATTACGTGAAATCGGAAGAAGTAATGCGATTCTATTAAGTACAATTCATTCCTTATTTAAAACGTATGGGAAAATAACTCAGGAAGTAAAACTCCAGAAACTCCAACAAATTGCCGACATCACTGAATTACCATTTGAAACGGTTTGTGGATTCAGCTACATTCAACTCTATAAGTTCTATCTCATTCTTAAGGATGAGCATGCTGAAGAACAATATCAATTCAAACAAACTCATCGTCAGGAATACGACCACGGCTATCATGTGGTACAAAAACTTGATACCGAAGAAAAAATGGTTGAGTTCGTGAAACTCTGGAGAACACATTTCATTGAAACCATGAAACCCAAGTTCATGCCAAATGGTTGGTCAATTGATTTCAGGATTAAAACTAATATATAAAATACTTGCATTTCTGAGTATTTATTCCTAATATTGCAAGGATAAACATAACATAAAATGAAATTATACAAAGCATTAAAACTTAGAAAGAATTTGGTTGGTGAAATCACCAAACTGAAGCAACAAATTAAAGACAAGAACTCATATCTTGAGGGTTCTAAAAACGGGGAGAAGTTCAGTGTTGAGAACGCATATAAAGAACTCATGCAAAAAATCGAAGAACTTACCAGTTTGAAATTCGTCATTAACGAAGCCAATCGTGAGATTCAAGCACAAATCTATCTACTTGGTGAGTATAAAGCACTCATTACGTTCTTAAATGAAATGCCAGTGGCTGAAGGCTCAGAAATGAGCGGGTATAGTGACACCATAAAAACCTACGTGGTTCAATTCGATGAAGAAAAGCGTAATGGACTCGTAAAGAAATTCCAAGCCATTGTCGATGCAATTCAAGAAGAACTCGATGAATATAATTTTAGTACCGAGATTCCTTGGGGTGATATGACTGAAGAAGAACTGGATGCACTGGAAGCACAGGTCGCTCAAAAAGAAGAAGAGAGTAAGGAATAATTGTACTGAGGTGTGTGTTCGAGTATTTTAGAAATGCGTGTTAACTTATGGTACAGAAAATGATAGAGATTTGAATGTTCAAGATTCCTGTTATTCATGGACTAAAGGGTCAAGAGTAAAGAGTTAAGCCTCATTTACCTCACAATTTTCTTTAAGAAAGACGCACACTTCTTTTATTATAAAAATATGAAGGACTTAAAACCGCAATTTGATTTCGATGATGTTCTCATCGTCCCTAAAGTAAAAACACATATTTCCAGCCGATACAAAGGTATTATTTTGCCAAGGTCGTTGCCGTTATTTACTGCACCAATGGATACTGTTGTTGATACCGAGAACATGTTTACTTTCATCGAGAACGGTATTGGTGTCACGCTTCCCAGAACGGTAAAGCGTGAGGATTACCATTTAGTGCCAAGAGGGGTTTTTGTGAGCATGGGATTCGAAGACCTTGACTTTGAGTTGAAAACAAGTTTAAGAAATTTACCCACAGAATTATCCGTTGTTATCGATGTTGCCAATGGTCATATGCAAAAAGTATTCGATTATTGTCGAGAAATAAAAAGACTGAGACCCGATATCGTCCTAATGGTTGGAAACATCGGGAATCCCGAAACCTATGAGTTTTACGCCAAAGGAAATTGCGTTGATTACATCAGAGTTGGTATTGGAAACGGTGGTGGTTGTCTCACAACAAAGCAAAGTGGTGTTGGATATCCAATGGCATCATTAATTCATGAAACTCGTGGTGTGAAAGAGAGACTTCGTGTGTCGTCAACCAAGATAAAAAAATTACCAGCAATTGTTGCTGATGGCGGTATGAAAGACTATTCCGACATCATCAAAGCATTGGGTCTTGGTGCGGACTATGTGATGATTGGTAGCATTTTCAATAAGTGCTTAGAAAGCTGTGCACAGAACTACTTATACGGAATAAAGATTAATAAGCGACTTGCGAGACATTTCTTTAAGAAAGGTCGTCCCGTAAAGAAATACTTCAGAGGTATGAGTACCAAAGGCGCACAAAAAGCTATGGGAAAGACCAGTTTTAAGACTTCTGAAGGCGTTACGAGGTTCAGGAAAGTAGAATATCGTCTTGATGGTTGGGTGGAGAATTTCGAGCATTATTTAAGAAATGCAATGAGTTACAGCAACGCCCAAGACCTCGATGATTTTATTGGGTCAGTAGAGTTTTGCCAAATCACAACAAAAGCATATGACAGATTTAATAAATAGGGTTGATGATTGGATTAAAACAGACGTTAATGCTGTTCAAGCTATCGTCAATAAATATGCGTCTGTCTTAGAAGGAACACTCCCAGAAAAAAATATTCCATATCTCGCAGTTGTTATCAATACCTGTGTTGATTATTTAAGTGGTAGCTATGGTGCAGTTAGTGCTGACTGGAAAGCATGGTCGGTGCTTTTAATAAAAAAAATATTCGAAGAAGGTAAGCTGAAAAAAGAAGCCGACATTCCAGTAATCATTGATGAGTTCTTAGAGTATCAGGATAAAGAGTATCAAAAATACTGTGATGACATAATTTCAGTTAATGATTATGAAAGAGATAGGGGATTTATGTATAGGTTCTTCTGGAAAAAAACGAATAAAAAAATCGGTAGCCGTTAGACTACCGATTCGTTTCCGTGGAGGAATTGTGAATTATGCGAATTGTATCTCTTCTAATTGTGTTTCATATTTAAGTTTCTTCATTTTTAAAGCATCTATTTTCTTTTCAGAAATTTCTCTTTCTTCGTAGAGAGTTATCTTACCATCAAGGTCAGCGATTTTATGTTCCAAAATCTTAATGTCTTTTTCTTTGCTCATAATCATAAGTTTTTACTTTGAATTAATTTACTATAAATACTGATGGTATTGTATTTAGTATTAGAATTAACTATATTTACTATGGAAAAGTATAAAAGATTTAGTGAAGAACTTGCAAACGATGACGAAATTCAGAAGTTTCTAAATAACATAACAACGGATGGATGGAAAATCATTTACTACAACGAAAGAGAGTATGGTGGAATGGGAATGGTTAAAGTCACGATTGTCGGAAAGAAAGAACAAGAGATATTATGAGTAAAGACGCAGGATATCTGGTTAAGACCAAGACAGGTAAAGAAGGCAGAACCTATCACCGTGAAGGACTGATAAACGGTAAGATGGTAGTACATCTTGAAATCGATGGAAAACCAGTTAAAATGCTCAGTAACCCCGATAAAGTTGAAGTCATAGGCTATATTGATTGATGGAAATAATACAGAGTTTTGCTAAATACGAGAAGGGTAGTCCCTATATTGAGAAAAGAAAAAGTAAGGTCGATTATTTCTATCTGAACTTCTATAGTATGTTGTTGAGTTATATAACCCTACAACAACAATATGGTTCGGTGACTATGTTTTGTGATAAAGCAGCGCATGATTCTCTAATAAAATATATTCCTTACGACAATATTGAAATTGTGGAAAATCAAAACGATTTCCTAATGTGGAGTAAGTATAAGCTCGATATAATGAAATTAATTGGTGGGGATTTCATTCATGTTGACCAAGACGTTGCAATATTCGATGATTTCTACAAACCCTTTATTGATGGTAAATGTGATGTATTGATTCAAGATGTTATATCAAGAAAATCAAATTTCACTAAACCCTTCATTAACGAAAATCTGGATTATTTTAAAGGCACTAATATATTCACGAAATCATATGATGGTCAGGGATTTAGTTGTGGGAGTGTTGGATTAAGGAAGAATGTTCAAGAACTTTATTTTACTGGAATCGATATACTATATAAAAGCATGTTGGATTTTGGTTTGAATAATTTGGATTTTGCTGCGATGATATTGGAAGAAACGCTCCTGTATCTAATTACAATTGAAAATGATTTAAATTATCATCATATTCTCGAACAAAAGGATGTTGATGAATTAGGTATATTGCATGCTGGTGATAAAATCGGTTACCTCCATTTTTGGGCATCAACTAAATTCAAACAACAATATCTTGTGGAAATTAGAAACAAAATATTGATTGACCATTCTAATTTCAGTGAACATATATTAAGATTTGAGCGGGAAGTTCTACGTAATAAACCTGTCTTCAGATATATTTTTTGCGGATAATTATGAAAATTATTTGGTTATTTAAATATTTATACTAATTTTGTTATCTCAACAATCATTTATTAACATTTTTAACACTAAAAACTTTTAGTTATGAAGAAAATTTTTCTATTACTTTCACTAATCTTCGCTTTGAGCATTGGCACGTTCGCCCAGAGTGCGTTAAACATTCAAGGCGGTTATTCGTGGTCTGAAGGTCTGGTCTCTGCTGGTTACCAATATAAGACCTTTGAGGTTAAGGCTGGCTGGATGAATGCCAAGATGCCCGGTTCTGGCGACAACGTAAATGGAATGGTTGCAACCGTTATCTGGGGTCCTGAATGGGACGAGTCTGGATATTACATCAGTTATTCATTTAATAGCGTTGGCTATCGTTCACAAATCGATTATGGTTCTGGATGGACTAATGATTACGTGACTGGCATGTCAATTCTTTCCATCGGGTATAAAGTCGGTACTGATGTCATGTACCTTAAAGCCGATGTTGGCTATGGCTGGTGTCCAGACGGCAAAGGAATGTCCTATGGCATAGTTATTGGCGTTCCATTATTTGGAAATTAATAATTAAAAATATGAAAAGAATTAGATTCATTGCAGTCCTTGTACTGCTAATTGGTTTCGCACTTGGATGTGAAACAGAACCACCTATCCCACCTTGTGAGCGTGACAACGTTGGCACAGTAACCGTGAAGAATAGCACTGGTTATAATGTCTGGGTTGATGTTACATGGGGGAATGTTGTAGAGAACTACGAGAAACTCTTATACAATGGGAACAGTTATAAATATAATAATATTCCTGCTGGCTCAATTGAAATCTGGGTTAGTTTCGATGGAAACGATTGGTATTTCGAATACGAGAACCTCAGTGCGTGTGAAGACATGACATTCACTTGGTATCTCAACGCCCGTAAATCAACTGGTTGTCCGTTCGTAGGATACGGTGCTGATGGTAAAAAAGTGATACCCATAAAGAAATTGAAATTGTAGTTCAGTTTCAATCTGTTGAAAATGGCGACTCAAATGGGTCGCCATTTTTTTTGTGAGTATTTATATATATAGATAATAATTATATCAAAAAATAGAACACATGGATTGGAAAAAAATTTGGGAAAAGATTAAAAAATGGGCGAAAGAAACTGCACTGCCTTGGTTCAAGAAAGCATGGCTTCAAATCGTTAACGTAATTATCGTATTATTTGCATACGGACAACTACTTGATGCTGGTCTTGTTGTGGCAGGAAATATTGTTGGCTTCTGGGGATTCATTCTACTTGGCTACTGGATATTCTGGAAGCTATTTGGATTCGATAAGGTCTGGGCATCTCTTATGAAACAACGTAAGAAGAAAAAGAAGTAACTCTCTTATTATTAACAAAATCAAATAAGCCAGATTCCACAAGGGGTCTGGCTTATTTTTTCTAATTTTTGTTTATGTCTAACTAAAAATCAGATATTTAGAAATTATCGAATTCGGGTATCCAGCGTTTCGGCATGCGCTTGAAATACAATGCTTTTTCTTCGGCTTCTTTCCAACGCTTCTCACGTTCTTCTTCACTATCATAAACCCAATCAACATATGGTCTGACATTGAACTTCCTGTCTTTGGGTTTAATTTTTCCTCTCTTTGTTGACCTCGTGGGTTCATGGATTCCAATGCCCGATTTCCAGAACTTCCAGATGTCACGGTGAGAACCCATGTACCAAAGACTGTAATTCACGAAGTAATGGGTTTTGAAATTCTTCTTGATGTATTCTTCGACTTCACGCATGTAGCCTTTTACCACAACATTGCCTTTGTGCTTGCTGTAAACGAAAGCCAGACAATAAGCACCGCCCATCATCCCAGACTTGCCATTTGCTGGCACTTCAACCACGGGGTAGGTCTTATTCACTTCAAGTGCTGCCTGTCGCTTATCGTACTGTTTAGTGGCTTCTTCGAGGTATTCTTGGAATGGTTCGGAATCCACGAGCGTCTGAATGTCTTCTTGCTTGGCATCTGGTTTGAAAGTAAAGTCGAGTCTGCGTTGAAAAATTTTTAACGCAAGTTCTTGAATTTCTTTTTGTCTTTCGTTCATGACTTCTTTTATTATTTCAGCGTCAATTATTCTTGCCGTATGTTCAATCCCTGTTTCCTGTTTCATTTGCTGGAGTGAATTTACTACGAATAACTTTTATTCTTGAGTTGCCATCATCAGGGGTTTTGGATACAGATATTATAAAATCCGCATCACGTAACATCTGAGCACCGCCTTTTAAACTCCTGTCTTTCTTGTCATCCATAGTGTTAATTTAAAAAGTTTGGGGAGACACGGAAATATATTCGGTTAGTTATGCGTTTATATTTCAACCAGATTTCCATGTCATCGGGTCAATTATGCATCTTAGTATAGATACCACCATCTGCCGTAACAGACCCCAAACAATTGTGGTGTTGGTAGGAATCGAACCTACGTTAGTCGTGTGGTACTTCGCATGTGCTTCACCAACAAGATGTCAGACAACGTGACGACAACACCGTTTCAATGAACTATGCAATTATACGAAAATTTTTTTAATTTGTTACAAAAAATCAGTTCTTTTTTATGTTAATTGCAAAATGTCTTTCACCTGCATACACGCATTGACTTGTCTCTTTGACACTTACATCGAAATCCGTACTCACATTAAAAAACATAGTTCCGACTTCTTCTGGTAATGGGTGCGGAAATCTTGTTGTAATTCCAAAATCAATACCATCACCAATACCTTCATCAACAACATTAAATCTATTGTCTTCCATTAATTCCATAGCCAAACTAAGTTCATTATATAAATCGATTTCTTCAGGTGTGCCAAGATTATTCTTTATGGCTGCTTCAATCACAAATGTTCTGTCATCACTCTCATCATAATCTATCATCTCTAAAAATTTTTTAATGCTACAAAGTAGCATTAATTTCTGACAAACGCAAGACTTTTAAACGAGAAAAATGTGATTTTTAACACATTTACGTCCGAAAAAGTGTGATAATCGTCCGATTACGGACAATAAATAATTCAGATAAACTTTGTAAGTCACTGTATTTCTACCAATTAAAACGTTTGGTACGTGTCTTGCAATACATGGGAAAAGTAAAAACATGAAAAAAGTAGTAATATTAGTTATCGTTTTAATTGCATTTCTTAGCCTTGGCATCACAACTGCACCAAGTAATAGAATTCATGAAAAACCAATTGATGTTGAAGAGTGGATGACAATGCCGTTCGTAGATTCAATTGAAGAACCTCTTGAAGTTGAAGAGTGGATGACCAGACCATTTAATTTTAATTCTTAAAATAAACAATTATGTATAGACTCAGAAAAGCATCTCGTAATGATAATGAAAGAAGATTCTTAGGCGTATGCGCTGGAATCAGTAAATATATTAATCCAGACATCGACCCTGTTGGTATCAGGCTATTGTGGGTAATCCTCACATTATTCGCACCTGTAATGATTATTCTATATTTCATTCTCGCAATCGTATTGAAGCCAGAGGATTATGAAATCAAAGAAGAACCAAAAAAAGAGGAAAATCAGGAAGAAAGCAGTGATTAACCGACTTTGCTGAGTATTTATAATAAAGTAAAGTAATGGATAAATTTTATTTGGTACTCATAAAAAAAGACGGAACTGTTGTTCACGATATTTTTGCATCAAGTCACAAGGACTTGATTGATAAATATCTCACCAATGACGAAATCAAAGAAGAAAACTTCTTTATGGCACAATATTGCCCCAAGGAAGGTCATAGACTCGATGACGTAAAAAATTATGTCTTGATTAACTCTGGAATGTTCTATCCGAATTGGTTTAGTGGTGAGTTCAAGGAACAGGTAATGCTCGACCTGAAAGAAATCATTGGAAATATGATTGTGAGGGGCAGAAAGAAACTCTTGCTCCATGAAGGTGTTATTATGACTCACACAACCGTTGTTGACGAAGCCAAACATTGTGTAATTTTTGGAATGTATGACGAAGCCAGAATCGATGTTCTCGATGAGAGCAGTGAAGTGTGTTTTATGACTGATGACGCTTTGATTCAGGAAATGCGTGATGGCAGCAAAATAACTGAGATGTACGGTTATGCCAAAGTCAGAGCCATGAAAAACTATAGTAAGATTATGAAAATGTATGGACAGACAAAGGTGGGAGAGATGTACGACCATTCCAGAATATCAATCCTCAAAGGCGATGCTAATATCATGGAAATGCATGACGAAAGCGAAGCCGATAGATTAAGGCATATGTCAAGAGTAGATGAAATGCACGGACATAGTGTAATCGAGGAAATGTGGGATTGGAGTGTTGTGGAGAAAATGTTTGATAATGCCAGAATTAATTTCATGGACGAAGAGAGTAAGGTCTTGGAAATGTACGGAGACAGTATGGTGGATGAAATGCATGGTAATGCCATAATTGAAAGACTCTACGAAAACAGTCTCGTGCATAAATTAAATGATGCTGCTCAGATTCTAAGCAAGGAACTATAAGCTGATAACGCAATCAGAAAAAAAGGACATCCATATCGGGTGTCCTTTTTTTATGCATTTCTTGCATATTTGATTTACTATGATTATATTTGCTGAATGAAACCAATATTAGTCGATGAATTCAGTAGTTATCACAGCACCCAGAGTTGTGAGAAAATGAAATATGAGGGTCAACTATATGTGCATTGGTGTATC
>Ga0180433_10008284_pt1 | contig 12987 bp, 17 predicted proteins | sample SS_ome_8_FD_132980 | JGI IMG/M metagenome (GOLD analysis project Ga0180433, IMG submission 132980) | Hypersaline lake sediment archaeal communities from the Salton Sea, California, USA - SS_1_D_1 metaG | ecosystem: Environmental > Aquatic > Non-marine Saline and Alkaline > Hypersaline >... | reverse complement strand
CGCAGATGCCGAAACCGATGAGCTGAATCAGCTTGTACTTCTTGGCCGTCTGCTCGATTAGCTGAGCTGCTTCCATCGGCCGGCCGCAGTGCGGACAGCTCGCAGCGAGTCGAGCAGACGGCCAAGAAGTACAAGCTGATTCAGCTCATCGGTTTCGGCATCTGCGTCGTCGCTGTCCTGTAGGTCGCCGTGTCAGCCGCATGCCACTGGGAGGTCGCCGTGGGCCTGTCCTGTCACCCCTCCGCCGTCGGCTTCATCCAGTTCGTCGTCGGTCGCGGGCTTGCCTGGTGGCATCACGGGTGAGTCACGTTCGGCGGACGGAAGCCAAAACGGTCGATGTCGCCCGAGCAAACCACCCCGATCTCGTCGGCCAGCTCGTCGGACCAGGTGATCGGTCCCCTCGGGCCGGTGCCGTTCAGACGTGGCAACTCGCAGCGAGTGATCCCGACCCGGTCGCAGATCCGCGGCCACTCGTCCGCCAGGCGATCGTAGAGGATCGGCTCGACACCGATCTCCTCGCCTCGCGAGCCGAGGCACCACTCACGCCAGAACCCGTCCGGATAAATCGAGCCGTCGCAGACGAGGTACTCGTCGCGGACGAACCGGTCGAAGCTCCGGTGCACGGCGACGCGGGCCACCCGGGCGTACCACTGCGGCCGCCAGTCGAGCTGGGCGAGCGGACCCAGGCGCTCCGTCTCGCGGAGCGTGAGCCGCCAGTCGCTCTCGATGATCTCCCAGGGCGACCGGATCACGGCGAACCGGTAGAGCTTGTCCCATTTCTTGGGACCGACCCGCCGGCGGATTTGGCGGGCCGTGGCGTGGCGGCCGTCGACCAGGTCGACCAGCAAACCGGTCGGATCCTTCATGCCGGCGACGATCGCCTGGCTGATCGACAGGCCGGCCGTCCTGGTGATGTGGATGAACGCGAAATCATGCGTGAGGTCGAGGATCACCGTGGGCCTCCCGTATCGATTGCCGGCCGGCCGCCGAAAGCATCGGCGCGTGGACGTCGGGATGCGCGAGCCGCGGATCGCTGAGCATCGTTAGGAACTCGGAATGGAACGGGTGAGCTGGGTCGGCGACGTTCTTCCGCGCGTACACTGCCGGCTGCCGGTACCGCGGCCGTAACAGATTGAAGACGACGTGCGTGGCCTGAAAACCGAGCATCAGTTCGACAAACTCCGGCGCCTCGAAGAAGTTGGCCGCCTGGACACAAAAGTTCGCCTGGAACCGCTCCAGGGCGCGAGACTCCCGCAGACGCGCTACGAAGTACAGGGTGCGCCGGAGGTCCTCCCAACAGCCGCCACGTCGGAGCGCTTCGTAGGTCGGCTTGGTGGCCGCGTCAATGGAGATATTGACGGCGTCGATGTTCGCGTGCAGGTGACCGAGCGACTGCCAGCGTCCCGGGAGCAGGAGGCCGTTCGTGAAAAGCTCGATCCGCAGACGCGGCAGGTTGGGGCCGTCGATCGACGCCAGCACGGTCTGGCAGACGGGACTCACAAACGGGTCGCCGGCGTGCGAGAGGCTGAGGCGCCGGAGGTCCTGGAGGAACTCCGCCACGAACGCCTGCGCGACGTCCGAGCGCTTGCCGACGTCCGGCAGCCGGCCGATCGGCCCGGGCCGGCAGCTCGAGCAATGGAGGTTGCACGTCTGGTCGTTGCCGAGGTTGATCCGGGCCGGGCCGCGGACCATGATCGGCTTCCAGTCCGGCCGCGCCTTCTGGGCCGGATCTCCACCAAACCTGGCCGGGCACCGCCGGCAATACGAGTAGTCGTTCTTGAGCACCGCAGCACGGAGCCGCTGCACCTTGGGGTGATTCCAGACGGCCCAGGGGGCGTCACTTTGAGGCTGGACCACGTGGACGTCCGGATCGAGCCACGCACCACAGCAGGTGGTGTATCTGCGATGGAGGACGTGGAGCTCCGTGAACGGGATCGGACAGACCATTTCAACCACCTCGAAACACTTCCGCCGTGGAGGGACACAGAACCGTCTTGGCCGCCTGGCGGGCGATCTCGCGGGCCTGCCGAGGATCCGACTCGATGAAGATCGTGAGCCGGCTCTCCCGATAGTGGCGCGCCTTGTACGCGGCGACGTTCCCCGGCCGGTTGCGCTCTGCCAGCGACGCCCATGGCCCCATTATAAGCCGCCGTACGACGATCCCTTGAGTTTTCAGCCACGTGTCGGTCAGCTCGCGGTACCGCTCCAGCCGCGCCGTGACGACCAGCGGGATCGGCGTGTGCCGGGCCAAGTACTTGGGATCCGCCTGGGCGAGTGCCCGCCGGTAGCGCGGGCCGTCGTCGTCCATCGCCTGAGAAATGTCCTCGCACAAGATCCCGTCGAAATCGAACGCCGCCTGGTTGACGATGGGCGAGTTGAACAGATGCCACTCCAGCCAGTGGGGTCTCGGCAGCAGGGTGACGAACACGTCGACCAGGTGCTGGACGTTGGGGGTCGTGTAGATCACGGCTCGGATGAGCTCCGCATCCGGGAAGCGCTCGCGGACGAGCGGGACGTTGCGTTCCATCGCCTGGCCGCGGTAGGCCGTGTCGTCGAGGAGCAGGATCTTCTGGCGGCGCGGCTCCCTGCGATCGCGGAGCCGCGTGCCGAAACCGAGGTTGAGGACCCCGCTCTTCGAGACGCTCCAGAGCGGCAACTGGAGCATGCAGGCGAGGATCGACGCGGGAATGAGCCCGGAGCGCGCCGCGCCGCAGATCGCCGTCAGGTCCGGAGGCAGCCGGGGGATCAGCTTCAGCGTGTCGGCGTGGAGATCGGCGAGCCGGACGAACCGCTCCGACGTCGGCGTCGATGCCGCCGGCGAGGCCCCGTTCTCATGCCGGCAGGGCCGGCGCAGGATGTCGCTGATCCACCGCGATCGGGCCTGGCACGACGTGCCTCGGCGCGTGCAACGGTCGACCGCGAATTGGTCGCACCGCACGCACGCGGCCACCGTACGCTGGATTTCCGGCCAGGGTCGCGCGCCCAGCCAGCGGAGCACCGCCTCGAACGTCATCTCGGGATCGAACGCCGCGCGACGCGCCATCACGGCTTGGCGGACCTGGCTCTCGATCGTCGCCGGCGACGGCGCCGCGGGTGGATCGCCGCTAGGGCGGCCACAGTTGCGCCTTGCATGGAGCGGCATTGGGCGCTCGCCTTCGGGGTCACAAACCCGACAGACTCCCCAGCGGTCGTCAATCGGCGTCGGCGTGCAATCGGTCATGGCGGAATGATCGCTTCGAGGGTCAGTGTCTCGGGATAGGTCTCGATGTCGTACGGCCAGAAGGCCATCGGCGGCCAGAATTGGAACGGCAGGTCGCACGGAACGGTCCCGACGTTGGCAGAGCCGGTGTTGATCATGTCCCATTCCGTCGGCGGAGGGGGAAAGTAGCCGTGCAGACCGGCGGCAAATCCGTCGTATGCGTAGCGCCAAAACTGGTAGAAGCTGGGTGTCCCGAAGGCGACATAGTCGATCACCCTGATCTCAAGATCGACACCGCACCGGCCGGTGGCCGGCGCGCAGTTGATGGTTGCGGCGATGCTCAAGTCGAGCCAGCCGCAGTCGCTGTGGTCCTCCCACCACTCGGTCTCTTCGTAGGCCGGGTTTTGGCAGCGGCAGAACTTTTCGGCGTAGTAGTTCCAGTAGATCGACGTGGGGCTCGCCCGGGTCAAGACGTAGTCGTCGGAGAGGTCTCCGCAGTTGGTGCAGAATTGCTGCGCAAAACTCCCCGAGGGAATTGTCAGCCCGATGTCCGTGATCCCGGGCGGCAGACAGTCGGTGAGGAAGTTGCAGCCCGGCTTGCAGCAGCATCGCCGTCGGCCCATCGCGCGCCTCCTACGTATACCCGCAGCCGGGCGACTCGCAGTCCAGCGACACGATTTCGACCATCAGCTCCGACCCGTTCCAAAACCACTCGGCCTGGCCGGTCGCACATTTGTCGGGATAGGGCACGCCCACCCGCCAGTCGACCGCCCGGTAGGTCGTCGACCGGTCGTAATTCCAGCCCGTGCCGTCTCGCGTGCCGACGTGCACGTCGAACGGCGTGCCCACGATGCCCGAATGGTCTTCGGCCAGCTCGACGCCCACCAGCTCGTGACTGTTGCCCACGCCCAAGAGCACGGCCGACCACTCCACGCTCGTTCCCGTCGTCGGCCAGAGGATCCTCGCCGAGCCGATCGGCGAGGCCCGAAGCGAGCCGGCGTTGCCGGGCACGGTCTCCGCGTAGCGGAAGACGCCGGCGGTGAAATCGACCTTGGCCACGGTGAGGCCGGCGACGCGGGCCGGGATGACGCCGTCGACACCGACGGGCTCCGGTAGCACGACGAACCGGCCGCGGTGGTCGGCGGTTGGCGTCACGCCCTTGAAGGCCGGCCCGTTTTTGAACTCGGCCGGGTTGGCCGTCGGCGTGATGATCGGCGCGTCGAGCCCCAGGACGTCGAACCGCTCGCGGCCGACGCCGCTCGTGTTCTTCACCAGCACGACGCCCGAGTCGGACGCCGGCGTGAAATTCCCCTCGCCCGTCCCGCCCTGGCCGATCGCGTGGGCCATCGCCGCAGCGTTCCAGGCATTGAGCGTCCCGGCGTCGGTGGGAAACGGGTCGCCGCGTTGGACGTGTCTTAGCTTCCCCGTCATGTCTCACGCCCAAGGGTTGGTGATGCCCAGGAGATCGAAATCGCCCGACTCCCAGATCCTCTCCACGTAGACGGCCGTGGGAGCGAGCACCAGGGCCTTCGCGGTGGCGTCCTCGTCGTAGTCGTGCCACACCCACATGTACTCGTGCGCCTTCTTGTCGTTCCCGGCGATGCCGCCTATGGTCAGGTCGGTCTGGTTGGGTCCGGCCTCGAAGCTGAACGTCACCGGGACGACCGCCTGGCCCTTGCCGCGGCCGCGCGCGTGGAGGAAGCGGACTTCCCCTTCCTTGAACCCACGCCAGTCCGCGTCATTCGTGCGACCGCGAAGCGCCATCAGCGTGTTCACGTAGCTGAATGAGTTGACGACCGCGTAGGGGAGGTAGTGCGTCTCGCTCCAGGTGAACTTGGTGTCGTCGACGTCCAGGCCCTGCGCCTTCAGCAGGCCGCCTCCCTCGCGCTTGACGTTCAGCGCGCTCTTGAAATCCGGCGCCGTCCCACTGGCGGCCTTCTTCGATACGGTTTCCAGGCTGGTGGTGAGGTGGACGCTGCCGCCCGAGCCGACCTCAAACTCCCACTCGACGTCGCCGACCTCGCCCATTTTGAATTGGCCGTAAGCGACGTCGACGTCCCAGACGTCGGGCCCAACCTTCTCGCCCTGGATCGACTGGCGGACCAGCGGCCCCAGCGGCGGCACACCCCAGGTGACGGGGGAGGCGGCCCGGGCGATCGCCTCGGCCTCCGCCTGGACATCCGTATCGAACACCTTGAAGACCAGCGTCGTCCCCGGGTTCTCCCCTTCGGTGAAACTGCGGCTGTCGATTTGTTCGACGGCGTATCCTGGCATCACGTCACCCTCAATCCCCGGCCCCGCCGGACGCGTTGATCGAGCCGTCCGGTGTTCTCGGCAGTCTGTTCGGCGGCCGTGGCGATCCGCTCCTCGGTGGTCGACGCGCCCGCCTCGAGGCCGCGGATGGCCAGCGCGCTAGCGGAAAACGTCCCTGTCGGCGTGGCCACGTCCGCCCGCGCGGCCGCCGGCAGATCGAGCGCGGCCTGCCGGAGGTCGAAGAGCCGGTTGACCAGGTCCAGGCGTTCCGGGTCGATCCCTTCTTTGGCGGCGTCGGCGAGCGCGTAGGTGCGCTCGAACTCCAGCAGTTGCCGCTGCTGTTCTTCCTCGTCGTCCCGGTACCGCGCCCGGATCTCCAGCTCGGCGATCTGCCGCTGGAGGTCCTCCTTCGCCACTTGGCGCTGTTCCGTTTTGGCGTCGGCGATCTCCTGGGCCTTTTTCTTCGCTGCGGCTTCTTTGTCCGCGCGCTCCTTGGCAAACCGGGCGTGAACGGCGGCCCGCTCGGCTTCGTACGCCGCGTCCACCTTCGCGATGTCTGCACCGACCTTCTTGGCCTGCTTGTATTTTTCCGTGTATTCCCGCATCACGGCCTGCAGGGCCCGCTGCTCTTTGTCCTCGATCTGCTGGATCTGCAAGGCCATCAGGCGATCGACCATCTCCTCCTCGAACCGGGCCGCGTCGTCGGAGGGGCCGGCCGCGGCCAGATCGCCGACGTCGGCCTTGGTCGGAGCTCCAGTCGCCGCGGTCGAGTCGCCGCCCTTGAGGGCCTTGAATCGCAACTGCAGCTTCTCGTACCGGATGTCCTGCTCGCGGAGCTGCCTTTCGAGATTCCTCTGACGCTCGTCGTCGGTGGCACCGAACGTTATCATTCCCAAGAAGCCGCGCGTCTGCATCGCGTCGGCGAGTTCTTGCCTGTTCTGGTTGACGGCAAGCATCTCCTTGCGGATCTGCTCCAGTGCGTCCTTCCGCTGTTGCTCGTTCACCTGCTGCTGAGCGCCGCCGAAGCCGATTACCTTCCCGGTGGCGTCGTCGATCGACACGCCCAGGCCGCCGTACGCGCGCTCCAGATCCCGGATGATCCCACGGGCTTCCTTCTGCTCTTCGGCCGTCAGCCTCGTCTTCTCGGCGAGTTCCCCCAGCCGCCCGAGCTCGTCCTGGTATGCCCGCCGCTGGCGATCGCCGGCGGCGCGAAGCTCCGTCCTCTCGTCGTTTAGTGCCGCGGTGTCCCGCGTCACGACGGTGATGAGCACCGCTAGCCCTGCCAACCACGCCATGATCGGATGGGCCATGATCAGGCTGAACGAAGCCGCCAACACCCCGTTGACGACCGCCAACGCCCCCGACGTCGCGGTGACCACTTTGACCGCCACCGAGTAGGCCACCAGTGTCGCGCCGGCAGCCGTCACCACGGCCGCCAGCTTACCCACCAGGACGATCGTCGCCTGGTTGGCCTGGATCCACGCCTGCCACCCGGCGACGTTCTCGGCCACCGTGTCGGCCAGCTCGGTGAGACTGTCGGCCAGCGCGCCGCCCACGCGGACCAACACCATCCGGCCGGCCGCGCTCACCCGGTACAAGGCGTCGGTCAGCTTGGCCGCGGCGTCGGTGTCTTCCTCCGACATCACGTACCCCATCTCGCGCGCCGCTTCCATCGTGGCCAGGAACCCGTCCTTCTCGTCCTTGAGCATCGGCAAGAGCATCGTGCCCGATCGACCCAAAAGCATCTGCGCGAGCGCCGACTTCTTTGTGTGGTTCTCCACCTTGGAGAGCGCCTCGACCGTCTCCAGGAAAAGCTGCTCGGTGTCTTTGAGGTTGCCCTGGTTGTCGGTCCAGGAGACGCCCAGCTCGTCGAACGCGTCGACGGCCGTCGACAGGCCGCGGTCGGCGTCGAGCGCCGTCCGTTGCAGACGACGGATCGCCAGCTCCATCGCGTTGATGTCGGTCCCGCCGATCTTGGCCGCGTAGCCGAGCTGCGAAAGGAACTCGACGGAGAGCCCCACGCGCCCACTCATCTTGTCCAGCGCGTCGCCGGTCGATGCAAAGATGGTTACCGCAGCCGTCAGCGACGCCACGATCGCCGCCCCGGCCGCCATCACCTGCGTGCCGACCTCGCCGGCGACGCGGCCCAGCCGCTTGAGCCGCCCTTCCGATCGATCCATCGCCTGGACGAACGGATCGTCCTTGCCGTAGAGCTCCACGAACGCCCGGCCGGCCGAGATTCCACCAAAATCGCCCGTCGACACGGCTCAGTCTCCTTTGGTGCTCGGCTTGGGCGGTCCCGGGTAGAGCTTGTTGAGGGCTTTCATCTGGGCTTCGGTGGGTCGGGGGCGCTTGGGCGGCGGCGGCGGTTTCCGGCCCGGCTCCGGGAGCGGGAAATCGTCCGCACTGTACGGCTCGGCCCGCTTGTCCGGATCGCGGTTGACCTCGGCCACGATCGCCAACAGGTGCGCCGTGTGATACCAAGCCTCCCGCCGGCGGGCCCACCGCATGCGGATCAGGCTTCGGAGGGTAAAGGGGTCGGGGTCGACTCCGAGGGCACCGGCGAGCTCGTCGACGAACTCCCACGGGTCGAATCGATCGCCGCGTCCATCCTCCGATCCAGCGCTTCCATCTCCCGCGTGATCACCCGGTCCACCGTGGCGCCCTTGATCTTCCGGGCCCCGACCGCCATCGCTTGCGTGAGGATCTCCCGCTGTCGCCGGATCATCTCCACCAGCGGCTTTCGGCCGAGGCTCTGGAAAAAATGTTCGAGTGCCTCCATCAGCGCGTCGTGTGCGTCTTTGAGCGGGCCGCCCGAGAGGCGCTCGGCAAACTCATCCGCGTCAACGTTCAGCGGCGGCCCCTCCGCCTGGTCTTCACAGACGAGAAACAGCATGTCGACCAGGAACCAGGCGTCGGTGTCCAGCCGCAGGATCGGCGACGGCCGGTCCTCGCTGGGCGGCGCGAGGAAGTCGGCCTCCAGGAGCGACTTCGCCCGCTTGGCCGTCCCCACGGTGAACTCCACCGTCCAGCGGTGCCCCTTCTTGTCCTCAAAGCTCGGCATCGCGAGAGACCTCATTTCGTGAGAAATAGCCGGCGGCGCATCCTACGCGTCGGAGTTGTAGATCCCGTTCATCTGGAACGTGGCCGCGTTGACCGAGTCAGCGTTCGTGACGCGTATCTCGTCGACCGGGTTTCCCGAGAGCGGGTTGGTCTGGCCCGCGCCCGAATAGTAGAAGTACGGTTCCGTGGCCAGCAGCGTCGCGTGGTCCAGGACGGCGTTGCCCGAGTCCTCGAAGATGAGGTTTCCGTTCCGGTCGCTCTTGGCCAGGATCATCTTCAGCTTGTCGCCGTCGAAGTCGCAGTCGAGCGCCGTCTGCACGTCGGCGGTGATGGCCGAGTCGAGGGCCGGCAGCACGTCGCCGCTCGCGCCGGTGAAGGGGACCGAGTTGCCGGCGACGGTCCCCACGGTCGCGCTGTACGCGCACTTGAGGTTGCCGTTCGCGTCGGTCCAGAAGATGTCGATCTTGTTGCCCGTGGCCACGCCGTGCCCGCTGCCCAGCGTGAGCGTGCCGTCGGTGTCGTTGGTCCGCGTCGACAGCGTGCCCGCGTCGGCCTTGGGGAGGCTCTTCTCCTGCGGCGGGACGCCGCCCGATCCTTCGCGGGTGACGGTCGTCTCGATCGACAGCCCGCCCATCGAGCCGGAGATCCGGATGGTACCCTTCAGGGACATGGTTTGGTTCCTTCTTGTGGTTTGCGTCAGGTTCGTCGGCGGCGATCGAGGTTACGCGAACAGCGCCGGATCCCGCAGCTCGTCGGACGGTTTGGACGTCTTGACGGAGTACTCCGAGGCGTCGCCGCTCTCACTCATCTCGGTGATGTAAAAGTCGGCGTCCATCCCCTTCCCGCTCGCGCTGTCGATCGCATAGATGGCGATCATGTCGGCGGCGGCCACGGCCGCCTGCAGCGCGGCGACCAGCGCGTCGCCCGTCCGGTTAGGCACCTTGAAGGAGAGCGTGACCTCGTTGAGGATCACCTTCTCCGTCTCCATCTTGTGGTTCTTGGCGTTGCGGCTGGTGGTTGACGTCGTCTTGCCCGACACGTTGAGCGCCACGTCCTTGACGTTGTTCGAGAGCGTGTCTCCCTGGCTCCCCTTGGTGCCGTACTTGAACTCCCCGTCGAGCCAGATCTTTTGGGCTCCGGTCGCTGCCATGATTCGCGTCTCCTCTTTATGGAACGAGCGCGCCGGCCCAGTGACGGACCAGCCGCGGTTTGGTTTTTTCGAGGGCCGGCACCATGAACGGCCGTGCCTGGAACGTCTCCTCTCGCCACCGGCCGCCGCGTTCCATCTCCGCGCCGGCCAGGCCGATCAGCCGAAAGCTCGGCCCCACGATCGCCTTTTGCAGTTGCCGGTTGACGGCGTAAAGGATGGCGTTCTTCAGCCGGCGTCTCCCCCGCGTGTGCGGCGGCTGCCCGGGCTGCGACGCCTTCTTTCGGACGCGGATCGACCGCTTGGCCACCAGCCGCACGGTCGCCGCGGCGTGGCCCAGGCTGCGGACCTGGCCGTCCCGCGCGCGTCGCTTCACGCGCGGAAAGTTCGATTCGATCCTGGTCTTCACTTCCAACATCAATCCAGCATCCGGAATCCCAGCCGCAAAACGGCCACGAACGTGTTTTGGTCTTGAAGATGTTTCTCGTCGATGATCGAGGCCGACGGCGCAACCAGGCCCCGCTCGATGCACCACGCCACGCGGTTTCCGGCCGTCGGCGAGACGGTCAGCTTCGCGCCGCGGAAATGCGGCAGGAACTCCTCCAGGAGCTCCACCAGCGGATCGGTGTCGGCGTCCAGCGGTTCGCCCCGCTTGTCGACGTCGACCTGTTTCAGGACGGCCACGTGGACGAACCGCCGCTCGTCGTCGGCGCCGCGATCGTAGACCTGGATCGAGAGCGGCCCGGGCGACACGACCACCTTCAGCTCCTCGAGCTCCTCCAGCTCGAAGCTGGCCTTCCACCGCCGGTCGGCCGTGAACTCTTGGCTGAACGAGTCGCCGTTAAGCGACTCCTTCACCGCCTCCGCCACGGCCTTCGTCAAGCTCGTACCCATCACCTCTCCTTCACCAGCTTCGTGTGGATCCGAAACGCCGTCTCATCCGGCCCCACCGGCTCGTAGCACTCGTCGCCGCCGGCCGGCATCATCGCGAAGATCTTCGTCTTCCCGCCCACAAGCTGCTCGATCTGATACCCTCGCTGCGGTCGCACCCGCTCCCCGTGGACCACCAGGTCCTCGGCCTGGACGATCCAGTCCACCGACTTCGACGTGACCACCGACCCGTCGCCGTGGACCTCGTCGACGTCCGCGTCGCTGCGGATCGCCTTGAGCGGGATTCGGTGCCCGCCGGCGACGACGACGACGTCGAGCCCTGCCGACTCGCGGGCCGTCACCAAGGCCTGGGCGATTGCACCGCGCCACGTCATCGTGAGCCCTCCATCGTCCTGCGGATCCAGCGCACGTCCGTCTGGATCTCGGTGATCTGCGTCTCCACCGATCGGAGCCGGTTTTCATGGTCGCCGATCGCGCGGGTGTTCGTCTCGACGTCCTTGGTTTCGCGGGTCCGGTCGGCCGAAAACGCCCACACCGAGCCGAGCACCAGGCCCGCGCCGCTCAGCACGCTGAGCGCCACGCTCACCAGCCAGCGCTTCCGATTTCCATTGCCGTTGCCCATTTGCCTCACCTGCTGCTGTCGGCCGACACCGTCGATGCGACCTGGTCGGGGCCTGCTCCCAGCTCCCCACTCAGAACAAGACCGACGCGACCATCGACTTGCCCGAGCAGTCGCCCGTTCCGCCGGCCAGCACGGCCTTCACGCGGACGTACCGCTCGCAGTCGCTCGGCAGCCTGAACCGCGCCTTGGCGGCCGCGGCTCCCGCGCCGCCGGCTCCCGTCTGCACCAGCACCTTGTCGGCGACGACCTTGGCGGAGCTGAATCCGCTGTTGTCGTCCGACTCGAGCGAGTAGGTGCACGTGTCCGCGTCCGGCAGCTCGGTCGTCGTCAGCACCGGCGCCGAGATCTCCAGCTCGCAATCCTCGAGCCGGGCCCCGCGCGCGGAGAGCGCGCCCAGGTCGAACCCGGTCGTCTGCACGGTCCCGTCGGCCGTGCCCAAGGCCTTGGTTTCCGAAAGGCTCGCGTCTTTGACGTTGTGTTGGGCGCGATCCATGGTTTTCTCCTCGATTATGGTTTCAGTTGGATCCTCTCGACGTCCCCGTCGATGGTCGACCGACCGCTACAGCGTCAACGCTTCGACGTTCGAAATCGAGTCGGTCGTATGGACGGGGATGGGGCCTTCCGGGCCATCGATCGTGTCGGGCCACGGAGCGGGGCTGCCGGTCGGCGACGTCGCCGTGCGGCTGTTCTTCCACTGCCGCCGCGATCGCCTGGTCATGAAGGCCATCGTGGGTGGCCGGCCGGCGGGGAACTTCTCCATCCCCTTGTCGATCAGGGCGTCGGTCAGGCCCTTGCCCGAATCCTCGGTCAGCTTCTTGATCCGGCAGAGCGAGTAGACCGACCCCACCTGCAACCCGGGCCGCAAGTACAGACTCTGGTGGTAGCCGTCGTACGGGTTGCTGCTGGCGTCGTAGAGGACGACTTCCTTGGGATCGGTCACCTCGGCCCGTCCGCCCTCGCCCAACACCCAGCGGGCGTCCTGCACGCCCCACCGCACCAGCCAGACGCTGGATCCGGTGGCGGCCGTCGTCCCGCCGGCGTCGACGACCATGTTCGTCGAGTCGTACGACTGCAAGAACCCCGGGAATGCGTCGGTCTTCCCGAAGTTGGCGTCGGCGCCGTAGAAGCAGGCCACGCCCAGCGTCTGGAAGGCCGCCTGCGTGATTCCCAGGGCCTCTTCGGCCAAATAGGCCGCCGCGCCGTCCTCGGCCGCGTCGGCCGCCGCCTTGTCCACCTGGAAGGGCGGGTTCATCAGGAAGCACTCGATCAAGCGCTGCTCGATCCCGCTCTTCGACACCGCCGTGCCCTGGTTCACCTGCCGGAAGCCGACGGTCGGCAGGCTCGTCCGCACGCGCGTCTTGTAGTTGAGGCCGGTGATGGTCCGGGCCGCGCCGAGCATCACCTCGGGCGTCGCCTTCGACGCCTCTTCGATCAGCCCCACGACCGGGTCGGTCCCGTTTCTCTTCACAACGTCCAGCAGCGTGGGCATGGACATGGTCTTGCTCCTCTTCTCTGTTCCGCGATGGTCCTCTTCGTTCGCTTCGTTTCCTTGAAGGCGACGAAGACTACTTGCCGAGCTTGTCCTGGTTGAACGCCACCAGGCCGGAGAGCGCGCCGAAATTCGCCTTCTCCGCGGTGCCGGGTTCCGATTCATCCGCCTCGCCCGAGCCGAACTCCGCCGGCTCCGCCTCGCCCCGATCGACGGCCTCGAGCTTCTTGGTCAGTGCCGCATTCGCGTCCTCGAGCTCAGCGATATGCCGGGCCTGGGCATCTTCGAAGCTGAGTCCTTCGGCGAACCAGCGGCCGCCCTTG
>Ga0180433_10008283_pt1 | contig 12989 bp, 10 predicted proteins | sample SS_ome_8_FD_132980 | JGI IMG/M metagenome (GOLD analysis project Ga0180433, IMG submission 132980) | Hypersaline lake sediment archaeal communities from the Salton Sea, California, USA - SS_1_D_1 metaG | ecosystem: Environmental > Aquatic > Non-marine Saline and Alkaline > Hypersaline >... | reverse complement strand
TCCGCAGGATCGTTCCCCCCTGGTGAAGGATGCCGTACGCCGAGTTGATGTCCAGCGGCTTCACCTCCCCGTCGATCAGCCCCTTCCATCCCCTCATTATCCCCAGCACTTCGTACTTGTAGCTGATGATTGCCTTTCGGATGATCGCGCGGATAACCGCATTCAGGCCGGGGCAATCCCCGCCTCCCGTCAGAACTCCTATCTTCATCTATCTAGCCCCCCTCGACACGTGAAATACGATCCCAGCACCCTTCGGCAGCGGGGATCCTCCGGATAACTAACCCCACATCTTACCTCATTTCCTCCCCCCGTCAACTTCCTCATACCGGCGGGGTCGACTTCTCGCCGGCACCTTCCACTTCTGTTATCATGGCGCTGCGGCCAACTTGCGGGCCAGCTTTCTTTGGCAGGAGACCGAAATGACGAGCCACTCACTTGCCGGCGTCGCCAAGGTCGATATCACACCTCCCGTCGGCGTGATGCTCGAGGCGTACCATCGCGACGGACCCTCGACGGGCACTCTCGATCGTCTCTACGTTACCGCTCTATTGCTGGCCAGACAGCGCGATGAGCCGCTTGTAATTCTTGGCGTCGACAATGTGGCGCTCCTGCCGTCGGAGACTGACTCGATACGCGAAGTGCTCGCGCAGAAGCTCGGAATTGGCGATGAACGGGTGATGATATTGCTGAGCCACACGCACTCCGGGCCGCGCATCACGCCAGGGTACCTTCAAGAACTTCACGAGAAGGCCATCGAAGCCGCCGAACGCGCCGCTGCGTCGCTGGTTCCTGCGACGCTCGGCTGGGGAGTGGGCCACGTCGATGCGTCCGTCAACAGGCGGCCGCAGTGCCAGCGCCGGCCGGAATTGGCCCCTCCCTCGAGGGCAATCCCTGACCAGCGCGTGGGGATCCTCCGCGTCAACGAACACAACGGCAGGCCCCTGGCCGCTCTCATCTGGTATACGGCTCACGGGAGTGTGCTCAAAAGAGACAGCAACGTCATCTCCGCAGATTGGCCCGGCGCAGTGCGCCACGTGGTGGAGAAGGGGACCGACTGCACGGTGCTCGTCGCCCCTGGTGCCGCAGGCAACGTAGACGCTCGGTGGCGCGGCAGCCCCGAGGCCCTCCAGCGCATGGGCTCAGCAGTCGGCGGCGAGGCGACCACAGTCTTCGATCACATCGAGACTCACCCTCTCACATCTCTGGAAGTCCGCTCCGAGACTATCCCGCTCAGGCTTGAGCCCATACCCGAAGAACCCGAAGCCCGAAGGCTCGCGGCTGAAGCTGCCGAGGCATGGGGCGTCTCAACCGACGCGTGGCTCGCCGAGGTCCGCCGCTGCCGCGAGCGCGGCGAAATCCATCGAACCCTTCCCATGGAAGTCCACATCGCCAGGATCAACGAAGGGATCATCGGCGGCATACCCATGGAAGCTTTCACCGAGATCGCAATCGCCGTCGCTGAGCGTTTCCCCGGACGCCCCGTCTTCTTCGGCGGCTACACCAACGCCTGGATAGGCTATCTCCCCACTCCCGAGGAGTATCCCTCCGGCGGCTACGAGGTGGAGTGGATGCCCGTAGTCTACGGTCCTGAAAGCGGCCTCCTCACGCCCCCACGCCCCGAGACCGCATCCCAAGTCATCTCCACCGCAACCCGCCTGATCTCACAGGTGATGTCGCAGCGCTCGACGTGAAGGAGGCGCACGGGTGGCAAGTTGCCCTGGTACGGTTTGGACGAATCGGGATTCTTGACTCCTTGACTTCCGGCCTCCCAATTGTATCCTTCGTGGGATCGTTTGGTTCAATGTGTCGCGGCGCGCGCACGGCAGTGATGCGTCTCTGGAGGATCTATCATGGCGGTGGAAGTCCGACGCACGGAGTTCGCAAAGGCGTCCTCTTTGTTCGAAGGCTTCCCGTACGACAGGTCATGGCTGACGGCGGCGCTCGCAAGCGCGGATTCCAGAATGTTCGTCGATGACCCATCCTCGCCCGGCGTGGCGTTGCTCTGCTATCGAGACGGGCTCTGCCTGATCGCGGGCGAACCCAATGCCGAGACCGCGCTCGACATCATACGCGCTGCAACTGAGTCCTCCTCCGATCCCCCTCGGTTTTCATGGGTCAGCCTTCCCTCCGACGAGTGGGCAGACGTGTTCCGTTCCGCGTTCGGCTGCAGGTTCTATGTCTTCCAGCGCGTCTCGCTGACGTTCGAACGAACCAACACGCCACTCCTTCGCCAGCCAACGAAAGCGCCCGATGGTTTCACGCTCAGCCGCATCGACCTCGCGCTGGCCCGCAGAATCACGGAGGAAATCGACCGGAGCTTCGGCCTCCTTTGGCCTTCGCCCGAAGAGTTCGTGGAGAAGAGCCTGGGTTTCTGCCTCACCGAGGATGACACGATCGTAACCGTCGCGTACTCGGCTTTCGAACCCAAGGAGCGCATGTGCCTCTCCGTGGCGACTGTGCCGGACCACAGAGGGCGCGGGTTCGCCGCAATGACGTGCGCGCCGCTCGTCCGCCGTTGCCTTGAGAACGATGTCGAGCCCGAATGGGGGGCTTCGCTCAACAATCGCGCAAGCCTTTCGGTTGCGCGGAAGCTCGGCTTCGCGAACGAGGTCCTTCACCACTGGGCGCAGCGCTGTCCCTTCAACGCGGACCGCCGCGCCGTCGAAATGCCTCCGAGCGCGCTGGAAGAGTATGTAGGCGAATACAGGGGTGGTGAAAGGATGTTGGTGATCTCAAGGAAGGGGGCCCTGCTGTTCTTCCACGAGGAACTCCCTCGCCCCCGTCTGCCCGAGCAGGAACTCGCCGCTGACGCACACGACAGTTTCTTCATGAGAGCGCTGGACGCCCAGTTGCTTTTCAAGCGCGGCGAAAGCGGGAACGTCAGCAGCTTCGTCCTGCACATCGCCGGCCGGCAACACATGATCGAGCGGGTCGGGTGACCCTCCTCCTCGGCGGCTCGCGTGAATCGAAATCGCTGGCGACTTGACTTCCCGTCTCCTATTGTTATCCTTCTTGAGTTCTTCCGGTTTGGGCACGACGAGTTTTTGGCAACGAAGGGACGGCGGCACAATCGCTCTGAGAAACTTCTGCTTCATCATAGACGGCAAGCTGGCCGGCATGGGAAGGCCGGGGGTCTTCGCGTCCCTGGAAAAGGATTTGGAGGGCCTCAGGGAGCAGGGCATCGGCGCCGTGGTGTCGCTCACCACGGAGGAGATCGATCTGAAAGCATTGAAGAAGGCGGGCATCGAATCACTTCGCCTGCCGATTACCGATTTCTCGCCTCCGACTCCCAGCCAGATCGACAGCTTCGTCGAGTTCGTAGACCGGATGAACGACGAAGGCGTCGGCGTGGTCGTCCACTGCGGCACCGGGTCGGGAAGAACAGGCACACTCCTCGCCTGCTATCTGGTCTCCCAGGGCCGCAGCGCCGCAGAGGCGATTGAGGAGGTCCGCAAGAAGCGGAGTTCCTACATCGAGACGCGTGAGCAGGAGGACGCCGTCCGCGCCTACGCCGAGCGCCTCGCGCGAAAGAAAAGCACCTCGGAGTGAGTGTACTTCCGCGACTCCTCCAGCACCAGGCTATCCAGCCCTCTTGGCCCGGGCGCTTCGCTTCGCTTTCTGACCATCACCAGCGCCCCCTCCCGAAACACCCCGTTCTCGGCAGCCCGTTCGAGACCTGAGAATATCGTCCCGGACTTCCTCGGGTCGTCCGTCACCTCGTACGGCGGGTCGACGAACGCCACATCGAACCCGGCTCGCGAAACCTCGAACGCCTTGAGCGCCCCCAGCGCGTCCGCCTGGAGCACCTTCGACCGGTCAGCGAAGCCCAACTCCTCTATATTCGTCCGAAGCGCCGTCGCGCACGCCGGGCTGCGCTCGACGAAGACACACCTCCCCGCCCCTCGCGAAAGCGCCTCCAGCCCGAAGCTCCCTATCCCCGCAAAAAGGTCCAGCACCTCAGCCGAATCCAGCTCCCCGGTGATTATCGAAAAGAGCGACTGCCTCAGCCTTGCCGAAACGGGCCTCACGACCTTCGACGAGGGCGACTTGAGCCTTCGTCCGCGCGCCGTTCCTCCGATTATTCTCACCGACATCATTCGCCCCTACTTGGCCGCACGATTATGGCACAGCGGCCTGTGAGGATCAAACGCATCGGAAGGCGAGCGCATTTCATGGTTCCCCAATCGCCCGAATATGGTTAGCATATACCTTTGCTCCTGTCGTTTGCTCCACTCCCTGGCGCCGTGGACGTAGACTTCAACTAGGGGAGACGCCGATTGGGTCCCAGGGAACTGCCCGACCTCACTGAAGGGAACCTCTCCCGCACTCTGTGGCGGCTTGCCCTCCCCACAATGGCCGGCCAGTCCCTGTTCAATGCCTTCGGCCTCGTGGACATGATCTTCGTCGGCAGGCTGGGGCCTTCCTCGGTTGCGGCCGTGGGATTGGCCCAGGTGCTTCTCGGCCTCGTGATGATGCTGGGCATGGGAGTGTACGTCGGGAGCGTCGCAGTCGTCTCGCGATCTTTCGGAGAGGACAACCAGCCCGAAGCCGAACACGCCGCAGCCCAGGCGATCCTTCTGGCTCTCATTCTCGGTATTGGGTTCGCTGTCTTCATCTATCCGCTTGCACCTCTTGCTTTGGCGCTTCTCGGCGCCGAACCCGACGTGGTTGCTCAGGGGGTCGTCTATCTTAGGATCTCCGCGTTGGGCTCGGCCGTCATATTCATGGGCATCGCCCTCTTCTCGGTTCTGCGCGGTGCGGGAGACGTCATCACCCCGCTCATCGCCAATGTCATCGCCGTCGCCATCAACGCCGTCCTCGACCCCATCATGATATTCGGCCTCTTCGGATTCCCCAGACTCGAAGTCGCAGGCTCCGCAATCGCCACCGTCTGCGCCAGGGGGATGGGCGCCGGCATCCTCTTTTGCCTGCTCTTCTTCGGGAGACACCCCATTCGTCTGAAGTTCAGGCAGATAAAGCCCGACCTTCCCTTGATCTGGCGACTCGTCAGGGTGGGTGCTTTCAGCTCGACCGAGATGCTCATCCGAAATTTCTCTATGTTGATCATATACAGGCTGGTGGCCGGCTTCGGGACCGAAGCAATCGCCGCAAACGCGATCGTGGTGAAGCTCCGCTCCATGGTAATAGTTCCGGGCTGGGGGCTCGGGACCTCCGCCGCCGCACTCGTGGGCCAGAACCTCGGCGCGGCTAAGCCCAAGCGCGCTGAGCGTTCCGGCTGGCTTGCGGTCATCTACTACACCGTCATCGCCGCCGCCTTCGGCCTCATCCTGGTGATCTTTCCCAGGCAGGTTGTCATGGCCTTCACCGACGCCCCCGAGGTCATCCGGCTCGGCGTCATCTACGCGCGCATAAGCGCCCTCGGCATGATTCTCATCGGCATGACAGTTGTGCTGGGGAGAGCCATGGGCGGCGCCGGGGACACCCTTTCGCCTATGATCGCGGGCTCGCTGGCCGTGGTGCTCCGGGTGGCCTTCGCAATTATCCTCGCCTCGCTCTGGAATTCGGTCGTCGGAGTCTGGGTCGGCAGAGAGCTCGCCAACGTAGTCAACTCCGTTGTCATCGGCTTGTGGTTCAGCATGGGACGGTGGAAGAAGAAAACGGTCTGAGCCCGCCGTCCGCTTCGCCGTGCACCGCCGCCTTCGAGCGTCCCAGCCGCGGACATCGGTCGCAGCGCCCATTTGACACACCTATCGGGCGCAGGTATCCTTCTTCTATTCGTTCCCTGAAACAGGAGGACGCGACTGATGCAATCGCGCGCTTGGCGGCGTGTCGCCGCCGTCATTGCCATATGCTTCTTCCTCTCCGGCTTCACGGGCCTCGTCTATCAGATCCTCTGGGTCCGCATTCTGACCCTGATCTTCGGCGCGACCACCCTTGCAATTAGCGCCGTCCTGACCGCCTTCATGGGTGGCCTTGCCCTGGGGAGTTTCCTCGGAGGTCGCTGGGCTGACAGGGTGAAACGGCCACTTGTTCTCTACGGCGGCTTGCAGATATCCATAGGCATTTACGGCTTTCTGGTTCCCCATATCTTTCAGGCCCTCACGCCCCTTTATCGAGTCGTTTGGGCGAACTATCATCCCAACTTCTGGGTCTTCAGCCTTCTGCGCTTTGCTATGGCAGCTCTAGTGCTTATCCTGCCCACCACGGCCATGGGCGCTACTCTCCCCGCCCTTAGCCGCTTCTTCGCCCGACGCCGTGAGGAGGTGGGATTCGACATCGGGCGCATCTACGGCCTGAACACCCTCGGTGCCGTCTTCGGAGCCCTGGCACCCGCATTCGTTCTTATTCCCTTCTTGGGAGTCGCCAACTCGACCGCCGCCACCGCGTTGCTCAGCGCATGCATAGGCATCGTTTCCATTCTCCTCGGCTGGCGCGCAGTCAGCCCGCTGGATGCAGAACGGCCCGCCGGGAGGACAATGCCGCCCGCCGAGGAAAAGCCGCCCCGTGATTGGCGCATCGTCGTGGTCTTGGGCGCTTTCGCCGTCTCAGGATTCGTCGGCATGAGCTACGAGATCTTTTTCACGCGGCTCATTTCCACCATCGTCCCTTCCACCACCTATGCTTTCACTATCATGCTCGCCACGTTCCTGGTCGGTCTCGGCTTGGGTAGTCTTGCAGGATCATATGCAAGCAGGCGGACGACAAACGAACTCTTCCTCATGGGCGCGATGCAGCTTTTCATAGGCGTCTCCGTCTATGCCGGCGCAGCCTTGTTCAAAGAACTCCCCTACTGGTTTCTCCTCCTGCAAAAATCCGCCTTCGGGACGCGCAATGTTTCAGTCCTTCCTCTATTCGCCACTTCTGCAGCAGTCATCTTCCTCCCTGCCGTTTTCCTTGGGGCCATGTTCCCCTTGGTGATCAAGTTCTGCACCCGTGACATTCGGCGGGTCGGGCGCTCGGTCGGTTCGGTAGCCGCGCTCAATACCATAGGAGCGATCGTAGGCTCCTTCGCAGGAGCTTTCGTGCTCCTACCGGTTTTGGGCTTGATGAACGCCTTCGCTTTCGGCATGACCCTGAATCTAGTGGTTGCCATAATCCTCGTGGTCTCTTCTTCAGCCCGCGGGTCCTTCAAGAAAATCGCCTTGGCCGCCTCCGTCTTGGCACTCGTCAACGTCTTCGCCTTCAGACCCGCCTTCGATTTCGTTGCCAGGGTGGGTAACTACGGGGACCTGTTCGCCGCTGGCGACGGTCTTCTCGACCGCGCCCGGTTCCGGCGATGGTTCGCCCCTCCCACCTTGCACGTGCTGGCGCATGAGGATGGTATCGAGGTCGGCGTTACCGTCACTGAAGCTGCGGCTGGCCACCGCTCCCTCTTGGCAAATGGCCGTACAGAGGGTTCGACTTCCTTCGACATGCCTACCCAGGTTCTCGCGGCCGGAGTGCCCTTGGCCATCGCACCCGCCAACAAGGACGTGCTCATCGTGGGGTTTGCCACCGGCACCACCGTCGGGTCAGCCCTCAATTTCCCCATCTCACACGTTGTCACGGCCGAGCTAGAACCGGCCATGATCGAATTCTCCCGCTTCTTCCGACCCGTCAACGGTAGCCCCTTGGACGAAGTGGGCCGCCGTCTCACGCTGGAACTCAACGACGCCAGGAATCTCCTTCTGGTTGACCCCCGCCGATACGACGTAATCATTTCAGAACCCTCTAACATCTTCGTCTCCGGGATAACCAATCTCTTCTCCAGGGATTTCTACGAATTGGCCAAGTCCAGGTTGAAACAAAACGGGCTGTTCTGCCAATGGGTGCAGGGGTACCGGGCCTCCGCCGACCTTCTGAGGGTGATTCTGCGGACCTTCAGCGGGAGCTTCCAGTCCGTCTACGTTTTCCAGCTTGGCCCGCATGATTACTTCCTCGTCGGCGCTCCCGCGCCGCTGTGGATTGACGCGGACGAGGTCGAAAAGCGGATTTCTCCGCCCGCCGTGCGTGAAGACCTCCGGCGCGTGGGCATTAACTCCGCGTCCGAACTCACGGGCACATTCCTGCTGGGGCCCGACCAGGTCCGAGAATTCGTCGCCGAGGGCCCGCAGATTATCAACACGGACGACGACCTCTACCTCGAACTTGAAGCCCCCAAAGACTATTGGATGCTGGGACAGGGAGCGGCCAATCTGGCACTCATGCTCGGCCTTGCGCCCGGAGAGTATCCGCACATCAAATATCCCGGCGGCGACGAGCAACGTGCCCAATGGTTGATCGATGCGGCAGAGATGCAGTTCCGCAGGGCCCATCTCACTCTCGCGCAGCGCATCGCCGAAAGGGCGCTCTCTCTCCGCTTCAATGCCGCAGCCCATGGTTTGATCGCTCGCATACACCTGGCAAATCGCGACACCCAGGCCGCCGTGGACGAGTGGGACCTCATTCTCTCTCAAGAGCCCGACCATATTCCAACTCTTCTTGCCTACGCAGGCTACGCAATGCAGACGGGTGATTTCGAATCCGCCCTTCGCTTTGCCCAGCGCGCGCTCGAAGCTGAGCCCGATAACCCCCTCGCTCACTTCTACGTCGGCTTGGATCTCTATCGCGGAGGCAACGTCGATAGGGCGCTGCTACATTTCGAGGCCGCCGCAGCAGATGAGGAAATCCTCGAAGCCCGGCCCGAGGTGCTCTACAACCTCGCCCTTTGTGAACTCGACCCCAACATCGCCCAATATGAGGCCGCCCGGCGCCACCTTGAGCATTACCTCCAGCTTGCTCCGTGGGATCTGACCGCGTGGTACTACCTCGGTGCCGCTCAGTACCGTACGGCAACCTTGGACGAAGCCCTTGCCTCCTGGCGCATGGGGGCCTCACTTGCTGCATCACAGGCCCAAGCCTATCGCGGGCAGGGGTCCGTATCCTGGCAAAACGGCGACCTCGTGGCCGCCGTCGCCTGGTACAAGCGGGCCATCGACCTCTTCGGCGTCGACGCGGCCTCCCACCGGGATTTGGAGCAGGCCGTCTGGCGGCTCGGAGACCCGAACGAAATCGTCACGGCCGCGCAATCCGCCGTCGAAGCCTTTCCCGACGACCCCAACGCCCACCTTCGGCTTGCCGCTGCGTACGAGCACACGCAGCAACCCGCTCTCGCACTCAAAGCATACCGGGACGCCGCTGACCTCGAGCAAAACGCCGCGGCCCTCGACCAGATCAAGAAGTCAATCGATGTGTTGAAGGAGAAGTTCCCCGAACTCGTCGCTTCCGCGACTCCCTCCAAAGACGACCAGGCTGTCCCTGTGCCACACGCTTCCCCCGAGCCCGGCCGGGAACCTCCCGAAGTGGCTGCTCTCCTGGAAAAGGCGGTGAACAGCTTGCAGGGCGGGAATCCGGCTGCCGCCGAGATCGACGCCATGAAGGCCGTCGAGCTTGACCCGCAAAACCCCGCCGCTCGCTTTTATGCCGGCCTCGCTTTCTTCGCCCAGAAGAAAGTGGCGGACGCGGCTCGGGAATTCGAGGCGGCCGCCTCCCACCAGTCCTTCCCGGACCAGCAGCCGCCATTGCTCTACAACCTCGCCCTTTGCTACCTCAGCCGCGACCTTGGACGGTACGCTGATGCCGTCCCCCTTCTGCGCAGGTACACGAAGCTCCATCCCGGCGATATGCTTGCGCAGTACCATCTGGGCGCTGCGCTGTTCTTCTCCGGCGACCGTGACGCCTCAATAACAGCTTGGGAGAGGGGCTATCTCTTCAGCGCCGCCCGATCGGTGGACTTGCTCCAGCGCGCTCGCGCCGCTCTCGCCCAAGGCGATCGGTTCAACGCCGAAATGCTGCTAAGTGCCTCGCTCCAGGCTTTTGCTTACAATCCCGACGCGCTGCTCGAACTCGCCTCGTTGCGCTCCACAGTCGCCGACCACGCCTCCGCCATCGACGTGCTCAACAGGCTCGTCAAGTTCTCTCCTTCAGACAAACGGGTATACCAAAGCCTGGCGGGGGAGTACGAGGCCATGGGAAACGTCGAGGCCGCAATCCTCAATTACAGGCGCTACGCCCTGCTGGAGGCCGACCCCGACATCGCTCGCGATATACGGGACAAACTCACCGAATTGCTCGCCAGGCTCCCGGCCCGGCCCCTCCAGATCAGGCCCCCCTGGGAAGGCATACCCGGAATGGAGACCCCATCGCAAACCGAAGGCTCTAGCGGCTGGCAGTAGCCCCTCGGCGCATGTGGACTTGCCTGTCGAACGTCCGGCAGCGCTCCATTTTTCGCACGGAGTTATAATCCACATCGGATTATCCTGGCAACCTGCCGTTCGACAGGACGAATCAGGAGAACGGGCGGAATGAATAACGACGGAAACCGCGCTCTGGCAGACGGCATGCTCGAAAGAATATGCGACGCTCTCTCGCTTGACCGCGAGACGCTCTCCTTCGAGGCGCTCAGGCTATTGCACGCGGTCAAGTTTTTTTGCGGTTCCTCTTGACATACATAGAGAACCTATGTATACTCATGGACACATAGGTAATCGATGTATCGGAGGCCGCTATGGATTTTCGAGGCACCTTGCCCACATTGATTCTGCATAGCCTGTCCCAGGGGGCCGCGCACGGCTACAAGATCGCCCAGGACATCAAACTGAAATCGAAAGGTGTGCTGGATTTCAAAGAGGGCACGCTCTACCCGACGCTCCACGGCCTTGAAAACAAGGGACTGGTGCAATCCGAAACGGAGCAGGAAGGCGGGAGGACCCGCCGCTATTATCGACTGACTAACAGAGGCAGAAGGGCGCTCGCCCGGAAGCGCCGGGAATGGGCAATGTTCTCATGCGCCGTCAATCTGATTCTCAAGGAGGCCTGAGCATGGAAGATCCTGTTTCTGGGTTGGCCGACGAACTCGACCGGTGGCTTGACGTGGCTACCGAGGGGCTTGTCTTAGCCGCCAAGGACCGCATCAGGGCGGAGATCGAATCGCACTATGCCGATACTGTCAACCGGCTGCTTTCGGAGGGCAAGTCGTCCCCGGAGGCCGGCAGCGAAGCGATTGCGCGTCTGGGCGAGCCCGGAATTGCGGCGACCGCATTCCGCGCCAGGCACCTCACGGAGGCCAGGGCCAGGATGCTCAAAAAGCTAGCTAGCGTGTTTATAGGCGCGGGCCTGCTCATGCCTGCCTTTCTTCTCGTCGGTGGCGGATACCTGGATGCCACAAACGCCGTCTCGCTCTTCTTCACGGCGTATCTCTGCGGGCTGCTTCTGCCCGGGATTCTGCTTCTCAGAGGATTCAAGTCTGACGCCGTCGGAGTCGACCCGGCAACCTCCAACCCCGCGCGCGATGCCCTGAAGAACAAGATGTCGCGAGCGAAATTCCTTTACGTCGCCGCAGTTCTTGCCTTCTATATGCTGGCCCTTGTGCTGCTCCCTCGCTACGTTTTCAGTTCCAACTTAGGGTTGAATCTCTTCACAGTTATCCAGGCGCTGGTGTGGTCCTCGCTTCTCATGTACGGGATCGGTTTGCGCCGCAAGATTCGCCGCGTCTCCGTGCCTGCCGCCCGTCTCGGTGTTGCTGCATGTAAGTGAACGGCAACCGTGGCCGAGTCTCTGCAGTCACGAGGCTGTAAGGACATTCCCCGCTCTCGCACGTGCGAGGGTCCTCCAGTCTTTCGCATGGCGTTCTTGCACATATCCGGCTATCCTAACATGTTGGCGCGCGACGATACGGATGCGAGGAAGGCCGCGCGATGGATATCGACGGAAGCCGCGCTCTGGCAGACGGCATGCTCGAAAGAATATGCGACGCTCTCTCGCTTGACCGCCGCACGCTCGCGTTCGAGCCAATCACCACCGGACACTTCAACCACTCGTTCGTAATCCGGGACGACCGCCGTCCCTCCTTCGTCGTCCGCATCGCTCCGCCTGACGATGCCGGATTCCTTTTCTACGAGCGCCTCATGATGCGGCAGGAGCCCCCTATCTCCGAGCGACTCCTCGCCGAGACATCCGTTCCCGTCCCGCGCGTGCTCTCTTCCGATTTCTCCCGCGAAGTGACCGACCGCGACTACCTCGTCATGGAAATGCTTCCCGGCCACGCCCTTTCCGAAATGGGCGGCCGCCTAACCGCAGCACAGACGGACAACGTCCTCAAGAGGGTAGGGGAGTGCCTTCGCGAGGTCCACGCTCTCGAAGGGACCGCCTACGGCTACGTCGGTCCCCACAAACCCATGGAGCCCTACCGCCGCTGGGCCGATGCCTTCGAAAAAATGTGGGCACTGATTATCGACGACATCATCGACTGCGAAGCCTATCCCGAATCGTGGCGCTCGCCTGTCGGCGGCCTCGCCTCCCGCCATCGCGACCTCTTCGACTACGATGGCCCTCCCGTTCTCCTTCACATGGATGTCTGGTCCCAGAACATTCTCGTCGACGAGACCGGCCGACTCACCGGCCTCATCGATTGGGACCGCGCACTCTACGGCGACCCCGAAATCGAGTTCTCCGTTCTCGGCTACTGCGGCATCAGCAGGCCTGTCTTCTGGCAAGGCTACGGCCCCCCGCCCCAGAAGACCCGCGAGTTCCTTCTCCGCCAGACCTTCTACCTGCTCTACGAACACCAGAAGTACATCGTGATAAACCGGCTCAGGCGCAAGAATCACCGGCGCGCCGCCGGATACGCCAGCGATTGCCGAAGGATGCTGAAATCCCTGGCCGAAACACTCAATGACCGCCCGCTCCTTGCCACCTCCATCGGAGACGTCGCTTGAACTCCGCACCCGAGCCAAATGCAGGCGCAGACCAGGAACTGATCGACCTCTACTTCAAGAAGTCTATCGAGGCAAGGTGGGGAGGCCGGAACCTGAAACTCGACGTTCCCGTCGACGTCTTCAGCTCCTACCAGATAGATGTGGGAACGATGTTCCTTCTGAGGGAGATCTCGTCTCACGTGCGCAAGTGGCCCCGCGTTCTCGATCTCGGATGCGGCTACGGTCCCGTCAGCGTCTACCTTTCAGCCAACGGGATTGCGGACGCCGTTGACGCCATCGACCCCGATGCGGTCG
>Ga0180433_10008281_pt1 | contig 12991 bp, 9 predicted proteins | sample SS_ome_8_FD_132980 | JGI IMG/M metagenome (GOLD analysis project Ga0180433, IMG submission 132980) | Hypersaline lake sediment archaeal communities from the Salton Sea, California, USA - SS_1_D_1 metaG | ecosystem: Environmental > Aquatic > Non-marine Saline and Alkaline > Hypersaline > Sediment... | reverse complement strand
GCCGAGTGTGAGGCTATTGCTGAAGTCCTTCGTCAAGTCACACGTCACTATGCAAAGCGAGGGATTGAGGACTACAATATCATCGTGCGACAACCTGAGTTTGCATCTGGGCGGAGAAAAGCACCCGACGAAGTGTTGAGCATCGAGACGATACCGCGTGGTCCCGGCTACCAGCCCGCCGGCTTCGAACTGGCATCCGACCACCGCGTAGTCTTCGTTTCTGAATCACCCGAAGATGAAGCAAAGGAGATGCGTAAGGGATGAGAAAGGAGCAGAAAACGTGGGAGAAATACTACGTGCAGATGCTCCCATAGGCTCAGCGTAAGATGTCCCATCAGTTCAGGCTTTCGAGGTTTTTGCGAAGAGCCTGAAGGTCGACCACGAGTTTTTCGCGCTTGTCGTTTTCTGCTTGCACAACCTTCTGAGGCGCGCGGTTTGTGAATTCGCGGTTACGTAGTTTCCTTTCGATAGCGTCCAATTGTTTCTCGGCTTTGTCAATCTTCTTCTGTAGTCGTTCTTGTTCTACTTCGAGGTCGATCAGTCCCTCCAGCGGCACAAAGACCTGAATGCCGCCAACCACTTCGGCAGCGCAGTTGTCTGGCTTTTCGAGGCCGAGTCCTATCTCTATGCTCTCCGTGTGAACAAGCTGTTCAATCACCGATTGATTTTCTTGCAGCCACTTGAGTTCTTCTTCCTTGGTGGCGGAAATCAATACGGGAAGCGGCTTTCGCTCCGCGATGTTCATGTTTCGACGGATGCTTCTCACTCCTCGAACGATGTTCTGTATCGGCTCCATGATCATTTCAACATCCGTATCCCGGAGCGCACTGTCAGCTTCCTGCCATGGTGCTACGGTGAGGCAGGAGGACGCACGTGATGCGCGCCTTCCGGGTAGGACTCTATCAGGTGCCGCCTCATTCAGATATTGCCAGATGCCTTCAGTAATGAAAGGAGCAAAGGGGTGCAGCAAGCGAAGCCAGCCGTCAAGCACGTAAACGGCTACCGACTGAGCCACGGCGCAGTCCTTTTGCTGTTCAAGTGTGGGATTCTCGCCCGGGTTTATTCTTGGCTTGATCATCTCGAGATACCAGTCGCAGTATTCGTGCCACACAAATTCATAGATTGAGCGGGCTGCTTCGCTGAACTGGAACCTTTCGAGGGCGGATTGAACGGCCTGAGCGCAATTCTGTAAGCGACTGATGATCCACCTGTCGGTCAATCGCAGGCTGTCCTTGGTCAATTCCTCGTCACTCTGTCCCTTGGTCTCCGACAGGTTCATCAGGACGAGGCGCGAAGCATTCCATATCTTGTTGCAGAAGTTTCGTCCGATCTCTACCTTCTGATCGGAGTAGAAAGCGTCCTGGCCCTGCGAAGTGATAAGGATCATGCTGAATCGCAGAGCATCAGTGCCAAACTCATCCATTACTTGAATGGGATCAGGCGAGTTGCCAAGTGACTTGCTCATCTTGCGCCCTTGATCGTCTCGCACCACGCCGTGGAGATAGACATTGTTGAAAGGTACTTCGCCCATGAATTCGAGACCTGCCATGATCATCCTCGCGACCCAGAAGAAGATAATGTCTGGTGCGGTCACGAGAGTGTCGGTCGGATAGAAATAGCCAAGTTCGCGAGTCTCTTGAGGCCAGCCGAGAGTAGAAAATGGCCACAGCCATGAAGAGAACCACGTGTCGAGGACGTCGGGGTCCTGCTTGACTTTCGTTGAACCGCATGCCGAACATTCTGTGAGCTCCTTGGCTGAGACAGTCGTCTCATTGCAGTCAGCGCAGTACCAAGCTGGAATACGATGTCCCCACCACAACTGTCGGGAAATGGGCCAGTCGCGGATGTTTCGCATCCAATTGAAGTAGACGCCGGACCAACGCTGTGGGTAGAAGTTGACGCGTCCGTTTTCGACCGCCTCGATGGCTGGCTCAGCGAGCGGCTTCATTTTCACAAACCATTGGAGCGAGATATAAGGCTCAATGACTGTATCACACCGATAGCAGTGGCCGACCGAGTGTAGATGTTTCTCGATCTTTTCCAAAAGACCTTGAGCTTCGAGGTCCTTGACGAGTCTCTTTCGGGCCTCGAAACGATCCATGCCTTCATATGGGCCGGCATTGCTGTTCATTTTGCCGTCGGTTTCTATTGCCACTACCGCCGGCAATTCGTGACGGCGCCCGACCTCGAAGTCATTTGGATCATGCGCCGGTGTGATCTTGAGCACGCCAGTCCCGAATTCCGGATCGACATAGTCGTCTGCGATGATCGGCAATTCACGATTTACAACAGGAAGTAGCACCTTCTTGCCGATGAGGTGCTTGTAACGCTCATCCTTGGGGCTGACAGCGACTGCTGTATCGCCAAGCATTGTTTCCGGACGCGTTGTTGCGACGGTGACGTGGTCATCGGTGCCGATAATCGGGTAGTGAATCCAATAGAAGGCGCCGTTAATTTCTTTGTGCTCACACTCTTCGTCGGAAATAGCTGTGTGGCAGCGTGGACACCAATTGACCATGTAGTTGTCACGATAGATCAGGCCCTTGTTGTAGAGGTGCACAAAGACCTCTGTGACAGCCTGCGACAACCCTTCGTCAAGGGTGAAGCGTTCGCGGTCCCAGTCACATGAAGCGCCAAGTCGTCGAAGCTGCTCGCGGATGAGCGAGGCGTGGGTGTTGCTGACGTCCTGTGTTCTCTCGACAAACTGCTCGCGCCCAAGGTCATGTCGCGTTATACCATCCTCTGTGAGCATTCGCTCGACGCGGTTTTGCGTGGCTATACCGGCGTGATCCATGCCGGGCAGCCACATAGCGTTTTTGCCTGACATCCGCTGCCAACGAACGAGGATGTCCTGAATAGTGTTGTTGAGCACGTGGCCCAGAGTCAACACGCCAGTCACATTTGGTGGCGGGATGACAATCGTATAAGGCACACGGTCGCGCTCGACCTCTGCGTGAAAACAGTCGCTGTCTTCCCAGAGTTTGTAAGAGCTGGACTCGACTGTCTTGGGGTTGTATCGCTTTTCAAATTCGATGGGCATGCTCAACCGCCTAGCCTAGAAGCATCTTCCGGATGCAACAAAATGGGATATCGTACTGTATTAGCTCAGTTCAAAAGCTTTTCTCAAGGACGTCACTGCGTCATCGGCGTTTCTTTCGTCAATACCGCAGGAGATCCTGATTTCAGAGGTGCTGATCATCTGAATGTTGGCACCGGCTTCGGCGAGGGCGGCAAACATCTTGGCACCTACGCCAGTGTGGCTCCTCATTCCCACGCCATCTATCGAAACCATGGCGAGTCCCCGATCGGAAGTGACGCCAGCGGCATTCAATTTTCCTCTGGCTTCTTCAGCGGCTTCGAGTGCCTTCGGAAGGTCATCTCGAAGAACGGTCACAGTAAAATCTGTTACGCCGTGATGGCTCACGTTTTGAAGAATCACATTCAGACTGATCCCGCGGTCTGCGAAGCACTTGAGAATCTGTGAAGCAACGCCAGGATGATCCGGAACTGAGTTCATCGTTATCTTGGCCTCACTCCTGTCGGCTTCCGCGGTCAGGACCACGATGTCTTCCATTCCGTTTAGCCGCTGAACCTCTTCATCGAGAAGTTCTGTCAAAACGCTGCGGTGTGCGGTAGCTTCCTGTTCGCCAATGTGGCGGATTTCGGAGTCTACGACGGGCGATTCCTTATGGAGTTGCAGAGACCTGTGCACGGCGCGAGCTCCCCTTATCGCGTCTTTCGCCTGGATCAGACAGGAAACCTTGATTTCTGAGGTCGTGATCGTCTGGATATTTATGTCCTCGTCGGCGAGGGCCGCGAATATTTTGTGTGCAACGCCTGAGTGACTTCGCATTCCCAATCCGACAACAGACAGTTTGGCGACGTTCTCATCGTATGTGACCTTGGATGCGCCGACTTTCCCGGCAAGATTTGTCACTGTATGCAAGGCGTCATTGAGGTCGGTCTTGAGTACCGTGAAGGTCAGGTCGGTATGTCCCTCGTGGCTCACATTCTGGATGATCATGTCAACGGCGATGTTGTTCCCCACGATACCCTTCAGAATGCTTGCTGCCACACCCGGCTTGTCGGGCACATCAAGGATTGTGATCTTTGCTTCTTTGTTGTTTATTGCGACGCCACGGGCGTAGATCTTGTCCATTCCTTCGACTTTGTTTGTCACAAGCGTGCCAGGCGCGTGAGAGAAGCTGGACCGCACGGCAATGGGGACGGAGTATTTCTTGGCAAACTCGACGGAACGAGATTGCAGCACGCTTGCCCCAAGGCTGGCGAGTTCGAGCATTTCGTCATACGAGATGGCGTCCAGCTTGCGGGCGTCCGGTACGGTATTGGGGTCGGCAGTGTATACCCCGTCGACATCAGTATAGTTCTCACAGACATCCGCCTTCAGGGCTCCTGCAAGGGCCACGGCCGTGAGGTTTGAACCGCCGCGCCCGAGTGTTGTAATGTTCAGGTCGGAGTCCACCCCCTGAAAACCTGCAACGATCACGATATTGCCATTCTGAAGCTCCGTCTGGATGCGTTCGGTATTTATGCTCAGCAGCTTGGCCTTTGTGTGCGCTGTGTCTGTCATCATGCCGATCTGCGAGGCGATGAGCGAAACGGACGAATGTCCGAGCGCGTGAATTGCCATCGACATGAGGGCGACGGATTCCTGCTCCCCTGTTGATACAAGCATGTCCAGTTCGCGTTTCTCAGGGTCAGGCGTGATCTCTGCCGCCAGCGCGAGCAATTCATCTGTTCGCTTACCACGAGCAGAGACTACAGCGACCACGTCATTACCGGCTTCCTTGGCTGCGACTAGTCGCGCAGCAACGTTTTTGATCCTTTCAGCGTCGGCAACCGACGTGCCACCAAATTTGCATACGACCAATGCCATGAATCGGACCCCTTCAGACGTAACAAAGAATGCCACCGGCCTTCGACCGGCAAGAAATTAGATTTTAGCAGCGCTGCCACCTGTTTTCAAAGGAAATGGACACGCCGCTTCGCCATCGGAGCTTTGTTCTTCGACGGCATTCCATATAGGTCTATGTTCGGCAAGCGTTGAGTTCCTCATAATTGGCGATAATTTCGAAGCCCAACTGTTCATAGCATCGAATGGCAGCCACGTTGTCGGACTTTACGTTGAGACCTATATGAGCGACGCTTCTCAGCAAGTTCTTACATAGGCAGGATATGATAGATCGCGCATGACCTTTTCGACGATGATCCGGATGCGTTGTGAGGTTTCCTATAGCAGCTACCCCGTATCTCTCGGAACACACATGGACACCAACTACGCTGATCACTCCTTCCACTCCTCTTACACAGCAGTACTGTTGGGTGTCCGACATCGCCGGTTCGAAACAATGTCCCGGATAGCTTTCTTCGTACAAAGCGAGCAGCTCTTCGGCGCACGTGACCGGAAGTACCTCAACTCTGGAGTTGTCGACAGAATCCAGTTTGGAAGGATGTGTCAGCCCCATCTTGTAGTGTTCACCGTTGGAGCAAAGCTTGTAATGCCTTTCAAGGGTCCCTGATAGCCCCTCGCTCAAGTGACAATAGAACTCCTCCGGTAGGAGCGAGACTATGTCGCAAAGCAGCTCCTTCAGAACCGGCACTTCGTCGTCGCCCAAGGCGAGCAGTACCGGCTTGCTGAGGCGACTGTACAATAGAGCGATAGCTTTGAGATCCCCATTTTCCTCTGAGGCGTGCCACGTTGTATGATGCCAAGAGTGATCATCAAGATCACCAATGCTGTAGATGTGGAGAAAAGTGTTTCGCCTCAGGAACGCTTCGATTCGACTTTTGTTGTGCAAGCAGATTGTCTTCAAAGCAGACTTCCTTGCAATGCCACACTTCTTGTACTACCGGTCTTAGGCCTTCGGCCGCCTTGCCACAGCAATGAATCGGGGGGAATGACGAATGAAACGAGTCACCGCGTCGTCGCCAAAAGAATGTCCGAAAAGCTCAATTTCACGAAAACCAGCAGCTCGCAGTACCCCGCGAATGTCCTTTGCATCGAAGGTTTTCATGATCAGATTTCTTAGCTTTGATACGTTCCCCTTTGTGAACTTCATTATCGAGTGGATCCGACCTGTCCTGGGGTCAAACTGGACACGGTCATCAATGTCGACTTCGCCCACTTTTCTCTTAATGTGGGGTTCAAAGTGCGCAGTCACCCACGACTTGTTCATTCCTTCAGTCAGGAACCGGCCGCCGGGCTTGAGCGCCTGCAGGACCTTTCGGCAATAGGTGACCTCATCCTCATCGGAAAAATACCCGAAGCTTCCGTACCAGTTGAACGCTGCGTCAAACTCGCTATCAAACGGAATATCACGCATGTCTTTGTGAATCAAGCGAACGTCGAGTCCTTCTTTTTCCGCATGTTGTCGTGCACGTTTCAGATAGAGCTCCGATAGATCAACACCCGTCATTGATATTCCCAGTCTGGCAAGCGGGAGCATCAAACGTCCCATTCCGCAAGGGATGTCCAGGACTCGTTCACCCTTTCTTAATCTCAACTGAAGCTTGATCTTGTCGGCCTGTCTCAGCGTTTCTTCATTGTCGAATCGCGTCGCCAATACTTCTCCGTATAGACCGTCAAAAAATTGCTCAAACCACTCGGCCATTCTTACTGTTCCCGTTCCTTTGCTTGATCTTGTCGTCAATCTTGTCATTTCCTGTAAGTCATAACGTGACAAAAAAACCCGCTGCTTCTTCGGCGGCGGGTTCTGGCGTCGGAGTTTCGAAAATCAGGAGCCTCACCCACTGCCCAGCGCGAGACAGGCGGTCACGCCGACCGTCGCCTTCACGGCGACGACTACAGTGACCAATACTGTCACAATGATTGGCAGAAGGCTTTTGCTCAATTCTTTGCCTTTCAGTTGATATATCAAGTTGCTCTTTTGTTAGTATAGGTGCAAATACCGCTCTGTCAAGGAAATCTTTGCTGGCGGCCATGCCAAGGCACATGAGCGTTCCGTACCTTGATTCGCCGGTGTGGCTCTGCTAAGATCGACGCGTCAAGATAGAACTGCGTTGGGAGGGCAGACTGCAAGTCCTCTTCAATAGCCAGTCGGTTTGTTTTCACCGGCTTTTCCGGGGGAACTCCGCGTGGCCATTCCGAATATTGCTCGAACATCTCGCAAGGCCCAGCGTCTGACAGAGGTCGCTCTTGTCCTGGCCAAGCACGGTCTCAGTTATTTTGTACACCGTCTCAATTTGCACCGGTACCTGCCTCGTGGGAAGGGTTTGGTGTCGCGCCCCGTTCGAGAACCGGCAAAGCTGGATGAGGAAACGATTGTTCGGCGCCTCGGACTGGTGATGGAAGAACTGGGCCCCACCTTCGTGAAGCTCGGACAGGTTCTCTCCACTCGACCTGACATTCTCCCAGACTCGATCATTCAGGAATTCCGCCGCTTTCAGGATCAGGTGGCGCCTTTTGGTGGAGAAGAGGCTCGTCAAGTAGTTGAGCGCGAACTCGGCGCTTCACTATCCGAATTGTTCGATTCCTTTTCCAATGAGCCAATAGCGTCTGGATCACTCGCGCAAGTGCATCGTGCGAAACTCAAGAACGGCGAAGATGTTGTGATGAAGGTGAAACGTCCCGGCATTGAGCGAAAAGTTCTCGCCGATATCGAGCTTCTCGCCGACCTCGTGCGCTACGCCGAGCGGCATGTCGAAGAAATCAGGGTTTACCGACCGACCCTGATTGTCGAAGAATTCGAGCGCAGCATGCGGCGCGAACTGGAGTTCATCACTGAAGCTTCTTTCACCAGCAAGTTTCACGAAGCCTTTATTGATTTCGAAGGCGTGCGAACGCCTATGGTCTATTGGGACCTGACGACCTCAAACGTTCTCACCCTCCAATGGCTCGAAGGTTTCAATATCGGTGACAGAAATCGGTTGAAGCAACACGCAATCGATCGCAGCAAGCTGACCGAGAGATTGGCCAGTGCCTTTATGCATATGTATTTTGAATTGGGGCTTTTCCACGCAGACCCACATCCGGGCAATCTCCTTGTCCAGGAAGACGGGACGCTGGCGATTGTTGACTTCGGCAACAGCGGACACTTAACGGCTGAACTCAGAAGTCAGGTGGCCAATGTGTTGATTGCGCTGACGCGACACGACATGGAACTTGTAGTCCAACAATGCACGGACCTTGGGATGTTTCCTGCCGCCGGCAACCGTGAGCGGCTGAAAAGTGATATGGTCGATTTGCTGGATAGATACTACGGCATGCCGCTGAAGCGTTTGGATACAGGTAGCGTATTTGCGGATGTGACACGCGTAGCTCGAGACAATGGGGCTCTTCTGCCACGCGAGTTTGTGCTACTTGCTCGGTCTTTTGTGATGGTCACAAGCACGGCGAAGGAGTTGGATCCGAAATTTGATCTCGCAGGTGCGATGGAACCTTACGCTCGAAAGCTGTTCTTTGAGAAACTCTCACCCCGGGGGGCGCTAAAGAGCATAGGTCTCGGAGCCTACAATCTTGGCCGTCTAGTGCACAAGCTGCCGAGGCAGGTTGCCGATATCATTCGCAAGATGGATGCTGGCACTTGGCAGATACTTTTCAAACACGAGGGTCTGGAAAACCTTCTTGGTGAGATGGACCGAGTCAGCAACCGCATTTCGGTGAGCATCATTCTTGGGGCGATCATTATTGGTTCATCTTTGATCTTGCATGCCAAACTTGGGCCAACACTTTTCGAGCTTCCGATATTCGGCCTCGTGGGCTTTCTGATTGCAGGTCTTCTCGGCCTGTGGTTGGTATGGGATGTGCTCCGGTCGGGTCGGTATTGAAGTTGTCAGCTCCGCCTGAATTTCCATTGTGTATCTTGGTGGCTGTCTCAAGTCACACCCATCGCCAGATGCAGCCGTTATCGTAGAAATCGAATGATACTTCCGGGTGTTTCTCGGCGAGCATATCAGTGAAGCGACGGAGTCCCGGGATTTCGCTGCCTTCGTGACTTGTTTCGATCATGGGAATACCAATCTCGGCGGCGAAACGAAATCCATAGCTATCGGCTTCTCCTGCGATCAGTATGTCACAGTTTTGCTCGATCAACCATTGCTGATAACTGACGTTGAACATGATCCCCAGCCCGCCCCACGGCAGACCCACACGCGACACCTTTTGGTCCAAATCGTCATCTGTACATGATGTCCGTACGTGGTCCATGCCGACAGCTTTCTTGGCACTTGTGAGAATCTTGCTGATTGGTGTCGGCTCGATGTCATATACTTTGTACCAGCCTGTGCCGAAGGCTGGTTTGCCTAGCTCGAGCATCTCTGCAAAATGGTCGAAGATGGAGATCTTGTCCGCACTGCCATGAACGCGTGCCAATGCGATTCCGGATCTTTCGATGATTTCGCGCCGCTTGCGATTTGTGGGCCACGCTTCCCAGTCTTGTGTTTGTCCCTCTTTGAGAGTTGAGTCGTATGGGTAGAAGAGGCTTTCGTGGCAGATCACCAGGTCGGAGCCATTTTGCTCAGCGGACAGCAGCGCATTTCTTGACGCCGTCCAGCATACTGTTGCCTTTGTAACGGGCTTTTTGGGGTCGCCCATTTGGACACCTTCATCCTTCATGAGGAGATCATCCGTCAACTCTTCGACGGTCGTAAGTATGTCCGAAACATGTATCTTCTTGCTCATTTGTCTTTCCTTTCTGTTTGATTCTTTATGGATGTCGGGATAGCCTATACCGCTGGCTGTGTGGATTTCAAGATTGAGTGGTAACAGACGTCGTACATACTCAGAAACGATTTAAAGAGCCTGAACGTTTTGGAGGCTTGGTAGTGGCGGAACAGACGAGATGCAGGATCATATCAGGTCCGAGTGATTGGCAGATTTTGCAGCAGGATGATACCGGTCATGCTGAGATTTCTCTTGCTGGGACTTGGTCACTTCCTGAAGATGCGAAAGCCGGGGCGCCAATAGTCAGGGCAGTTCGCGAGGATACATACGCGCCGGTGTCGGCCGCAACAGACTGGCAGGATGCTGAGACGGGACCAGACCAAACTTGGGCAGCCCAACTTCGCGTGCCCGCCGGCGGCCTGTATCGCATTGAGAGTGGCGTGAAAAATGATGACGCTCATTTTTACTGGACCTGCCGCGGCGACATCATTCACAATATTGGTGTGGGCGATCTGTGGGTGATTGCCGGGCAGTCAAACGCGTCCGGTTACGGTCGTGGTGAGATAGACGATCCCCCTGAGCTTGGCGTGCATTTCTTGCGAAATGATGAGCAATGGTGCCTCGCGACACATCCGCTTAACGAAGCTCGCAAAAGCGACCATCCGAATGTAGAGAGCCTAAATCCCGGACATTCGCCATTTCTTGTGTTCGCGAAGCGTCTGAAACACGAGCTTGGCTACCCGATAGGCTTGATTCAGACGGCTTGTGGCGGTACGACTCTTTCCCAATGGAATCCTGCGGAAGACCCCGACTCTCTTCTCTACAGGAATCTTCTGCATTGCGTGGGTCTGGCTAATGACAAGATAAAGGGGATTTGCTGGTACCAAGGATGTGGCGATGCAAACCGCGAGCAGGGAATATCTTATTTGGAAAGATTCGAGCAGCTTGTTGAGGCACTGCGCTCGGACATAGGAGATCCTCAACTGCCGATTCTTACCGTCCAGATAGACCGCATTACCTCAGACGAACAGGCTGATATGGCTGTCGGCTGGAATGCTGTTCGCGAAGCGCAGCGTCAGGCCGCGCACCTGATTCCCAATCTGGCGGTTGTGCCGACGATTGACCTGCCGGTCTCCGACTTCGTCCATCTTGCTCCGGCGGGAAATATGCTCCTGGGTGGGCGTCTTTCTGCTGCAGCGCTAGGAATGGTCTACGGCAAAGACGTCCACTGGTTGGCCCCAGAGATTTGTCAAGCGACGGCTGCGTCTGGCAGAAGAAGCGTAAGGCTTGCTTTCAAAAACGTTCCTATAAGACTATTCTCTGACTATCCTGTGACGGAGGATTTTGTGGTGGAGGACGGCGGCGGCATCTTGGAGATCGAGGATGTTACTTTCTCGTCCAATGACGAGATCCTCATCGTGTTGAGGAGACCCGTGGGGGAGGGAGCAGTTGTTCACGGCTGTTACGGCCCCAACCCGAGAAACTCTGTTTATGAGATGGCGACACACTGGCCTCCATTGGCGTTCCATCAATTCAGCATTGAATTGTGAGCGTGGGCGGTGGATGGTCTTGTGAAGCAGCGGACGGATAGTGGTCAGGCTTGTGGAGGTGAAGTCCTTTGCTGTTCGTGGGCTTCGTTGTGTTTTCGGATCTGATCGCGAAGCCGGGCAGCGAGTTCGTAATCTTCGTTTTCGATGGCGTTTTTCAACGTATCTTCGAGGCTGGACAGCTTCTCCTCAAATGTCAGCGGAATGTTGTATTGATCGCGGAGTTTCGTCTTGAGCTTTTTCAAGATATCTAACTCCTGACTTTCCTTTATCAGATCGTTGCGGTTGTGTTCTCCGTAGAATGCCTCGATCTCAGTAATGCCATTGTCAACAGATTCGATCGCCTCGGCGTGTTGGCCGTTGTTAATGCAGATCGCAGCTTCGGCGCGAGCACGGTCCATGATAACGAAGGGACGGTAACGCTCTTGCTCCATCACAATGCGCTCACTACTAACATAGGCTTTAAGCAGGTCCATGAGTTCGAGGTTGTGCAAAGCATCATCACGAGCCCGCTCGAACTCCCCCAGTTGGAACAGCACCACACGGCGTTGGTAGTAGTCGGTCATCTCGCCTTCAGCTGCCATTGATTGGGCCGAGGTAAGGCGAAAGCCTTCATTACTGCCTTGCTTGTTGATGTGGGTTTCCAGTAGATGTTTGTAGTAGTGCAGGAGAGACTCAAATCCGTGGGGTCGGGTACCATCCGGTCGTGCTTCGATATCCCACTGAAGCAGACCACCACGAACGCGCACTTGGACCTTTTCCTTGCCGTCCAGGCCCACTATTTTGCGAACATTCTTGGTATCATCAACGGGATCGTGATCCCAGTCGCCGAGAATGCAGTTGAGGTCTTCTGTCACCAATAAACACCCTACCTTTGCACTAAGAACTCTAGAAATCTTCTACCAAACGACGTCCAACTTTGCAAGTCCATGAAAGTGAAGGATTCTCAGGACAACTTGGACAATTCTTTTTGTAAGGACAATGATCTGCAGACTAAAGCTATTCTACCATCATTTTCGGCGATCTTCTTCCCTGCGTCACCCCGTTCGGAAACGAGTTGGCCGTGTCAATCGGCAATTGCACGATATTGTCAGCACTTGAGCCTTCAGGAACAGCACAGAAATGCTTGATTATTCCTTTCTGTTGGCGTTTGCGACAAGGTCAATGGCAAAGCTGAAATCTCCGGCACGAGTATAACCCCGATAAAAGCGAACGACATTTCCATCCGCGTCGATAAAGAAACTGGCCGGTGTTGCAGACGACGCGAGTGTGTAGAGCAGCGGGAGCATTTTTTCTCGCGGGTCATAACGCCAGAACGTGAAGGGATACTCGTGTTTCTTGATGTTTTCCTTTTGGGCCGCCGCTGGATTTGCCGACGCTCCAATGACTACCAGACCTGTGTCTTTGAGCTTCTCCTTGAGTTGCTTGAGCGAGTCAAATTCAACATGGCATGCTGGGCAATTGATGGACCAGAAGACCAGCAGGACAGGCTTGCCGCGCAACTCGGAGAGCCTTACGATCTTGCCGTCGAGATCCTTGGCCACGAGTTCCGGCGCTTTCCCGAAATCCGTTTTTGCTGTGACCGTTTCGATATATTCCGGTGCATTGCGAATAGGCGCGAGGGCAGGATCCGTCTCAATTTCCAAGAACATGTCCGGTGTTGAGAGCAGACCGTTTTCGACTGCACGAGCAAAACTATTCCACGCCGGTTGAGTGTCATTCTTTGCCAGGTAGGCCCTTGTAAGATGGAAGGCGGGGTACGGTTCTGCTGGTTCGCGTTCCATGACCTGGGTGAACTTCT
>Ga0180433_10008280_pt1 | contig 12992 bp, 5 predicted proteins | sample SS_ome_8_FD_132980 | JGI IMG/M metagenome (GOLD analysis project Ga0180433, IMG submission 132980) | Hypersaline lake sediment archaeal communities from the Salton Sea, California, USA - SS_1_D_1 metaG | ecosystem: Environmental > Aquatic > Non-marine Saline and Alkaline > Hypersaline > Sediment... | reverse complement strand
TGAAGATTTAACCGTAAAGCATATTTTTGATGATGCCGGAGAATATGAAGTTAAATTAAAAGTAACTGCATTTGAAGATATAGAATCCACGGATACGGTAGAAGTTAAAATAAATGCATATCCGACAGCTAACCCGGGCGGACCTTACGAAGGTGAAGCGGATGAAGAAATAACCTTCGACGGTTCGGCTTCAGTTGATTCCGATGGCACTATTGCTGAATACATATGGGATTTTGGTGATGGTGATAGCGGAACCGGGGAAAGCCCGATACATACCTATAGCGAAGCTGGAACTTACACGGTATCTCTTGCGGTAAAGGATGATGCCGGCGCTTCTTCGGTACCTGAAAGCACAGAGGTTGTAATAGGTGAAGAATCAGAGCAGACTGGCGAGGGAGATGAAGACGGAGATGAAGAAGATGGCGATGATGAAGGTGATGATGAAGGTACTGAAAATGTAGCCCCGACAGCCAACCCGGGCGGACCTTACGAAGGTGAAGCGGATAAAGAAATAACCTTCGACGGTTCGGCTTCAGTTGATTCCGATGGCACTATTGCTGAATACATGTGGGATTTTGGAGATGGTGATAGCGGAAGCGGGGTAAATCCCGTTCATACCTATACGGAGGCAGGTAGCTATACGGTTACATTGACTGTTAAAGATGATGGTGACGAGTTGTCTGATGAAGAATCAACAACAGCTACAATAACAGAAGCCGATAATGAAGATGAAGAAGAAGGCGGAGATGAACCGGAAGAAGTCATATCCAGGGAAATAGGCAAGAATGCCGGTCCATTTACCATGGTTGTTGATTATCCAAAGAGGGGTGAAGATGTAACCCGGAGAATTATTATAAGCGGCTGGGCCGCAGACCTTAAGAATAAAAACCCGATACAGCTTGCGAAAGTTGAGATATATAATGGTCAGGGAAGATATGAGCATAATTTTATCGGTTATGCAAGAATATTCAGGAGACCTGACCTTGGCAGGATAAATATAATTAATAGCGGCTATATACTTGGATTTTCTCTAGAATCAATACCTGAAGGTGAGAGCACTTTCTATATATATGCTTATGACTCAAATAATAATTACAGGTGTATATCTATTAAGGTAAATGTAATAAAGGAAGAAGCCAGCCAGGCAGGTGATAATGGAGAAAGCGACAGTGGAAGCAGCGATGGAGAAGATGGAAGCGATAGCGATGGTGAAGATGGTGATAGCGAAACTGCTGGGAACGCAGCTCCTACGGCGAGTCCCGGTGGACCTTACACAGGGACGGCAGGCCAAGAAATCACCTTCGACGGTTCGGCTTCAGTTGATTCCGATGGCACTATTGCCGAATACATCTGGGACTTTGGTGATGGAACATCGGGGGCAGGAGCAAAACCTGTCCATACATATTCTAAAGCTGGAACTTATACGCTTACCCTTAAAGTAAAGGATAATAGCGGCAGTCTGTCTGATGCAGCTACGACAGGTGCTACCATAAAGGAAGCAGAGAAAGCAAATCCTGCCAATACATCGCCAATAACCAATAGCACCAGCATGGTTGGTTATACCGAGGTAACTGCCGATCAGCTTGTAAAATTATTTATTGATAGAAATTCCAGCAAAGTGGAGCGGGCAAGAAGAATCGCACCCCTGTATATAAAATATGGCAAGCTTTTTAATATCAGGGCAGATATCGCCTGGGCCATGATGTGTCATGAAACCGGATTTCTTGAATATACGGGAGACGTTAAACCGGAGCAGAACAATTTCTGCGGGATGGGAGCAGTTGGCGGAGGTGTCCCGGGGAACAGCTTTACAACCGAAGAGCTCGGGGTAATAGCCCACTATGCACATCTTGCATGGTATTACTATCCAGGACATGTCAATGAGTACTGCAGCAGCCAGTATGACCCGAGGCACTTCGGGAGTAGCCACTATAAATATACCGGCGATACTACACTGGGCTTTTTAAACGGAAGATGGGCGCCGGGAGCTACATATACAGGCAAGATAATCCTTTTTGCAAACCAGATTTACGGATTTTAGATTTACTGGCATTTCAAAATTCCAGCAGGATAACAATTAATATTTTTAAAAAGTTGCCAGCGTTTGTAGCAGTCTTATCCTTTATTTATTGCTATTTTTTATGATTTAATCTATCTTAAATTAAAAGTTCCGGTAGAATTTTTGGCCATATGGCTATATCCGGCATAACCATTTTTATAAGTAAGGTCTATTTAAATGCAGGAAATTCGGAAAGGGAGTTTTTTAACTGAATACGGTTTTAACTGTAGAATCCAGAGGTTTCTTGTATTTTTAGGTTTTTTTATTGTATTTTTTTTATATCACAGGGATGTTATTTATGACAGGGTTGGTCTGCTGATTGTAGCCAGTACCCTTATGTTTGTCGTATTTATTATCTCTGTCTACAGGTTAAAAGCCGGCTTATATGTCTTTATTTTTTTTATTCCTCTTTTAACTTTTATTACTACTGTTCTTGGTATAAGAAATATCAATTTTATCCTTTTTTTATTCTTTTCACTTTTCCTGGGCTTTCTGGTAAACAGAGGAGTAAATGAAGATAAAGGGCTCTGTCCCGGGAAATTTAACCTGTATTATGAAAGAGAACTTGCAACTGCTATATTTGCATTTATATTGATTGTCCTTGCGTCCAGCGTTATTACCATATACCGTTATGCAAATTTTATCCCCTTACTTTCTTATGGCTACAATAACCTTGCGGTAAATATAGATGGGACGGGCTCAACAGGGTCAATACTGTGGACTATAAAATTCTTTTTTAATTATTTGATAGGGTTCGGGCTCTTATTTATTGTTTTTAATACTTTTAAAAAAGTAGAAGAAATCATAAGGGCTGTTATAGTAATAATTGCTTCTAACATAATTTTTTTTGCAGTTGGGTTTTACCAGCATTTTGTAAGCCCTACATTTGGAAGCTTTACCCAGTGGGCAGAGGCAAATAGAATCAATGCTACTTTTACGGACCCGAATGCGCTTGGCAATTATATAATACTCGCATTCCCCCTCTATATAATACTGATTATCTATTATAGAAAGTGGTACCAGAGGTTGATATGGTCAGTTTTACTTGGTGTGCTTCTTCTTATAACATTATTTTCCGGCTCAAGGAATGCAATGGCAGGGATAATGGCAGCTCTTGGTGCATTTGCAATTATTGGAATTGTCCGGCTGGTTAAGTTTCTTATTTTAAAAAGCAAACAGTCAAGAAAAATGAGGAATACCTCGATAACCCTGGCTGCACTGGTAATGGTAGTAGTTGTTATTTTTATCTCCCTTTTTACCGTTGTAATGGTAAGCCGTGTTGAGTTAAAGGATAAATACAGGCCGCCGGAAACGGGAATCGCCCTGTTTGACAGGACAGTGGATACTATCTGGATGAGCTATAATGTCTACAGGCAGGCCGGCTTCATAGAGGCCTTTAAATCAGTTTCTTCGGAGAGGCACTTTATCTGGGAACAGGCCCTGAATATGTTTATGGATTATAAAATTACGGGAGTGGGGCTCGGGAGTTTTATAATCGAGCTCCCCAATTATTACGAGGTAAACGAATCGGCAGTAAGGATAAAAGATTATACCGGCAATTACTACCTTCAGATTTTATCAGAACTGGGAATAGTGGGTCTTGTTACGTTGCTTTTTATTTTCTTTTTAATAATAAAAAAGGTGTTTCTCTATTACATAGAGAACAGGTCTTTTAAAAGGGAGAACAGGTCGGACTGGTTTTTAACCGGATTTTTTATTTCCTTTATCTCAATGGTGGCATTGCTTTTCTTTGGCCCGCATACTAATTTTAATGAAATCCAGTTTACATTCTGGCTGATTATAGGGCTGGCGATAACCTTTATAAGGATAAGGGAATCCGGGTTTTATAACGGTGGATATGGTTTAGAATACGTAATTCCGAAGGGGGGAAAAGCTGCTTTAGATGTTGGCAGGAAAGTCAGTCTTGATGTGGGCCAGAAGATAGGCCTTACGCTTATTATATTAATCTTTTCCAGCTCTCTTTTTTACAGTTCATGGTCGGAGCTCTCTATTAATATAAGGCAGAAGGAAGTCGGATGGGAAAATTCATATGGCTATTATCACCAGGAGACTATAGAAGGCAGGAAAATAAGGTGGATATCAATGGATGCCGGCAGTATTATTGAAAAGGAAGGCGACAACCTTATTGTTTCTGTAAAGGATTCGGACCCGGCAGGGCACCTGCTGCCGTTATTTATAAGGTTCTTTGTGGATAACAGGATGGTGAAAATAGTAAAAATCGATGACAGCGAGTGGCACGATGTGGAAATAGATCTCTCGGATTACGAGGGAGAAGAGTTTACCTTTACGATATCCTGCAGCAGAAGCTGGGTGCCGAAGGAGAGAGGGCTTTCGAATGACACAAGAAAGCTGGGGGTTATGACCGGTGAATTCGGGTTTGCCAGGTAGGATAATAAAAGTTTGAAATGGAGCCGGAGTAATTGCAGCCTTTAAAAGGCATATGTTATTTTTAAAATTTATTAATGTTATAATAATCCCTAAATTTTAAAAGAATATTTACAGATAATGGGTTAAAAAGACGGTAGAAATAGATATATAAGTTTTAGTGATATAAAAATTTTTCAGATTGCGGTACTAAATGTTTTCAAATATAAAAAAACTTTTTTCATACAGGGAGCTTCTAAGCAGTCTTACCAGAAAGGAGCTCAAGGTAAAATACAGGGGTTCTGCGCTTGGGTTCCTCTGGTCCCTTCTTAACCCTATTTTAACAATGCTGGTATATTCCTTCGTATTTTCAATAGTTCTGAGAAATGTCGGAATTGAGCAGTTTGCTATTTTTTTAATATGCGCCCTCCTTCCGTTTAATTTCCTGTCAAATTCAGTAAATTACGGTGCAGGCAGCATTATCGGAAACAACAACCTTATAAATAAAATATATTTTCCAAGGGAAATTATCCCGCTTTCTACAGTCATGGCAAACCTTATTAATTTCTTATTCGAGCTTACAGCATTATTCATAGTTCTTGGAGTTATGGGCTATAAATTTTATATTTACCTTTATCTTCTTCCGGTAATAATATTTTTCCAGTTTTTCCTTGTTGCGGGAATGACGCTTCTGGTCTCGGCGCTGAATGTTTTTTTCAGGGACCTGCAGCATCTTATAACCGTTGTTATGATGGTCTGGTTTTTCGGGACCCCTATTATCTACCCCTTAAACATGGTTCCCGAAAAATACCAGGTTTTTATAAAGATTAACCCTATGACCATATATTCATCTTATTACCGCAATATTTTTTATTTTGTAAAATATCCCGGAGCCGGGGGCTTCCCCTCGTTGCAGGATACTCTGATAGCTATTGCCATTACTTTTATAATATTTTTTACTGGATATCTGGTATTTAAGAAACTGGAATACAGGTTTGCAGAGGAGATTTAAGCAGGATTTTGCAGGGTGATTAATTTATGAATAAGGATAATATAAATTACAGGGAAAGAAGAATTAATAGTCCGGGAGATGATATAGCGGTAGACGTAGATTCAGTATCAAAAAGATACAGGATTTATCATGAGAAAGTACCCAGCTTGAAACAGACAATACTTACGTTAAGACGGACTTCATATGAAGAATTTTCAGCGCTTAATAATATATCATTTTCCGTAAAACATGGAGAAACCTGCGGGATAATAGGCCCCAATGGCTCGGGTAAGAGTACGCTTTTAAAGCTTATGGCGGGGATTATCCGTCCCAATACAGGCAAAATAACTATAAACGGGCCCCTTTCAGCGCTTCTTGAACTTGGAGCCGGCTTTCATCCCGACCTTACCGGCAGGGAGAATATTTATATAAATGCTGCGATACTGGGAATGAAGAAGAAAGATGTGGACAGGAAATTAAATGACATCATTGAGTTTTCTGAACTTGAGCGGTTTATAGATACGCCTGTAAAAAATTATTCTTCAGGCATGTATATGCGGCTCGGCTTTTCAGTGGCCATAAATGTGAATCCCGATATTTTGCTTGTAGATGAGGTTCTGGCTGTGGGAGACCAGGCATTCCAGGCAAAATGCTATAAAGTCATATATGACTTTATGAAAAAGGGAAAGACTATAATAATAGTTTCCCATGACCTTGATACGATTTCCGACCTTTGCAGTAAGGTTATATTCTTAAAAGACGGCAATGTAATGGATTCCGGAAAACCCCTGGATATGGTATCAAAATACAGGGCTTATGTTGAGGAGCTTGAGAAAAAGAGGATTATCGAGCAGCAGAGAGAAGAAAGGAAGAAAATTTTTAAGACGGTGATAGAGGGGAACAGGAAGGTCATCAGCGGCGAGGAAATAAGCAGACTGTCCAGGTTAAGCATTGACGGGGAGACCTTAAACCGTTTTGGTTCCGGTGATGCAGAGATTGTAAGCATAAATCTTTTCGATAGTAATGGTAAAAAGATTGATTACTGTAGCTATGAAGATAATGTAAAAATTGTCTATGAAGTACTTTTTAAAAATAAGGTTGAGGATCCGATATTTGGAATAAGAATTACGGATTACCGCGGAAACATTATTTACGGCACCAATACACGGTTAAATAATATTAAAACCGGCACTTTTAACAGCGGGGATAAAGTGTCTGTTAATTTTTCTTTCAGGATAAACTTAATGGGAGGGGAATATTCGGTATCTCCTGCTGTTGGTTACAATGATAATAAGACATACTGCGACTGGGTAAATGATATGTTCACCATAAATGTGATCCACAGGAACATAGCTGAAGGCCTGGCAGACCTTAACCCGAAGATAAGCATAGAAAGATAACTTTTTAAAACTTCTATTTTCCAGAAAAGAGCGTTTTTATAAAGCAGTATAAGAGAAAATGTAATTATAAATAATGAAGGCGCCTCTTATTTTGTTTGGTATATGGAGTCCTGGGGAGAAATGATTTCCCTGTAAAGCCCTATTGTTATTTGTGCGGTTTTTCCCCAGCTAAAGATTTTTGCCCTTGCAAGTGATTTCTCCTTTAACATTTCTTTTACATCCTCATTCTTTATCAGATTTAAAATCTCTTGCCCGAATTCCTTCTCATCTGCATCCTTTAAAAGTATCCCGCTATCCCCAACAACTTCTGTGAGTGAAGAAGTATCCCGTGCTACTACAGGAAGGCCGCAGCTCATTGCCTCAAGCGGGGGCAGGCCGAAACCTTCGAAAATAGACGGATAGACAAAAATTTCTGCCTGGTTATATATCTGGTTGAGGTCGCTGTCCGGAACTCTCCCGGTAAATAGTATGTCTTCCCGGAAAGGGCTGCTTTCTCTTTCCGCGTAGGTAGGTTCACTTTTCCAGCCGGTTCTTCCTGCTATTACAAGCTTGTAACCGGAGGCGGCATCTGTCTGCTTTATATGATTAAATGCTTTGATCAAAGTAACGAAATCTTTCCTTGGCTCGATCGTCCCGACAGAAAGTATATATTTTTTATCTATACCGTATTTCTTAATTATGTTCGAATCTTTTTCCTTATCCGCGAGTCTTCTAAATATGCTATCTGATGCAAGATAAATAACGCAAACTTTTTTTGGGTCAATACCGAAAAATTTTATAATATCATTTCTAGTGCTTTCGGAATCAGCTATTATTTTTTTTGCCAGCAGCATGCTTTTTCTGACTTCCCGGGTATATTTTTTTATAAACCACTCAAAATTAAACTGCGGGTATCTTATAAAGGAAAGGTCATGAACGGTTATGACCAGGTTTTTATTTATGGTAGGAGGAATAAGATAGTCGGGACAGTGCAGCATATCTGACTTAAAGCCACGAAATTCAAGCGGTGGGAACCTAAGCCTGTCCCACAGGTCAAGCTTTTTTTGTGATGTTTTAAAAAGTTTTAGCTCGACCACGCCTGCTGATTCTTTTTTAAGGTTATAAAGAATATCAAGATAATCATCTGAAATATATCTTCCGGTCAGTATATAGGTGTTTTTTTTGTCATTTGCGATAAGATTTTTAACAAGATTGACTATGTATCTGCCGGCGCCAATATCAGGCCCGTGGTTTATCAATGTGGAAACATCTATTCCGATTCTTTGGTTAGTGATTTTCATTTTATCTTATCTATAAAATCATGGACGGATGCAGGTTCGTATTCCAGTTTGTTATGAAGTATGTTTTTAAATAAATTTATTTCCATTCTGAATTTAGTGTCTCTTAAATTCATAAGGTAGGTTACGATTCCTTCATATTTCTCATTCCCGAGGAGTGCGAATAACCTCCTGTACGAGTGGTGGAGATTTTCAATTGAAAAGACCGGCTCATTTCTTACTACATCAAAATAAGTCTCTTCTCCCCAGCTGTATTTTATAACTTCATTATCCGATATCTGTCTTGAGAAATTCATATAGCCCCTGTCTTTTTTTAAGCAACCGGTACTTTCCCTGAAGTCTTTGATTATTTTTTTTGCTGTTGTTTTAAGATTGGCATCTTTTAAGTTCTGCTTCTGGATATTGAGCTCGTTTGCCATAATTCTGTTAAGATTGGGCCTCTCAGCATTCTTGTAAGCCGTTTTTAGAAGATTTAGTTTCTGGTAGTAATATTTCCTGGTAAAAGCGGTTGCATCATCCCTGAAATTATAGCCGTATCTGTGATAACAGATTGCGGGTGCGCATGACCGGAATTTATATCCATGGAGGTTTGCCCGGTAACAAAAATCAACATCCTCGTAAAATAGGAAAAAGGATGGGTCTATTGCTCCGACCTTAATTTTATCAAAAGCGTCAAGTTTGATAAGGCAGGATACGAAAGATACCCCGAATATATCCTCATCTCTGTTATATTGGCTCAAATCCAGCTGTCCGAGCCCGTAGTGGCCGAGGTAAAGATTCTTATCAAGATAAATCCCCACGCTTTCGAGAAACTCTTTCTGGTAATAAAACTTGATTTTTGGTGCTACTCCTATATAAATACTTTCAAGGTTATTAATGGAATCAACCATCTGCTCGAAGGCATCGGGGTTATAAACCAGGTCAAAATTGGAGATTAAGATAAGGTCGGAGCTCGCGTATTCAAGAGCCCGGTTAATACCCTCACCCAGTCCAAGATTCCGGCGGGAGTAGATAATCTTTATATCTTTATATTCGTTTTTTATTGTTTGAATAGCATTACGGGTAGAATTGTTATCAAAAATAATAACCTCGATATTTTTAAGTGTCTGAGCTTTTATTGAATCAAGACATTCCTTTAATACAGGGTAGGTTGAATTGTAATTAACTATGATTACGGACACTTTCTTTAGTTTGCCTTGCCTGTGTCTGGAAGAAACTCTGGCGGGCTCGATATCCGTATCCTTCAAATTAAGTATTTTTTTAATGAGCCGGTCATATTTACTGACGCTGCTTTTCCATGTAAAGTTACCTGCATGTTTGCCGGCATTTTGGCCCATCTCATTTCTTAGTTCGGGATTATCTACAAGGAGCTGCAGTTTTTTGTGGAATTCATTTTTATCTTTTACGATGAAGCCGGTTTTTCCATTAATAGAGACTTCCGAGTGCGCCCCTATGTCATAACATATGGTGGGTTTTTTAAAGCTATGGGCTTCTGCAACCGGAAGGTCGAATCCTTCCCATAGCGAGCAGGTCGTATAGATGTCGCATGATTTGTAAATCACCGGCATTATTTCTTCGGGCGCATTGGCTATGGCAAGTATTCCCTGGTTTTTTAATAATTCCTCGTCGTTTCTCGAGCCGTATCCTACGGCAAGGAGCTTAACGTTATTATTTTTCTTATAAACCTCATGATATATATTTATTAACTCTGACAGTCCTTTATATGGCTGATTGGTTAGGTTAAGCCGGCCCACGAAAAGCAGCAGCGTATCTTCCGGCTTTACTTCCAGATTTACCCTGAAACTTGCAATTTCCTCCCTGGTGACGGCAGCTTTGCGATAGTGGTCACATCCGTTGTATATGACGGTTGCTTTTTGCCTGAGGTTTGCCGGAAGGCAGTTAAAAAGGTATTGCGATACGGGTACGATTTTATTCGCTTTTTTAAAATATGAAATGTTCTGGCTTATGTTCATATATCCATATCTTAACCTTCTCCTGAGGGGCAGGCCGCCTGCGTATGGTATCCCGTGTTCGACGACAAGGGAGTGCTTATTCAGCTCTGGTATAAGACTATAAAAAGGAAATGATTGTATTATAAAAAGGTCGATATCCTTACTGTTGAAATAAGGGGCCATCTTCCTGATTCTTTTTTCATAGACCAGGGGGTTAACGTGAGGTTTGAAATAGTGAAGTTTCTCTATATGATATGATTTACGGTTGGTAAAAGTTTCGTCAAAGTAATTACAGTATACCCTGCAACTGTACCCTGTTTCTGCCAGGCCGTCGGCCAGTCTGTCAACTACCAGGTCTACGCCGTGGCCTTTAATCATCCTGTCAGTTATGAAAGCAATGTTTATCTGTTTCACTTTATAAGCTTTTTTATAAAAATCTTTTAAAATGGTGTTACAGGTTAAAATTATAATTTAAATTTTAACATTATGCTAATAATAAAGGAAAGTATTTGCAGCTCTCAAAATATTAAATTTTGTTTTAATTTAAGCCAGACTGAATGCGGATAGAATTTGTGTAAAAAAGTGGATTGTTTGTTATAATTTAGGATAATTTATCTAATAAAAACTATTAATTTTTTAGGAGAGCAGTTCTTATGAGAGATATTCTTACTTTCCCTGACGTTTCAGTGTCAGTTGTTAATCTAAACGGGGAAGGATATTTAAAAGAGTGTCTTGGCAGTCTGATGGAACTTAAATATCCTGAAGATAAGCTTGAAATAATACTGGTTGATAATGGTTCAGCCGACAGGTCCCTTGAGCTGGTAAGACTTAATTATCCCGGCGTAAAGATAATAGAGAACAAAGTAAATATGGGTTTTGCTGCTGCAAATAACCAGGCGGTAAAAGCGGCTAAAGGTGAGTACGTAGCTTTCCTTAATAATGATACCAGGGTTGATAAAAACTGGCTGATTGAATTGCTGAAGCCCATATATAATGATAAGGAAGCGGTCGCTTCGGGCTCGAAAGTCCTTTCAATGAATGGTAAGAAAATTGATTTCGTCGGAGGCATGATAAATTTTGAGGGGAAGGGATTCCAGATAGACTATGGCAGGCCGGCAGAAGAGAGAGAACATGACGGATACAGCTTTCTCCCGTTTGTAAATGGCGGAGCGATGATGATAAATAAGGAAGTTTTCCTTGAAGCCGGCGGCTTTGATGAAGACTTTTTTGCATATTATGAAGATGTTGACCTCGGGTGGAGATTGTGGGTTCTGGGGTACAGGGTAGTGTTTTCCCCTAAGTCTATAGTTTATCATCACCATCACGGGACATCTAAAGCGATAAGCGAGGATAAGTTAAGATTCCTTAAAGAGAGGAATTCACTTTACTCGATTTTTAAAAATTATGATGATGAAAATCTGTCTAAAGCTTTTTCAGGCACGCTTTCCGGGATTTTTAATCGCATTTTTGTCGATGTGAAATTTGATTATAAAAATTACTACGACCTTACCAGCCTGGTTTCCAAACAGCAAAAATCCGGAGGTGTAAACATATCGGAAGAGCCCCTGAGTTCTATTATGGCCGTGAAGGATTTTTTTGACAACCTGCCCCGGCTGATGGAGAAAAGAAAAAAAATCCAGGAAAACAGGAAGAGGGACGACAAGGCGATTTTTTCATATTTTAAAGGGCAGTTCCTATCAGTTTCACCGGACCCCGATTACCAGAAAACACAGATAAACCTGTTAAAATCACTTGGTATTTACGAAATATTTGAAAAGGATATAAAAAGGAAACTTCTTATAGTATCAGGTGAGGTAGTTTCAGGGGAAATGGCGGGGCCCGCAATAAGGGTGTGGAACTTTGCCACGGTACTTTCCCAGTATATGGACGTCATACTGGCTGTTCCCAATAAAACTGATTTACAGGGGCAAAATTTCAGGATAGTCCGATTCAGGGATGACGGGCACCTGCGGGAGCTCATCAAAGAGGTCGATATAATATTGAGCGGGGGAATGACTTTTGCAAAGTACAGGAGCATAAAGGATTCCGGTAAATACCTGATTATGGATATTTATGACCCCTATAACCTTGCTTCTCTGGCAGAATACAGTACCGAGCCAATAAAAAAACGGCTCGAGATACATGAATCGATACATAATATTTTTAATGAGCAGTTCTACTATGGCGATTTCTTTATCTGTGCCTCGGAAAGGCAGAGGGATTTCTGGCTGGGTATGCTGGCAGCTTTAAACCGTGTAAATCCGCATTCATATAACCAGGACCCTTCATTAAAAAAGATGATAGACGCAGTTCCTTTCGGCCTGCCTGCCGCTAGGCCCATTCATGAGAGAGACGTGCTGAGAAATAAGGTAGAGGGGATAGGCAGTGATGATTTTGTTGTCATATGGGGAGGAGGAATTTACAACTGGTTTGACCCGTTGACACTTATTAAAGCCATGTCTGAAATAGCGAAGAAAAGGGATGACATAAAACTTTTCTTTATGGGGGTAAAGCATCCCAACCCTGAAGTAAGGGAACTCCAGCTTGTAAATGATACCGTTAATCTTGCCAGAAAACTGGGCGTGTATGAAAAAAATGTCTTTTTTAATTTCGGATGGGTAGATTACGATGACAGGCAGAATTATTTCCTGGAAGCCGATGCGGGAATAATTACCCACCCCGAGCATATTGAAACAAGATTTTCATACCGTACCAGGATACTGGATTACCTGTGGACGGGCCTGCCGGTAATTTCCACAAAAGGGGATTACTTAAGTGACATGGTTGATAGGAAAGGTCTCGGAATTATTACCGGTGAAGGGGATGTCAGGGGAATTGTTAATGCTATTACAAAGCTTGCCGATAACAGGGATTATTATGACGGCTGTGTTGGGAATATAAAAAAGATAGCGGAAGATTATACATGGG